>Ga0207098_10173_pt1 | contig 21557 bp, 11 predicted proteins | sample Alteio_BWMinHeat_84_FD_153548 | JGI IMG/M metagenome (GOLD analysis project Ga0207098, IMG submission 153548) | Enriched cells from forest soil in Barre Woods Harvard Forest LTER site, Petersham, Massachusetts, United States -... | ecosystem: Environmental > Terrestrial > Soil > Temperate forest >...
GTATTGTTGCATGATGTGATATTTGTGAAACTGGATTGTCTTCTGACTTAGTTGGAGATGTGCAGCGATTTCTTTAATTTGGCGGCCTTCCGCGGACATTTGAACGATATCTTTTTGCCGCGACGTCAATTCCTTCGTGTACTGTCGAGCACGCGACTTCACCTCGACCCAATCCGCGGTTCTGAGCCTCGGGGTAATGTACGATCTCCCATGCAACAAGGAATCGATCGCCGTTAGTAATTCCGCGGCAGCCTGTTGCTTTAGAACAAATCCAATCTTTCCGAGTTGAGAAGCTGCAGCGGCGAGGTTGGGGTCGTCCTGCATGGTAAGGAAGACAATCTTGACCTCCGGAAGATGTTCCCTGATGCGTTGCGCGGCGTCCAGTCCATTCAGCAGTGGCATTCCGATGTCGACAATGATTAGATCGGGATTGAGTTGGTGAGCTGCGGTAACAAGCGCTCGGCCGTCGGATATCACTCCGATTACCTCATACTTTGGTTCGAGAAGCAGGCGAAGCGCGTCGGCAACGAGGGCGTGATCATCTGCAATAAGAAAGCGTGGACGCGGAGGAGCTTTCTGATCCAGCTCGTCGGGGAGCGTACCGGCGGTTGTCATCCTCGTATACCTCCTCCCGCCAAGCGAGAGATTGAATCTTTCTTGCGTGCGGTCTCTCTCGCTTCTGTCACGTGCATCGTCTCTTCAGGCCGGGATTGGAGCGGCAACCGGACGTCAATGGTTGTTCCTTTGCGAGGTCTCGAGATGATCTTGAGCTCTCCACCCTGCAGTCGACAACGTTCTGCCATGCTTAACAAACCTAAGCCCTTGCAATCGTTGAAATTCATTTCGAAGCCGATTCCCTGGTCTCGAACCGAGAGATGCAGAATTTTAGCTTCAACCTTCAAAGTGACCTGAGCTTGAGTAGCACCGCTGTGTTTCTTCACGTTGCGAAGCGCCTCCTGAACGATACGAAACAGGCAGAGCGCAATGTCCGGGGAAATGTTTCGCCCTATACTGCCATGAAGAAACTCGACTTGCACACCTTGCTGCGCGGCAAACTCCTTACAGAACGAGCTCACGCCGGGCACCAGCCCCAGACGCTCCAAAGTAGAGGAGTGCAGACGATGAGACACGGTGTGAAGATCTGCGCCGATCTCGCTGGCTGAATCGATAAGCTCATGTACCTTCTGGCATGCTCGGTGCGGTTCCCGCATAATCATCTCTTCCGCAGTCTCCAAGCCAATAGAAAGAAGAGCCATCCGCTGACTGAAATCGTCGTGGAGCTCCGACGCAAGGCGGCGACGTTCCTTCTCCTCCGAATTGATCAGCATGCCACTCAGCTTAATCAGAGAATTCTTCGCTAACTGGAGCTGACATGTCTTAAACCAGGCATAAGCAGCCAGAAGAAAAAGGATTGTCACAACGAACCCAATGGTAGTGATCGAAAGGCGGTGACCTTCCCAAAGCGACTGCTCCATAAAGATGCCACCTTGAGGAAAACTCGCCTCTCGGGCGTGCCATCGTTTCAACTGCTTCCAGTCGAACATGAAAAAACCTGGAGCCGTTGGAGATGCTGCGAGGAGCCGAATGTGTTCCGGCCCCATAGCCACAATGGCGTCTATCTTGTGCTTGCGATACCGGTAAATGAGCCCTTCCAAAATTTCGATCTGCGCCTGCTGGTCGGATCGAGCCGCAGTATCGAGACTCTCCGTGTAAGACGCCAGGCGGTAGTCGGGATTTCCACGGAAGAATGTCTGGAGTTCCGGGATCAACAACTGGGTGGCGGGATTGGAGTTTCCCACCTCAGTGATGAGTAGCACATTCTTGCGAGACGGAACTCGGGCTTCTGCGACACATCCCCAAAAGCACCACAAGGCCGCAAAAAGAAGCAGAGACAAAGCCACGATATCGTGAAGACATTTGCATTTGCTACGGGCAGCCCTGTTCCGGCACGAGCGGAATGCGCCCTTGCCGGAGATTTGCGGAACTTGCGTACGAACTACGTACATATGAGATCCATTGCAAATGCCCCAACCGGAGGCAGAAGTCGAAAGGAACGAACATTATCGACCGGTAGATCAAGCTATCACTGAGTCGAATGAGCCGGGAACTAGCAGAAATTGCAGTGACGCGCGCGCAGTACTACCTATTTCCGGCTGGCGGACCGTGTTTTCATGCGGTGTTCAAGCAAACCCTGCCGAGTACGTTGTCCAGGTGACCAAACGCAGCCTGGACGACCGGCGGCGATTTATGAGCACCCCGCTGGCAACTTTGGAATTCCAAACTAGGCTTATTCCTAGTTTCCTCTGCCAAGACCAAGAGGTATGTTTCGCAACGAGAGACTGACCTTTTGACGACCTGGAGAAGAACATGACCCTCGCTAGAGCATCGATTTCGATGTTTCTCGTCGCGCTTATCGTGATCATTCCGGCGAAACTCCGATCGCAGTCCAGTATCCAGGACGCAGACAAAATACAGGCTCTTCAGAAGCAGCTGGATGACATGAAGGCGCAAATGCAAAAGATGCAGGCGCAGATACTGGAACTGTCAAGCGGAGCGAATCGCGCTACGTCTGTCGTGACCACTACCCCCTCGGCCGCTCCGACAACTACCGTTACTGCCACCGCGCAAGACGAGGGTGCCTCCCAGGCGGCAACATTGAATGTCGTACCCAAGCGCAAGGTAAGTCCGGCTACCGCGAGCTATCAGACCGACTCCCAGGATCAGATTGCCGCGCCGCGCATTGATAACGCGCCCTTGGATCCTCGCTATCCCGGCTTTTTCCGCTTGCCGGGCACGCAGACCCTGCTGCGGATCGGCGGGTATTTCAAGACCGACTTCATCTATGATCTGAAACCTCCTGGCAACGTTGACAGCTTCATTCCGTCCACTTTCCCGATCCCCTCACCGTCGACCGTGAACAATACCACGATCTCGGTACGCCCCACCCGCCTCAATCTCGACTTCCTGATTCCGGTCAAGTCGACGAGCGTACGGTTCTTTATCGAGACCGACATGTTTGGCACCAACGCAACGACGCCGCGTCTGAGGCATGCCTACGCGCAGGTCAAAAACGGCCTGCTCGGGCTGACTTTCTCAAATTTCATGGATCCCGATTCCGGTCCGGACACCCTCGATTTTCAGGGGCCGAACAGCCAGGTATCCATCCGCAATCCTCAGTTCCGGTACACCATCCCGATCGGCGAGGGAACCAGTCTGGGTCTCTCGGTCGAGAAAGCGTCCTCGGATGTTTCGTTCACCACACCCCAATTCAACGCGCTGCCCAACAGCCCGACTCCGGATGCGGCGATCAAGTTCCGCCAGGAGTATACAAGCGGGCACTACCAGCTCTCCGCACTGTTTCGTGACGTTGCGGCCTACCTCCCGAATGGGAAACAAGGCTCGGTTTTTGGCTGGGGCATCAACCTGACCGGGGCACAGAAGCTTTTTGGCACAGACACTTTTGTGTATCAGGCAGCGTATGGCGCCGGCATGGAACGATACGTGAACGATACTTCCGGCCTGGGCATCGATGCCCAGCCCGCAGACCCTACAAGCCCTCATCTCGAGGCCGTACCGATCACGGCGATTTACGGGGGGTACCAGCACTACTGGGCGAAGAAGCTTCGTTCATCGGCCGTGTATGGTTTCGCCCAGACCGAGAACACGAACCTTGAATCGGCCTCGTCGTATCACCAAAGCAATTACGGCGCGGCCAACATTATCTGGAATCCGCTTGGATCCCTGAACGTGGGCACGGAGATTCTGTACGGCTGGCTGGTGGAACAAAACAGGGCCAGCGCCGACGACACCCGCTTCATATTCAGCGCCAAGTACAACTTCATCAAGAACGCGGAGACGAAGAAATAGGCATCTCCGGCTGACAGCCGAATTGAACCACACCGCTGGAAAGGACTCAATTGTTATGAGCAATGCAGCAGTTCCCCAAGTTGACCGTTTCTTCACCGGCACCGAGGCGAGATATGACCGGTGGCGCACACTTTTGCAACAGGCAAGAGAATGGGAAATGTCGGCGAAACAAGCCGGGGCGGGAGACGCCAACGGCGCGCGTGTGGTCAAGAGCCTGGAGGACCTGCGCCAGTGGGAGGATTACTATGCCTATCCAGGACCGGCTCTGCTCAATCTTCTGATTGAGCGCGCCACGTCAGGGGAGGTGACCGGCACCGTGCGGCTGGCCCGCACCATCAGCACGGCTATTATCACTCATTCCTATCGCGCTAATGTCGGTGAGTGGGACAAAGAAGAGGAAGGTCTCACCAACCTGGGTGACCGATTGCCGGTGGGGGGAGAACAGAGAGCCGCACATCGTCCTTATTTCGAAGTGCTGTTTGTCAGTCCGGCCCGCCCGGCGTTGTGGAGAGAACTCGCGCAGGAACTTCGCAAACTGCGCAGGCCGCAGGACAAGTTTGTCTATGAACCTGTGTTCGTAGGTAGTTTTGAGGACGCAATCCTGGCCGTGATTCTGAATGGGAGCGTGGAGGCGGTTGTCATCTACGACGACGTGCCGATGGCATCGCAACACAGCAACCCCCTCCTCCGCGAGTTCCTGACTTCGTACCTGAGCGCAACCGGCATTGAGGCGACGTCGCTGATTCGAGGGTTGACGCTCGCGCAAGCGCTGAAGCTGATCCGGCCGGAACTGGATATGTACGTCCTCTCCGATCGGGAAGTGGAGAAAACGGCTGGAAGTGCTGATGCCGCATGTGTGCGGCGAATCTTCTACCAGGTCGAGGAACCCCTGGAGATTCACCTGAGCATTCTGGACGGCATCGCGGACAGGTATTCCACGCCTTATTTCGACAATCTCCAGGTGTACGCGCAAAGGCCGATCGGCACGTTCCATGCGTTGCCTGTCGCTAGAGGCAAGTCGATATTCAAATCGAACTGGATACGCGACATGGGCGAGTTCTACGGGATGAACCTGTTTCTCGCTGAATCGTCCGCGACCACGGGCGGATTGGACAGCCTGCTCGAGCCGACAGGAAACATCAAGGTTGCGCAGGATTACGCTGCCCGCGCCTTCGGGGCAGATCACGTGTTCTTTGTGACTAACGGCACTTCGACGTCGAACAAGATGGTGGAGCAGGCGCTGCTGGCCCCGGGCGATATTGTGCTGGTGGATCGCAATTGCCACAAGTCGCACCACTATGGAGCGGTGCTTACCGGAGCGCTTCCACTCTACGTGGAGGCGTATCCGCTCACCCAGTACTCAATGTATGGCGCAGTCCCGCTGAGGACCATCAAAAAGGCGCTGCTTGACTTGAAGGCTGAGGGGAAGCTCGATCGCGCAAGGATGCTGGTATTGACGAACTGCACGTTCGACGGCCATATCTACAACGTCGAGAGGGTGATGGAGGAATGCCTCGCCATCAAACCCGATCTCATCTTCCTGTGGGATGAAGCGTGGTTTGGATTTGCGCGATGGAGCCCCTTCTATCGCCGGCGCACCGCAATGGGAGCGGCCGCCATCCTCGAAAAGAAGTTTGCCGACCCCGCTTATCGTGCTGCATATCAGGAGCAGGCCAGGAAACTTGGCGAGGATCTTGATCCTGCCAATAAGAAAATTCTGGAGACCCGCCTGCTGGCGAATCCGGATAAAGTGCACATGCGCGTCTATCAGACCAACTCGACGCACAAATCCATGTCATGCCTGCGGCAGGGATCGATGGTGCTGGTGAAGGACCAGGACTATCACACCGTGGAGGAGCAGTTCCACGAGGCGGTGTTCACGCACGCTTCCACATCACCGAATCTTCAGATCATTGCGTCCATCGATGTGGCGCGGCGCCAGATGGAACTGGAAGGCTATGAACTGGTGAACCGTTCGATGCAGTTGGCGCTGGACGTGAGGCATGAAGTCAACACCCATCCGCTGGTCTCGAAGTATTTCCGCGTTCTGGGAGCGGATGACCTGATTCCGGCTGAATTCAGGAACTCGGGGTTCGTGGACTATCTTTCGCCGGGCGCGAACTGGACGACGGCGGTCAAGGCCCTGCGTGAAGATGAGTTTGCCCTGGACGTGACTCGTCTCACACTAGTGTGCGGTTCGGCCGGATTCGACGGCACCCAATTCAAGAACCTGCTCGCCGCCGAATACGACATTCAGCTCAACAAGACGTCGCGCAACAGCGTGCTGTTGCAGACCAACATCAACAACACTCGAAGCGATATCGCTCAGCTGATGAAAGTCCTGGTGACGATTTCTCAAAAGATCGAGAAGAGGCTCGCTCAGGGAGGCAGCGGGGAACGGGAAGCATTTGCGGCACGCGTTCGTTCGCTCATGCACGACGTGCCGAATCTACCCAACTTCAGTTGTTTCCACGACAGTTTCCGTGAAAATGCCAAGAGCGGTACAAGCGAAGGCGATATGCGTACGGCTTTCTTCGGCGCGTACCGAGAAGAACAATGCGAGCACGTCAAACTGGCGAGCCCGGAAATCGACAAGCGCCTCAAGAGCGGACCGGAGCTGGTTTCCGCCAACTTCGTCATTCCGTATCCGCCAGGATTCCCGATTATGGTTCCCGGCCAGGTAATCAACGCCGAGACCATCGAATTCATGCGCAAGCTGGACGTGAAGGAGATTCATGGGTATGAAGCAGGGCTGGGGTTGAAGTTGCTCAAGCCGTCGTTCCTGTCTTCGATCAAGAGCAAAGGCGCGAAAAACAAGGGTGCGGAACAAAAGCCGAAGCCTGAACTGGCGCACGCATAGCAATTCTGGTTCCTGATTTCAGGGTGCGCGTAGCGGAGGGAGTCCGGCGAGAAAAGTCCGGCTCCGCTGCGCCACGCCTTCGGATGAGAAACAGGTTTGAACTCAACAGATAGCGGAGAAGAACAATGTTTACATGGTTCGCAGACACGCTCCGACAGTATCCGGAGATCGCGATCTTTCTGGTTCTCGCCCTCGGCTACTACTTCGGCAAGTTCACCTTCAAAGGTATCGGGCTTGGATCGGTCACCGCCACGTTGCTTGCGGGTGTCCTGATTGGACAGCTGGGGATCACAGTTTCACAGCCTCTCAAGGCCCTGGTGTTTCTCATGTTCCTGTTCGCAGTCGGCTACGGCGTGGGACCGCAATTTGTGCGAGGCGTCGCCAAAGACGGCCTGCCGCAAGCGATTTTCGCGGTAGTCCAATGTGCATTCTGCCTGGCTGTTCCAGTAGCAATTGCCAAAGTGGCGGGCTACGACCTGGGCTATGCGGCGGGCCTCTATTCCGGGTCCCAAACCATCTCCGCCGCGATGGGCCTCTCGACGGATGCCATCAACCGGTTGGGATTAGCGCCTGAACAGGCCAAGGCGATGTTGGATTCGATGCCGATCGCCTATGCGGTTACCTATATGTTCGGCACGGTTGGATCAGCGCTGGTTATCGCCCTTCTTGGTCCGGTGCTGCTGCGCATCAACCTGCCTGCGGCTTGCAAGGAATATGAACAGAAACAAGGCGGCGGGCAGAAGGAACTTGGCGGCGCCGGATCGGCGTGGCACCGCTTTGAAGCGCGGGCTTTCGAAGTGCAGCCCGGTGGGCTGGCTGTTGGTCTGCGCGCCGCGGAGGTGGAGGCAATGATTCCAGACTCCCGTGTTTTTATCCTGCGCGTTCGCCGGGCGGACGGCACCATCGAGGAGGCAACTGCAGACACAGTGCTCCACGAACGCGAAGTTGTTTCGGTAGTGGGGGCCCGCGACGTGCTCGTTAAGGTTCTTGGATCCGGCGTCAAGGATGCTGCAGCCGCAGTTGTGGCCAGCCGCGGCGGCACCGTCACCGGTGATCTTCCCACTCCCAAGGAAGTTAACGATCCCGAATTGCTGAGCATGCCCGTCGAAGGCGTCGATGTTTACGTGACCAGCAAGGAAGTGGATGGCAAGACACTCGCTGAACTTGCACGGCTCCCGGCGGCGCGGGGAGTGTTTCTGAGAATGATCACTCGGGGCGCGGTCGCCACTTCGATTCCCATCCTGCCTAGCACACAGATCCATCGCGGTGACATCCTTAACGTGGTTGGCCGCACCCAGGACACTACCGCGGTTACCAAGACATTGGGTGTGGCGGACCGCCAGACCGATGTCGCCGACGTCGCCTTCATCGGCGCCAGCATCACGGTTGGCGCGCTGATCGGTGCCCTGGTGCTGAAAGTCGGCGGCGTGCCCCTCACGCTATCGACCGCGGGCGGAGCTCTCATCGCCGGACTCGTAGCCGGGTGGTTCCGGTCGGTGCGGCCGATGTTTGGCCGGATCCCCTCATCCACCGTCTGGTTCATGAACTCCGTCGGCCTGAACATCTTCATCGCTATCGTCGGCATCTCCGCCGGACCGGGATTTGTGAACGGTCTGAAGACGCAGGGCGCCGGCCTGTTCCTCTGGGGTGCCGTGGCAACCACGGTACCGCTGATTCTTGGCATGTTTGTTGCCAAGTACATCTTCCGCTTCCACGATGCGTTAACTCTCGGCATCGTGTCGGGTGCACGTACCACGACAGCCTCCCTTGGCCTTGTTTGTGATCTGGGAAAGAGCCAGGTTCCGGCGCTCGGTTACACGGTAACGTACGCTGTCGGCAACACATTTCTCACCATCTGGGGCATGGTGCTCATCCTGCTTCTGAGTTAGCAACCTTTTGATTGACCAAGGAGACAATTTATGGATGTTATGAACCTCCAGACGTTTGAGCAGCTCAGCCCATTCGAGATCAAGGATGAGCTCATCAAGCTGGCCAAGAAGACTTCGAAAACAACGCAGTCGGCCTTTCTCAACGCCGGACGCGGAAACCCCAACTGGATTGCGACTACTCCGCGCGAAGGCTACTTCCTCCTCGGACAGTTTGCGATCACCGAGAGCAAAAGGGTCATGGAAGATGCCGCAGGACTTGGCGGGATGCCGAAGGCCCGCGGGATCGCCGGACGCCTGGAGACGTGGCTGGCACAACACTCTGATATGCCCGGCGCGTCATTCCTGTCAGAGATGGTTCCGTTTGCCGTGAAAGCCTTCGGGTTCGAGCCTGATGCCTTCGTGCACGAACTCGTCGACTCGATTATCGGTGATAACTATCCTGTTCCCGATCGCATGCTCGTCCACAACGAACGCATCACGCACGAGTACCTGATGTGGGCCATGTGCGGAGAGCCGAGACCGGCGGGCAAGTTTGACCTTTACGCCGTTGAGGGTGGCACAGCCGCCATGTGCTACCTCTTCAAATCATTGAAGGCAAACCGCCTGCTTCTGCCCGGGGACACAATCGCCCTGGGAACTCCGATCTTTACGCCCTATCTTGAAATGACGCATCTTGAGGACTATGACCTGAAGATGGTCGCGATACGGTCTCCCCAGGAGAATCGTTTCCAGCCCACGGACGATGAAATCAAAAAGCTCGAGGATCCCAAGATCAAGGCATTCTTCGTTGTCAATCCCGGCAACCCAACCGGCATGGCGCTTAGCGCCGAATCCATCGCGAAAATCGCCAACCTGGTCAAGACCAAACGTCCTGACCTGATGTTGCTCACGGATGATGTCTACGGAACGTTCGTTCCGGGGTTCCGGTCGCTGCTCGGCGAATTGCCCCACAACACAATTGGCGTCTATTCCTACTCGAAGTATTTCGGCTGCACCGGGTGGCGCCTCGGGGTCATCGCAGTCCACGAAGAGAACATCTACGACGAGAAGATCGCCAAATTGAAGGATGCTGATCTCAAGGCGCTCGACAAACGTTATGGGCCGATAACACTCGAGCCGCGCAAGCTGAAGTTCATCGATCGCATCGTCGCCGATAGCCGCGATGTGGCGCTGAACCATACGGCCGGTTTGTCCCTCCCGCAGCAGGTCATGATGAGCATGTTCTCGCTGGTCGAGTTGATGGACACCGAGAAGCGTTACCAGAAGGCATGCCGGGATATTGTGTATCGCCGCCTTCACGCGCTGCTTGATGGCCTCGAACTCCAGCCGCCGCCGAACCCCAACTATGACGCCTACTACGGCCTGATCGATTTCGAGTTCTGGGCAAAGAAGAACATCGGTCCGGAGGCGGTCGAACACCTGAAGGAGTTCGTGCATCCTCTCGATCTGGCGTTTCGACTGGCCGAAGATCATGGAATCGTGTTGCTCAACGGCGGGGGATTCGAGGCTCCCGACTGGTCGCTGCGGGTTTCGCTGGCTAACCTCGACGATGAAGCATACGAAGAAATCGGGCGCGGAGTCCGCTCGATCGCCAGGGGCTATCGGCACGCCTATGACACTTCGAAACGCCGCGACGAAGCCAAACGCGCTGCTCCAACACCGGTGGGAGATTGAGTCGCGGAGTCTGACGAGAGGGATGCCGGCGAATGCCTTGCTTCGATCATGCTTACAGAAGCATCAGCGTACAACGCCGGCAGCTCTCATCGGCTGCACTTCATGCGACGTGGTGTTGCACGGGTTCTTTGACACTGTCGGACTTTGCGATGTTGATCGAAGAACATGAGTGAGCTTCGAAAGCTGGACGCGGTCTCGGGAACGATGGTAGCGAGGAGACTGAATGGGGTGGCTGGCGAAGCTGTTGGAAAAGTATCCGGAGATGGCGGTCTATCTCGCCGTTGGGATTGGATTTTTTCTGGGGCGATTGAAGTTTCGCGGTTTCGGGCTTGGCGTTGTCACGGCGTCGTTGCTTGTCGGCATCTTTATTGGGAACCTCTTTCATGTTCCGGTGTCCGACCAAGCTAAATCGATGCTGTTTCTGTTGTTCCTGTTTGGCATCGGCTATTCGGTGGGGCCAAGCTTCTTTCGCAATCTCAAAGGAGACGGCTGGCGGTGGGCGGTCCTTGCCGTCTTCGTCCCTGTCGTTGGTCTGCTGGCAGCGTATGCCATGGCACGAATTCTCAAACTTGATGTGGGATATTCGGCTGGAATGCTGTCGGGGGCCCTTACTGAGTCTCCCGCAATCGGTACCGCCAGTGAGGCGATTCGAGGGCTGGGGGTCTCGGAGGAACAGAAAGAGCTGTGGGTGGTGCACATTGCCGTTGCTGATGCGATCTGCTATATCTTCGGGACCATCGGCGTGATCTGGTGCTGCGGCACTCTGGGCCCCAGGCTGCTCGGCATTGATCTCCTTACGGAATCAAAGAAAGAAGAAAAGAAGCTTGGAATCCAGCACACCAGGCTGGGAATCACTTCGGGGTGGCGGCCCTTCGGTTTGCGCGCCTACACAGTCAAGTCCAATTCTCCGGTTGTGGGCAAGACGGTTGACGCAGCCGAAAAATCGGTGACTGAAGCTCGCCTCTTTGTGGAGAGAATTCGACGCAGGGGAGAGATTCTTTCTGCCACCCCAGAAACCGTGATCGAGGCGGGCGACACGTTGGCCGTGCTTGGACGAACAGAGGCGCTGGTGACGATACTGGGACCTCTGTCGGCCGAAACCGCCGATCCGGAACTGCTCGAAATCCCGGTAGCTTCATATGACTTGTACGTGACCAGTCGGGGCATCGTCGGCAAAACCCTGCAGCAACTTGTCGACACTGTAGAAGAGGGGCGGGGCGTGATGCTGCGCGGGATGACCCGGGGAGGGGAATCCCTCCCGGTGGGGTTGAACGTCGAAGTCGAGCGCGGCGACACCCTGCATGTCACCGGGCCCGAAAGCAATGTCCAGAAACTGGCGCCCATTATCGGCAGGATCATACCCCCGAACGAAGACAGCGACATCGGCGTATTGGGCATTGCGATCTGTATCGGGGTGATGGTCGGAGCCACGATCACGTTTCCCATCGGGGGCCTTCGCATTAGCCTGGGCACCAGCGTCGGAACTCTGCTGGCGGGTTTGGCTGTGGGCTGGGGGCGGTCCACCCGTCCATGGTTTGCGAGAATTCCGGACGCGGCGATTCTTTTCATGCGGTCCATCGGCCTGGCGGCATTCGTCGCCATGATTGGACTCAAGGCGGGCCCCATCTTCGTCAGCGCGGTCAAAGAGTCCGGGTACTTGCTCTTTTTGGGCGGAATCGTGGTGACGGTTGTCCCTTTGATTTCGGGGATATTGTTTGGGCGGTATGTCCTTCGGCTCGACCCGGTTCAATTGCTGGGAGGAGTTGCTGGTGCTCAGACGATGATCGCGGGAGTCGCAGCGGTTCAGGAAAAGTCGGACAGCCCCATCGCCACGCTTGGTTATTCGTACACCGTGGCGATCGGCCATATCCTGCTGACGACGTGGGGTACCATCATCGTCTCGTTGCTGACTTGAGGATGCCTTCTCAGGTCGTCCATCTTTGGGTTTGCGGCCTCGAAGGGGCGGCGGCCCGATCTGGGGGGAGAGAGGCTCGATTTTGCCGCCCAAAGCCCTTACCGATCTCAACTAGGAATGTTGCTAGTGGCAGTCAAGGCCCCAAGTGTCCTAAAACCATCTTGAATCTTCTTCGATGCCGTAGGTCAAAGCCTGCCGAGGAGCGGGGTGTATTCATGGAAATTCCCTTCGCAAGTCAAAACAGCTCATTCCGCGGGCGGAGCATGCTTTTCCGCCAAGCCTTGTTATGCTGCGTGCCACTGCTCCTGTTGGGAAGCTGCGAGAAGAAGGAGGCCCCGCCGCCTCCCGCGCCTCCAACCGTCAAGGTGGTTGAGGTGATTCAACAGGATGTCCCTGCTTATTCGGAGTGGGTTGCTCAGCTGAACGGCGATACAAACGCCCAGATCATGCCGAAGGTGCAGGGTTATGTATTGAAACAGAATTACAAAGACGGGTTCCCGGTTCAAAAAGATCAGCTTCTTTTTGAGATCGATCCCCGTCCGTTTGAGGCCTCACTCCAACAGGCCCAGGCACAACTGGCGGTCGCGCAAGCCAACCTGTCAGGGTCGGAAACCGATCAGGCTCGCGACCAACCCCTGGTGGCGCAGAATGCAATTCCCCAGAAGCAGCTCGATAACGATAACGCCGCTGTCGCCTCCGGCAAGGCGCAGGTGGACGCTGCCAAGGCGATGATCGAGCAAGCCAAGCTCAATCTTGACTGGACGAAGGTATATTCCCCAATCGACGGCATCTCGGGCGTGGCCAACGCCCAGGTAGGCGACCTGGTTGGTCCCGCGAGCAAAATGACGACCATCTCCAAGGTCAATCCGATTCGTGCCTACTTCTCCATCAGCGAGAACGCCTACCTGCAGAATTCGGCCAGAATCGCCGCCGTCATCAGCGGTACGGCCAAAGGCCCCGGCGTGCCTGTGGAATACATCCAGGCCAACGAATCCGTTTATCCAAGCCCCGGTCACATCATCCTGGTGAACCGAGAAGTGAGTTCGCAGACCGGAACCATCCAGTTTGCGGCAGAATTTCCGAATGCCCACGCGATTCTTCGGCCCGGCGGATTTGGGCGCGTGCGCATCAAGACCGGAGACACCAAGGGTGCTCTCCTCGTTCCACAAATCGCGGTTATTGAGGTCCAGTCTAACTACCAGGTTGTGGTGGTGGACTCCGATAACAAGGCAACCTTCCGGCCGGTCAAGGTCGGCGAAAGGGTTGGCAACAATTGGGTGATCACCGATGGATTGAAAGTCGGTGAAAAGGTGGTCGCCGAAGGATTCCAGAAGGTGCGTAACGGAGTGACCGTCAATGTCGAGCCATACACACAAACGGCAGCCGCCGAAGGCAGGTAACCGTGTCTAAATTTTTCATTAATCGGCCCATCGTGGCGATGGTCATTTCTATTTTGATGGTCGTCGCGGGCGTCGTAGCGATGCTGAGCCTTCCTACGGCACAATTTCCAAAAATCGCGCCCCCGGAAATTCAAGTCAACACGACTTATCTCGGCGCCGATGCTGAAACCGTAGCGCAGTCCGTGGCCACGCCGATCGAGCAGCAGATGGCCGGTGTCGACAACATGAATTATATGTATTCGTTGAACGGCAGTGACGGATCGCTGAAGCTTACCATCAACTTCGATATCGCGACGGAAACGAATACTGACCAGATCCTGTCGCAGATGCGCACCAACCAGGCGACCTCTCAGATTCCGAGCTCGGTCAACCAGTATGGCATCACGGTGCAGAAATCCACGTCCGCGCCGTTGATGCTGGTGGCTCTCTATTCTCCTACCAATGCCTATGACAATATCTTTCTAGCGAACTACGGCATCATCAACATCAACGACGCGCTGACGCGTGTTCCCGGCGTCGCTTCGGTTACCGTGTTCGGAGCCGGTCAGTACGCAATGCGGTGTTGGGTCAATCCCGACAAACTGGCGAGCCTTGCGATTACTGTTCCTGAAATCACCAACGCAATTCAGACCCAGAACACAGTAAATCCTGCCGGGCAAATCGGCAGCGAACCGGTCCCGGCGGGACAAGACTTCACCTATACGGTTCGCGCTCCCGGCCGCCTGCCCTCCGCTGAGGAATTTGGGCAGATCATCGTCCGGGCTGATCCCAACGGGGGCATTCTTCGCCTGAAGGATGTCTCGCGAATCGAGCTGGGCGCGCAGACATACGCTCTTCAAGGCCGTCTTAATGGGAAGCCGGCCGCCCTACTTGCGATTTATCAGCTTCCTGGAACCAACGCGGTCAAGACCGCTCAGGGTGTACGGGCGCTGATGGAGGAGGCCAAGACCCGGTTCCCGCAGGGCCTCGATTATGTCATTCCGCTGGATACGACGCTTGCTGTTACCGAAGGCTTGAAGGAAATCGAGCACACACTGTTCGAAGCCATTGCGCTGGTGATCCTGGTCGTATTCATCTTTTTGCAGGGCTGGCGTGCCACTCTCATTCCATTGCTGGCGGTTCCGGTCTCACTTGTGGGCACCTTCATCCTCTTTCCCATGCTTGGGTTCTCTATCAATACGCTGTCGCTATTCGGTTTGGTGCTTGCCATCGGATTGGTGGTCGACGATGCGATTGTGGTGGTGGAAGCAGTCGAGCACCACATCGAACATGGATTATCGCCGAAAGAGGCTACCGTCAAAGCAATGGACGAGGTGTCTGGACCTGTCATTGCCATCGCACTGATCCTTTCCGCAGTTTTTATCCCCACCGCGTTCATTCCCGGAATCACCGGCAGGATGTATCAACAATTCGCGGTCACCATTGCGGTTTCGGTTATCTTCTCGGCATTCAACGCACTCACCTTGAGTCCGGCCCTTTCCGCAATGTTGTTGAGACCCCGCAAGCAGGGCCGCGGCCCCCTGGCGATTTTCTTCCGGTGGTTCAACAAGGTCTTTGGCAGAGCCACGGATGCCTACGTGACGAGTTGCGATCACCTGATTCGAAAGGCATTTTTTGCGTTCGTCCTTTTGCTGGCGCTCTCCCTGGCGGCGGGATGGTTCGGCGGGAAGATCCCGACGAGCTTCCTTCCGGATGAAGACCAGGGCTTTGTCTACGCCGGTATTCAACTCCCCGACGCGTCCTCGTTACAGAGAACGTCGGATGCCGCCAGGCAGGCTGAGGATCTGATGCTGAAAGTACCAGGCGTCGAGCATGTCAGCACGGTGGTGGGATACAACATGCTCAGCGGCGTGAACAGCACGTTCAACGCATTTTTCTTCGTAAGCTTCAAGCCGTGGGAAGAGCGTAAAACGCCCGAATTAAGTTACGACACAATCAAGCGCAACATCAACAGGGCGCTTTCGCAGATCACTACCGGCATTGCGTTCTCGTTTCCGCCGCCTGCGATCCCGGGCGTCGGCACATCGGGAGGCGTGACGTTCATTCTGCAGGACCGGTCCGGCAAGGACCTCTCATTCCTCACCGGTAACCTGCAAACGTTTTTGGCCGCGGTGCGCAAGCGTCCCGAACTGGCCAGTGTTACCACCACGGCGCTGTTTGGCGTTCCCCAGGTGGGAGTGACGGTCGACAAAGCGAAAGTGCTTACCCAGCAGGTCAATCTCGGAAACGTGTATCAGACCCTGCAGGCGTTCATGGGCGGGGCGCTGGTAAATTACTTCAACCGCTTCGGGCGACAGTGGCAGGTGTACGTCCAGGCGGACGGCGAGTATCGCACCGACGCCAATAACCTGGGCAAGTTCTACGTCAAGAACACGACAGGAGAGATGGTCCCATTAAGCACCGTCACGGGCATTGAACCCCGCAGCGGGCCCGGGTTCACCATGCGCTTCAATCAGTTCCAGTCGGTGCAGTTGAATGCGGCCACCGCTCCCGGCTTCAGTTCGGGCCAGGCGATTGCCGCTTTGGAGGATACGTTCAAGCAGACTATGCCCTCGGAAATGGGCTTCGACTATATGGGAATGTCGTACCAGGAAAAGAAGGCGGCCCAGGGCGTGAGCCCGGCTGTGGTTTTTGCCCTGGCATTCTTCATCGTCTTCCTCATCATGGCTGCGCAGTATGAGAGCTGGACGTTGCCGCTGGCGGTTTTGCTGGGTACCCCAATCGCGGTCTTTGGCGCATTTCTGGCCCTGTATCTCCGCCACCTGGAAAACGATGTTTATGCGCAGATCGGACTGGTGATGCTGATCGGCCTCTCTGCAAAAAACGCAATCCTCATTGTCGAATTCGCCAAGATGGAATACGACAAGGGCAAACCTCTGATCGAGGCGTCATTGACGGGCGCCAAATTGAGGCTCAGGCCTATTCTGATGACCGCGTTCGCCTTCATCCTGGGTTGCGTCCCGCTGTGGACGGCGAAAGGGGCAGGAGGCATATCACGACAGGTGCTGGGAACGGTGGTGATTGGCGGTATGTTGGCCGCTTCGTTATTGGCCATCTTCTTCATCCCCGTTTCGTTCGTTGTGATTGAGAAGCTCGGGCTTTGGTTAGGTCTCGGAGAAAAGCCGGAGATCAAACCTGCTGAGGAAGCGAAAGGAGCGCACGCATGATCTCTATTCGATCTTTGGCCGCATCCGTGTTGTTGCTGTCGCTTTGTAGCTGCCGGGTGGGGCCTAACTACAAACGCCCCCCGGTGACCACGCCGGACCAATATCGGGGACTGGCGCCGGATGCGGCTCCCCAACCTCCGGGCGAGGCTTTCGGTGAGATGAAGTTCTGGACGGTCTTCCAGGACAAGGCGCTGGCAGACCTCATCCGAGAAGCACTCGCCAACAACTACGATATCCGCATTGCCGCCACTCGCGTGGTCCAGGCGGAAGCCATTGTCGGTATAACCCGCGCAGATCAGCTGCCCTCGGTCAGCGGGGGCGGCAGCATTCAAAATGTGCAATCGGTTCTTAATCCTGGCTCGCCAACCTTCGATACCTTTTTCATCCAGGCTGCGTACATCGTCGATTTCTGGGGAAAATTCCGAAGGGCCAGCGAAGCGGCCCGGGCAGACCTGGTGGCCAGTCAAAATGGGCAGGAAGTCGTGCGGACCACCCTGGTTTCCGATGTCGCAAGTTCTTACTTCACCTTGCGCCAGTTCGATGCCCAGCTCGAGTACTCCCAGAAGACTCTGGCCGCGGATCAGGACATGCTGAAACTGAATACCATCAAGTTCAAGGGGGGAGAGAGCGCCGAGACCGACGTGCTTCAGGCCCAACTGCTGGTGGAACAGGCAGAGGCCCAGATTATCAGCCTGAATCAGTCGATTGAGCAGACAGAGAATGCGATAAGCACTCTTCTGGGCAAGAATCCGGGGCCAATCGCGCGCGGGATCGCCCTCACCGAGCAGCCGCATATGCCGGACGTTCCCACCGGGATTCCATCGACCTTGTTGGAACGGCGGCCGGATGTGCGCCAGGCGGAGATGCTCCTGGTTGCCGCCAATGCGAACGTGGGCGTGGCAAAGGCGGATTTCTTCCCGCAATTTCCACTCACCGCTTCATTTGGCGCGCAGAGCACTGCCATCACCAGCTTCCTGCAAGGGCCGGCGACGTTCTGGACGTTGGCGGCCGCGGTTGCGCAGCCGCTGTACGAGGGAGGCCGGATTCGTTCCAATTACAACCTCGCCTGGGCCAAGCGGGACGAGGCTGAACTCCAGTACAAGCAATCTGTGCAACTGGCCGTCGCTGATGTTTCCAACAGTCTTGTAGGCTATGCGCAGTCGCGCAAGTTCCGGGCAAAGATCCAGGAACAAACGAACACTTACCATGAGACGGCGCGCCTGGCCAATGTGCGATTTGAAGGGGGAGCCACAAGCTTTCTTGAGGTGCTGGTTACCCAGCAGCAGTACTTCGACTCCGAGCTGGCTCTTGCGCAGGCCTGGAACGTCGAGCTTCAGAATTATGTGCAGCTTTATAGAGCATTAGGTGGTGGGTGGGAGCTTTAACAATTCATCTTTCTTGAAAGCGTGATCGCGGTGGCGAAGAGCGAACCAAAAAGTGTAAAGCACAGTGAAGGTCTGACCAACAAGGAATACGAACAGGAATTGCGCCGCCTGCAGGCAGAACTCTGTAAATTGCAGGATTGGGTGAAGCATACGGGGGTGCGCGTCATCGTGGTGTTCGAAGGCCGGGATGCCGCAGGGAAGGGCGGCACCATTCGCGCCCTCACGGAACGCGTGAGTCCGCGCGTATTCCGATTAGTGGCGCTTCCGGCGCCCTCGGACCGCGAAAAGAGCCAGATGTATATCCAGCGTTACTTCCACCATTTTCCGGCAGCCGGCGAGATCGTGATCTTCGATCGCAGCTGGTATAACCGAGCGGGCGTGGAATCTGTGATGGGCTTCTGCACCAGGGAGCAGCGCGACCGATTCCTTCAGATCTGTCCGATGTTTGAAAAACAGATCATGGAATCGGGCATTATCCTCATCAAATATTGGCTGGAAGTCTGTCAAGAGGAACAAGAGCGTCGCTTTAAGCAACGCATCAAGGACCCAGTCCGGCAATGGAAGCTAAGCCCGATGGACACGGAATCGTACAAGCGCTGGTATGAATATTCGCGCGCGCGCGACCTGATGCTGGAAGCAACGGATACCAAAGAATCTCCGTGGCACATCGTTCGTTCCGACGATAAGAAGAGAGCCCGGCTCAATTGCATCACTCACCTTCTAAGCCTCATTCCCTACAAGGAAGTACCACGCGAGAATGTCAAACTGCCGAGGCGAAAGGCCAAGGATCAGTACGACGACCAGAAGCCTCTCAAGGGACGGCATTTCGTGCCGGAGAAGTATTAGCTGCCGTTCGCCGTTGGGGTTAAGTGAGGCAAGCGTGGCGAGCAAGACCACCTTATCCTGCTTTCTGCCGACTCGACAGGCTCATACGCGGCGACGCTCCCACGTCCCCGTCGTGGAATCCTGCTACTCAGCGGTGTTGCCATCACAATCGCAGTCGGCGGGCCACTGGTCGTCCGTCTCCAGCCATGATTTGTCCGGGTTGTAGAGCTCCATGTCTTTTGCGATCTTCAGCGAGTCAGGCCCCAGGTCTTTCTGATAGACGACTCCGTTCGGGCCAACCATGAACGTCTTGACGCCGGTCACGCGGTACTCGGCCGGCACTGCGACGAGGGCAAAGCCCCCGATCATGGCGTCCTGTATCACGTAGGACAGACTGCCCAAAGGCGCATCCGATCCCTGGCCTTTCAGGATCTTGAAATAGTAGCCGTGGTATGCGGTGTTCTTCTCCAGTGTGTAGCCTTCCGCGAGGGCTTTTGCAACCGCTTCACTGACCGAGCCTCCGGCTGTCCCGTCGGCGTTCTGCCAGTACAGACCGTCCTGTTTTCCGGGAGTGCTGATAAGCCTTTGCGCGTATTGGTTGACGCCGGAATCGTCATGGATGGTCAAAGCGTATTGACGTTGTGCCTCGACATAGCCGCGGCAAACCTGTATCGCATCCAGTTCGTTGGCGCCGATGCGCCGATACAGTATCTCGTTACGTCCTGCGGCGGCGTCGAAGTGCCACTTTCCGCTTTTCTTCACCAGCGGGACGGGGAACGGGAAGTCGTCATCACCGACAACAAGAATCGCCCGGTCTTTTTTCGCCGGATCAGCCTGGATCGAGTTCTTTTTGCGAGCAAGGTCCGCAAACGCGATGCTCGCGTTTTTGTCCCGAACCGGATCCGCTGAGGAGATGAAGTCCTCTCCCGATGGACCGAAGATCTGCATGAGTGTGGGAACATCATAATCCCCGGTCGCCTTGATGAGCACCTCAACAGCCGCCTGCGGAGAAGAGAACGTCATCTGGACGATAGCCTTTGCCGGGGCGCCGGCGTCAGGCTGCGTCTGCGCCGTGACGGAGGAGAGATTCAGAACCGAGATACCCAATGCAAATGTCAGAAGCGTGTGTCTCATCGTCTTCAATCCTTTCGGGGTCATGTGCTTCGCGTCCATTCTCGTTGGCTACCTGCGCCGTCCGCCGCCGGAACGTCCGCCCCCGCCGCCCCTGGATCCTCCCATGCTCGAAGACCCGCGCGAACTGGTGGCACGAGCCGAACTGCCGCTGCCCCCACCGAAAGCACCGCCAGAGCTAGACTTTGGGACACTGCGGTTGCCTACTTTATCCCCACCGCCGGCTCCACCGCCGCGATCCATTGTTCCTGCGGAGGGCGAACTGCCGCGATTTCCACCGCCTGCTCCGGTCCGATCCATATTTCCTGCGGAAGCACCACGGTTGCCACCGCCAGCTCCGCCCCGATCCATGTTTCCGGCGGAAGCACCGCGGTTGCCACCGCCCGCATTTGCGCGAGGGCTATCGCCGCGCGCGCTGCCGCCGTACTTGTTGGCCGTGCCTCGGTCTCCATAGGGCGCACCGCCGCGGTGCTGCGGATTGTGCTGCCAGTTGCCGTTACCATTGTTTCGGTTACCACCGTTAATGGTGTTCCCGCCGTTAATATTGTTCCGATTTCCGCCGTTGATATTTGTATTTCGATTGGAATTATTAACGAAGTTATTGTTGTGATTGATATAGACGTTATTGTTCCCGCCCCAGCTGGCTCCGCAGCAATAACCGCCGCTCCAGAACGCCCCCATCATCATGCCCACTCCGAAAGAAATTGCTGCGGTGGCGACATAGGCTCCCGGAGGAGGAGGCGGGGGATAATAGACCGGCGGGTAGGGATACACTGGCGGGCCGTACACGACTGTCGGGTTGTAACTCGGCACGTACACTACCTCCGGATTGGAGGGCTGAATAACGATCACATTTTTGTTCTCAACAACCTGCGTCTCGACCTTTTGCTGTTCGCTGGACTTGAGGCTCCCGTTATCCTTTGCCTTGGCGCGCATCCGCTGAACCGCGTCCATCACGTCGCCTTGCTGCGCCAGGAAGGCATTGCCCAGGTCGGTCGTCCACTTGATGTTGTCAGCCAGCTGCTTCACTAAATCGGGTGTCCCAGCCATTTGCTGAACGCTCGGGTCCCAGGGTTGTTTCGCTACCGCGTCGGCCAGTGCTTTGTCCTTGAGAGTCGCGTTCTTTGCAAGCCACTGCTGCAACTGGATGATCTCGAGCGGGTATGTGGAAGCCATCAGCGCCTGGCTGAGCAGTGGATCGGGATAAAGCGCTATGGGCGCAACCAGCGAATCGAGTTGGTCCGCCGGGAGCTTTGCAGGCGCCTCGTCTGCCGGGGCCGCCGCCGCTGCATCCTGTTGCGGCGGAGCAGCCCACAGCGCGTCACCCGGAGAGATTAAGAGGGAACACAAAATGGCAACAAAGCTCCGCACGATGTACTTGCAGAGTCCAAATTGCGAGGGTCTGATTGTCATAGTGAATTTCCCATTCCTTTTGTCGCCCGCG
>Ga0207098_10175_pt1 | contig 21380 bp, 13 predicted proteins | sample Alteio_BWMinHeat_84_FD_153548 | JGI IMG/M metagenome (GOLD analysis project Ga0207098, IMG submission 153548) | Enriched cells from forest soil in Barre Woods Harvard Forest LTER site, Petersham, Massachusetts, United States -... | ecosystem: Environmental > Terrestrial > Soil > Temperate forest >...
TTTAGTTGCTGAATCCCGTCTGCCGGCATCATCTTTCCGGTCTTGATATAGGTTTCGCAGCTCCAGTCGAAGGCGTGCCACTGGCAGCTGAAGCCAAATTTTTTCCCGGCAGCGTCCAGAACGCGGATGCCTTCGGGGACAACTTCTTTCCCAATACCGTCTCCGACGATGACTGCAATCTTGAGAGTTTTCATTTGTGGCGGACTTCTATCCTTTTTCTGCTGACAGTAATGGCGAGAGTGTGCTCACATCGGAGGCTGACTCCAAGGTTTTCACGAAGGAAATGATTTTCTCCGCCTTCTGAGGAGAGCAACCGGCGTAATCAGCGCAGCCGCGGAACTTGGTTGCTGCTTCTTCAAAGCTCATGGGGTTAGAAGGGCTACCCTTGGCAAAATCAGCCCGTCCCGTGATGACTCTGCCGTCCTTCAGATGGATTTTCAGAAGCGAGGTCATTTTGTCGAAGCCAGCGTTCTCGGCCTCCGGATCAACATAGAAATTGATCCTGCGGATCATTTCCTGAACGTCCGAACGTTGTGCGATCTTGTCGGAAAATTCTCCCAACCCCGCCTTCCGTTCCAGCAAAAGAATCGCCAGGCAGAACTCCATGCTGAACTTGGCTTCCAGCCCGGTTTTTGGTTGATGACGTAGAAGGGTTGTGGTCATGTTGTGATTGGCTCCGATATCAACTTTTTCGACCTGTGCTGGCTTGATATCGTTGATCTCGATGAGGCGCATCAGTTCCGTCATCGCCGGATGAGAGAGTGAGCCAGAGGGATAGGGCTTCAATGAAACGCCAGGCGAGGCAAACGTCCAGGGCTTGCCTAGCCGGTCCATGATCACTGGGGGATCATAGGAACCGCCGAAGGCATGAAAGAAGCCACGATCTGCTTCCAGAATTTGGTCCGCGGCAGTCCAGCCCAGAGCAACTAGCTGAGCGGACACGACCCCACTTTCGGCGGCATGCCCTGCCTGAAAAGGCTTGGTCATGGTTCCGAAATTTTCCCGGAGCCCACTCGATTGGCTTGCTGCCAGACCGAAAGCGTTCAAGATTTTTGTGTGATCGAAGCGAAGCAGCTTCGCTGAAGCGGCAACCGAACCGAATGGCCCACACGTTCCCGTGGAATGAAATCCGTCCTGATAATGGCGGGGAGAGATCGCTTCAGCAATCTTGCATTCCACCTCTGCTCCCAAATGGTAGGCCAGCATGAAATCCTTGCCGGAGACCGCAGAGCCTTGCTCAGCGAGCGCGAAGATTGCAGGAAGCACCGGAACCGTAGGGTGCATCAGCAATCCATAGACGCGGTCCTTGGCGGCGGAGAGCTGAGTGTCGTCGAAATCATCGGCATGAATGGACACGCCGTTTACAAACGCAGCGAATCGCGGAGAAGTTTTCTGTGCTGACCCAATGATTGTGGATTTGCCTTCAGATGCTCCGATTGTCTGCAGATACTGTCGGCAGAGAGTCCCAGTTTCGGCTCTCGACCCGGCCAATGCCAAGCCCAGCCCGTCCAGGATGGACTTCTTACCAAGCTCGATTACATCGGCAGGAATGTCTTCGAACTTTGTTTCCGCAACAAATCTCGCGACATAGTCAGTAACGCCACTTACTTTGGGGAAATCAGCGCAGGGCGTGGCACCAGCGGCTTTTGCGGGACCAGCCAGCGCGGTAGAAGCAATCGCACCCAGAACGGTTTTTCCAAAGTCGCGTCTTAACATGGAGTCCGATGCGCAGCAGGTTTACTTCTGGCTGCAACCTTTGCCGCCGGGCAGATTGAGGTCGTTGCGCAGGACCTGGCCGCCCTTCATCACAAATTTTACGCGCTCGAGCTCGGTGATGTCGGCCAGTGGGTCGCCGCACACTGCAACCAGATCAGCAAATTTCCCTCGCTCGATGGATCCGATATTCGCCTCCCAGCCCATCATTTGCGCGTTTCCGATGGTTGCGGCGCGGATGGTCTGTGCCGGGGTCAATCCAAATTTCACCATGTATTCAAATTCTTTGGCTTGGGTCCCGTGAGGGAATGGCCCAACTCCGGTGCCGAAGGCAATCTTGACTCCAGCGGCGACGGCGCGACGGAAATTCGGTTCCGACACATCGGCTACAGTGTGGCCGCCGTATTTCTTGAAATCGTGATCCCGCTCCAGTTGATAGTGATAGAGGGTGGGAACAAGGTAAATACCTTTGGTCTTAAATTGCTGAATGTCGTCGTCTGAGAGCTGTACGCCGTGCTCAATGGTGTCCACTCCCGCAGCCAGACAATTGTGCAGCCCCTTGCCACCAAAGGCGTGGCAGGAAACTTTGTGTCCCTTATCGTGGGCTTCTTCCACAAAGGCCTGAACTTCTTCCAGTGTGAAAGTTGGCGGGACGATCATTTTGCCGTCCGGTGTAAAAGTGAAATCGTATGCGGCGTAAAACTTGATCCAGTCAGCGCCGTTCATGATCTGTTCGCGGACGGCCTTGCGGGCCTCCCAAGGCGAATCGACTGTCTCCAGCATCGAGGGTAGGGGAATATCGCGTGAGTAACCTTTGGGTCGGAATCCTCCTGTACTCTGAAAGCCGCGTCCGGACACTTGCATGCGCGGACCCTGGACCAGTCCATTGTTAATGGCGGTGCGCAAATCAACGTCGCCGTACTGGCCGCCCAGAGTCTTCAAGTCGCGCAAAGTGGTAAACCCGATATACAAATCGCGTTGGGCGTTGACCAGCGCTTCGAGAGTGCGGTACTGCAAGCTTTCTTTCAGCATCTGTTCGTCCAGGTCGGGGCCGCTTGCGAAGATGTGCGTATGTCCGTCAATCAGACCGGGCAACACCGTGGCGTTGGTCAGATCTAGAACCTCGGTGCCTGGGGGGACGCGCACGTCGGCGGCTGGGCCGACCTGGACGATTCGAGTTCCCTCAACAAGAATGATTTGCTGTTTGCTGAGGTCCTCGGACTTGCTATCAAACATCCTTCCCGCACGAATCGCAATGCGTTCAGTGGTCCGTGCTTGGGGAGGAGGAAGTGGGGGAGGCGGCGGAGTCGGAGGTTCCTGCGCGAGCAATGGGCAAGACAGCAAAGCCAAAACGATTAACATCAAAAGAGACGGCCTAGCAGCTCGCCGACTTGCTTGCGACATTAGTGCTCCTCCGAACAAACTACGGCTGTATTTCGTAAACGCGCACTTCAGCCTGCTGGTCGCCATGATGGGGAACGCCCAGATAGTACCGGTTCAGTTCCGGCACAAGGATCGCAGTCTTGGCCCGGAAGCTCCCGGGAACCTTTGTCAGCAGCGAGTAATGGTCCGCATCCTTCTGCTCGAACACATCCACGGTGCCGTCTCCGGCCAGGTAGATGCGCTTATGTACAGCGTCATAGCTCATATCATCTACCAGCCCGACTGCGGGCAAGTCAGCGACTACTTTGCCATTATCGGAATTCAGCACGATCAACTTTCCCGGATTGCGGGTGACCGTGAACAGGCGATGGTTAGCCTCGTCATAGGCCATAGCAACGTTGAGCTTGTCGCCCGCGGGCAATGGCCATGTCGCGCTCAGCGTGGACTTATTGCGGTCAAGGACTCCGACAGCGTTTAGGCCAGTCAGGTTGCAGAACATTCGCGGTCCCGACTTCTCCAGAACAATGGCCTCCACGTGATTGGTGTTGATTTTGATATCGCGCAGCTTCTTGGAACTGTTAGTGTCTATGACACTGATCAGCGAATACGGCGTATGCGCTTCTCTGCCGCCGTTGACGACGTATAGATAATTTGTTTTGGCGTCGTAGGCAATCGAATCCGCATCAATCGTGAGTTTGATTTCTCCGATGGACTTGTAGCTGTCGCTGTCATAAACCTTGACCTCGGAAGCGTCACCCTCTACAACGAATATTTTTTTTAGGTCCGCGCGATACAGGATGGCGTGCGGGGCCTTCGAATTCTCAATGGTGTGAATCAACTTGTTTGCATTGGTGTCGAGCACTAGAACTTTTTCATTTTCCTCGCCAGTAAGAAAAAGCCGGTGGCCATCAATATCCGGCATGAAATGGTCGAAATCTCCGTCGTGAAGCCCAGGGAGCGGGATCGTGACCACAAGCTTTAAAGGAGCGCTATCCTGCGCCCATGCTCCGGTCACCAGTACGATCACAAGAGCAAACAGAAAAACTTGCGTCCGTCTCATAATTTTTCTCCAATCCATTGATGTCGCAAAGCTGAAAAATACGGGGGCTCCGACGGGCGGATGCTACTTCACCCCTCACACTGAGTCAACTTGCTCTCTGCGGTGCATGCACAGTACTCGTTCTTAACGCCCCTGTTTTCAGGCAAATGGTTGCGTGCTTGTTGACCCAGTTAAACAGAAATTAATGTTGGTTTAAGCTCAGGCAGCGTTAGATGGATTATGCTGACTCGCGTTGGTGATTGGAGTGGTAGAAGCCTTATTTTCTTGAATCCATGATTTTTCTGAAACAACGACACATCATCCGCTTAGGGAGAATAGATGAAAAAACGGTTCGTGATCTTCGCTGCAATCTTTTTTGTATTTGCCGTCAACGCTTTGGCCCAGGGGGCCGAGCCACTAAAGCTAGTCCAGACATTCAAGCTGCCGGGGGCCGTGAAAGGGCATTTCGATCACTTTGAGGTGGACTTGGACGGCAATCGTCTCTTCGCAACACCGGAGGATTACAAGGCGGCACTGGTGTTCGATCTCAAGACCGGCAATTTGATCCATACCATTTCAGGCATCGGCCGGCCTCATGCCGTGCTATTTCGCAAGGACATTAATCGGATCTACGTAACCGATGGTGATGCAGGCGATGTGAAAATCTTCGACGGCACTACGTACGCCCTGTTGTCGAGCGTGAAACTGCTCGAAGACTCCGATTCAATTGGATACGATCCGGCAACCAAATACCTCTATGTGGACAACGGCGGCGGCGATGTTCACCAGACCTATTCGATGCTCAGCATTGTGGACACTACCGCAGGGAAGAAAGTGACGGACATCAAGATTGACGGGGACACGCTGGAAGCCATGGCCCTCGAAAAGTCCAGCTCGAAAATCTACGTGAACAACAAGGCCAAAGGCCAGGTAGATGTTGTGGACCGCGAAAAGCAGCAGCTCATCGCCAGTTGGCCGGTCACTCTGGGCAAGAGCAATGTGGCCATGGGATTCGATGAGGCGAACCACCGCTTGTTTGTGGCTTGCCGTAACGGGCAACTGGTGGTGATGGATACCCAGACTGGTAAGGAGCTCAGCTCGCTGCCCATCACCCAGGGCGTGGACGACCTGGTGTACGACAGTGCCAGCAAGCGAATCTATGCAGCAGGCGACGGCTCCGTAGATGTCTATGAACAAACCGATCCCAACAACTACAAGCTGCTGGCCAAGATCCCGACCGGCCCGTTAGGAAGGACCGCGCGGCTAGTTCCGGAGCTCAATCGCTACTTCGTCGCGGTGCCGCAGCATGGAACCGACAACGCCGCGGTGCTCGTGTTCGAGGTTCACTGAAGAATGCGCTTTGGGGCCTCAAGAGTTTGTTGACGATGGTTTGAGGGGTGGCGGTAATGCCTGCGCCTGCGGGCGTGCCGCCACCCGCAACTCTGCTGGTTTGGTGGCGACCGTCGTTATACGATGATACCGGCAACGGCCAATGCGGATCCTCTTAGTCGAAGACGAACGGAAAGTGGCCAGCTTTATTGCGCGCGCCTTGCGGGAAAATACCTATGCGGTGGACATCGCCGAGACTGGTGAAAAGGCACTCGAATTAAGCTCGGATGTAGGCTATGACGCCATCTTGCTGGATGTCCGGCTTCCTGGTTTAAGCGGTGTAGAGGTTTGCCGGGAGTTGCGCCAGCGCGGCATCGAAGTTCCTGTGCTCATGCTTACTGCCCGCGGTCTGATCGAACAGAGGGTGGAAGGTCTCGACGCCGGAGCCGATGACTATCTCACCAAACCCTTTGTCCTGGCGGAACTCTTGGCACGCGTGCGAGCATTGGTTCGGCGCGGTTTCCACAGTGGCAATGCGAAACTTCGTTATGCGGACCTTACCCTGGACCGGCATCGACGGCGCGCCACACGCGGCCAGGAAACGGTTCCCCTCACCACCAAGGAATTTGCGCTATTGGAACTTTTTCTTCTGCGTGCTCCTGAACTGGTCACACGCAGCGAAATCGTCGAGCACGTATGGGACTGCCATTTCGACAGCGAGACCAACCTGGTGGAAGTGTATATCAACCGTTTGCGCCAGAAACTTGACCACAACCGCCCCACCAAACTGATTCATACGGTGCGCGGAGTGGGCTACCGCCTGGGAGTGCCCGAATCGTGAGACCAAAGACACTTCGCTTCCGCATGATGATGTTATTCACCACCGTGGTCGGCGTACTTTTGGCTGGATCTTACCTGGCATTCTGGGTGCTTCTGGCGCATGAAATTCCCACTCAACTCAACCGCCAACTGCTTGAGACCGCCCGCCCGCTCATTGCGGACATTGTTACGGAGCCGAATGCGCAAGACATAAAGAGGTTGGATATCCCTGGCGAGTTTTTTGAACTGATTGATTCAACCGGTCAGGTATTGCAACAATCAAAAAATCTCGCCACTCCCATTGACCTTAGGGGAATCAATCCAGCCGTATCGCGGCCCACGTTCGACATGGCGGCCATTGGCAACGATCAATCGGTGCGCGTGGCCTTGGTTCCGTTTCAACAAGGCAGCCGGATGCGGGTACTAGTCGTAGGTATCTCAACTTTGGGAACCAACGGAGTAATGAATAGCTTTGGCCGGGTTGCTCTCCTGTTGCTGCCCCTCAGCTTGTTGCTCACCGCAGGAATCTCCGCCTTCTACGTGGGGCGGAGTTTGGCCCCAGTGACCGCCCTTACGAAACACGCTGCGCTCATGGCGCAACGGGTCACGAGCCCGCAGGGATTCGGCACGCCTCTGCCCGTGTCCTCACCCTATGACGAGTTGGGACGCTTGGCAGAAACATTCAACCAACTCCTCCAGGGCGTGGATTCGGCGGTTCGTCAATTGCGTCAATTCGTGACGGATGCGTCCCACGAACTGCGTACTCCAATCGCGATCCTCCATGGAGAGACTGAACTGCTGCTCTCGAAGCCGCGCACCGCCGAGGAATATAAGAAGACTCTGCATCTGCTGGACGATGAATTCAAGAAACTCACACGCATCCTGGAAGGACTGTTTACCCTATCCATGGCCGACGCAGGTCAACTGCACCTGCTGTCGGAACCGCTCTATATCAATGAGGTGCTGGAAGAGACTTGCGCTCTGGTTGACTCACGGGCGCGCAACAAGAATATTTCGATCGTGCGAAAGTTGAACCAGGAGATCGCTTACTCCGGGGATGAGGCCTTTCTTCACCAGCTGTTTCTTATCTTTCTCGACAACGCCATCAAATATTCTCCGGAGCAAACTGCAGTTCTAGTGTCCTTGACCCAGCAGGACGATTTGATTCATGCCAGTTTTCAAGATCAAGGGATCGGAATCGCTAGCGAACACCAGGCATCTATCTTCGAACGTTTCTATCGCGCCGCTCCTTCCGCTGCTGGCGAAACTCATAGCGGAGGGTTGGGCCTGGCCATTGCGCAAGCCATTGCGCGTGCTCAAGGCGGATTCATCGAATGTGAAAGCACAGTGGGTGTGGGATCAACTTTTACCGTAATCCTGCCGATGGTAAAAACCAACGGAACTCATCTAGGTAATCAACATGAACAGAAATTAATGTTAGGTTAAGGCCAAGCGTGGCGTACATTGGCTCCGCCAAGAGTGTGGAGGTGATTCGGTGTCCTTGCGACGACGTTTTAGCATTTGTCCGTTGGGCTTTGCGACGACTGTAGTTGTGATCCTTGGAGTTCTCCTTTCAGCTCCAGCTAGCGGGCAAGTGGCAGGAGCCACTCTTTCAGGAACTATATCTGACTCGTCTGGTGCAGTTGTGCCTCAGGCAAACGTCGTCATCAAGAATGTAGCCACTGGTGTCAGCACAGAGCTCGCGACCAACACGGATGGTTTCTATACTGCGGCGAACCTGTTACCTGGAGACTACGAAGTCACGATCTCAGCTAAAGGATTCAATACGGAGAAAAGAACGGGAATCTCCCTCACCGTGGGCTCGCAGCAAGTTTTTGACCTCACCCTTCATGTAGGGAGCGCCACCAAAGAAGTGATAGTGGTTACGGCCGAAGCTCCTGCGGTACAACTGAATAGTTCGGATATCAGCGCCGTAGTAAACGCGACCACGGTTCGCGAGTTGCCGCTCAACGGCCGTAGCTGGACTGACCTCGCCGAATTACAGCCCGGTGTCAATAAGATCCAGACCCAGCCCGACTTCGCGCAGGGTACCGACCGAGGAAATCGGGGATTCGGGCAACAGCTCACCATCTCCGGCGCCCGGCCGCAACAGAACAACTATCGTTTGGATGGAGTGAGCCTCAACGATTACGCCAACGGAGCGCCCGGCAGTGTCCTCGGAGGAAGCCTCGGCGTTGATGCGATTCAAGAGTTTTCGGTTCTGACCAGCAACTACTCAGCGGAGTATGGAAAGACTTCCGGCGGCGTAGTCAATGCGATTACACGCTCGGGAACCAATCAGTTTCACGGAAGTGTTTACGAGTTCCTCCGCAATAATCACCTGGACGCCAGGAACTTCTTTGATGACCCCACGCAATCAACTCCCCCGTTCAAGCGCAACCAATTTGGCGGAGCGATTGGCGGGCCGATCTTCAAGAATCGAACATTCTTTTTCGCTGACTACGAAGGCATCCGGCAATCGAAGGGGATCACGACTGTAGCATTCGTGCCGTCGCAGAACGCGCGCAACGGAATTCTGTCCTCGGGAAACGTGATCGTTGATCCCAAGGCGGCGTCGTTCTTCACCTTTTACCATCTTCCTAACGGCGGTCCAGTAGCGGGAAGCGGCGGCGACTTGGGCATCTACAGTTTTCCCGGGCAACAGATCGTTAACGAGAATTTTGTCACTGCACGCGTGGACCACAAGATTTCCTCAAACGACAGCCTGTTCGGCACGTACATGTATGACAAGACTCCTTATCTATCGCCCGACGGCCTGAATAACGTTGAATTCAGCACCCTCACCGCGAGACAGTTCGCTTCCATAGAAGAGACTCACATGTTCACCCCCGGTTTTGTGAATTCCATCCGTATCGGTGGCAACCACGAAGCCGTGAACAACAACGAGAGTCTGAAAGCACTCAATCCGGACGCAGCCAGGACGGATTTGGGCGTCGGGGGTACAGCGTTTGCAGGACGGGCCGCGCCCCAGGTTCTAATTGGCGGCGGCGTCAGCGATTTTACCGGCGGTGTGGGAGGCAGCCCAACCTATTTCTACCATTGGAATTCGATCCAGCTCTATGACGATGCGTTTTTTACCAAGGGGAAGCATTCGGTGAAATTCGGCGGCACCTTGGAACGCATGATGCTGAATGTAATTGCGGATACTGATCCCAATGGAATCTGGCGCTTTGCTGATTTGGCGTCCTTTCTCACCAACACTCCCAGCAAATTTCAGGGCGGCATTGCCAGCACCCTTTCCCCCCGCAATCTTCGCCAAAACATCTTCGGTTTGTATGTGCAGGACGACTGGCGCTGGCGCCCGAACCTGACCCTCAATCTTGGCTTGCGTTACGAAATTTCTTCAGTTCCAACCGAGACCGCTGGCAAACTGGCGAACTTACCCAGTCTTACTGCTGCGACGCCGCATCTGGGCAGTCCATTCTTCAGCAATCCGACTCTGAAGAATCTGGAACCGCGATTTGGGTTTGCCTGGGACCCTTTTAACAACGGGAAAACAGCTGTTCGCGGCGGAATTGGAATGTTCGACGTACTGCCCTTGCCTTATCAGTTCATACTTCTGACCACCCAGGCCGCTCCGTTTTTCTCCTACACCTCGATCAACGGTCCCGGGCAGGGCAATTTCCCCAACTTCAAGGGTCAGAACGTTAACTTCCCTAATAACACGCTGCGCCAAACCTTTGTCGATTCCAATGCCAGACGCAACTATGTCATGCAGTGGAACCTCAATGTGCAGCAGGAAATTACTCCGAGTCTGGCCGCCATGGTTGCGTACGTAGGGTCGCGTGGCGTGCATCAACCCTTCCGCGCCGATGAGACCGACCTTGTCCTTCCCACCAAGACTCCCTACGGCTATCTCTGGCCCAAAGTTGATGTCCTCGGAAATATCTTTACGCCACAATGCAATCAAACCGATCCCAACGGATCGGATCCGGCGCAATGCGCCCCCCCCAACACCATCAACCCCGCTTTCGGATCGGTTCGAGGCATGATTTATGAAGGCCACTCTTACTACAACGCCTTGGAAGCGCAACTAGCCAAACGCATGAGCCACGGCTTTCAGGCGCAGGGAACCTTCACCTGGAGTAAAAGTATTGACACAAGTTCGGCGTCGGTTGCCGGCGATTCCTTCGGAAACTCCATCTCCAGTCTTCCTTGGTTCGATCTGAGATTGAACCGTGGCCCCTCCGATTTCAACGTTGGCCGAACGTTTGTATTGAACGGTACCTGGGAAGTTCCCACTCCCAAATCGTTTTCGGCGCCCGCGCAATGGGCATTAGGCGGATGGGAACTTGGGATTATTTTCACCGCTAGTGACGGCGTCCCCTTCACTCCCACTTTCGGCACCGGCTCGGATCCGCTGGGGTCACTGAGCAGTGATGACTGGGACTTTGTGAGCCGGCTTAACGGCCCAGGCTGTGGCACGGCGACGAATCCGGGCAATCCCAACAATTACATCAAAACCAATTGCTTCGGCGTTCCTGTCGCACCCAACCTGGCTTTTTGGCAGCAGAACTGCAGCCCAGCCCCGCCGAGTGTTGGAGGTCCAGTAGCATTCCCTCTCTGTTTCAACCTTCGTGGCAACGCGGGCCGCAATTCGTTGGTTGGTCCTGGCCTAACCGAACTGGACTTCTCGGTGTTTAAGAACAACTACGTTAAACGAATCTCGGAGAGGTTTAACGTGCAATTCCGTGCCGAGATCTTCAATATTCTCAATCACGCCAATTTTGCTCCACCCTCAACACCTAACAACACGGACATCTTCGACGGAACGGGCACACTGTCACCCACAGCCGGCGCGTTGACCAGGACCACCACGACGGCGCGGGAAATTCAGTTCGCAGTAAAGGTGATCTTCTAGCCAGTATCGAACAGGTGAAATGTGAACACTGAAGATCACTCCCCAGTCATGGCGTGTGAAACCCGCCAGCCGGGCCTGACCCGGCGCAGTTGGCTTCAGCACGCGGCTTGGGTTGCCACGGCTGCCGCGTTTCCAGGAATGGTAGCGGCCCTCGCCCAGGAAGTCAGCTCGAACATTAGCCCGGTCATGGAAAAGCTCAGCGCTTATATGGCCGAGGTCCGCAACCGTGCGCTGCCAGACAATGTTCTACAAGAAACAAAGCACCATATCCTCGACACTATCGCCGCTATGGTGTCTGGATCCGAATTGCCTCCTGGACGCGCCGCAATCCAGTTTGCTCAGGCCTACGGTGGAGAGAAGATCGCCACGGTGGTCGCATCGCGACTGCTCTGCGGACCCATTGAGGCAGCATTTGCCAACGGGCAACTTGCTCATTCCGACGAGAGTGACGATGATTTCACCACGGGCGGAGCACACCCCGGCTGCGCGGTAGTACCCGCAGCGCTTGCTGTAGGAGAACAGTTCGGCATCACCGGAATGCAGTTCCTGCGTGCCGTGGCACTCGGCTACGATGTAGCGATGCGGGCCATGAAGACTATCGGCCCCGGCATGAAGGAAACCCACCCCCTCGTAGGGACCATGGGCGCTTCTGCTGCGGCGGGCTCCGCAGCCAGTCTCAGCGCTGAGCAGATGCGCTGGCTGCTTGACTATGCCGCCCAGCAGGCTGGCGCAGGCATCGGCTCCTGGCGGCGCGATACCGATCACATCGAAAAGGCTTTCGTCTTCGGCGGCATGGGTGCGCGTAACGGTGTACATGCAGCGCTCATGGTTCATTCCGGCTGGACTGGGGTCGCTGATGTTCTTTCGGGCCCGAATAATTTCATCGAGTCCTACAATCCTAAGGCCGACCCATCCGGAATGATCGACAAACTTGGCGAGGTTTACGGTGTAACACTTACCACCCTCAAGAAGTGGACTACGGGCGGCCCCATCCAGGCACCACTGGACGCCTTACAGAATCTGCTCAAACGCCAGCCCTTCGAAGCGAATCAGGTAAAACAGGTCGTCGTGCGGGTCGCAACCAGCGCAGGTTATACCGTGAATAATCGCGAGATGCCGGATATTTGTCTGCAACACCTGGTCGCGATCATGCTGCTCGACAAAACTGTTTCCTTTCACGCCGCGCACGACAAAGCGCGCATGCAGGATCCGGCCGTGCTTCGCGAACGCGCCAAAATACAACTCCTTCCAGACGAGGAGTTGGAGAAGCTGATCCCACTGCGAGTTGCGATTGTGGAAGTCACGTTCACAGACGGAACAAGGCTAAGCGAGCGTGTCGAGCATGTGCGCGGCACTCCCGAGAATCCAATGACTCGAGATGAGGTAGTCGCAAAGGCGCGCGATCTGATGACGCCCGTCCTTGGTGCCGAGGCTTGCTCACGCTTGATCGAGCGCGCGCTCGGACTTGATAACGTGAAAGACATCCGCGAGATACGACCCTTACTGCAACGGACCTGATTGGAAATGGGTCGCAGTCGGCGCTGCCACTAAATCAATGGGGCATCTAAGAAAAGCGAAGCTAGTCCTGTGTATCATCGCTCCTCTCAGTAGCTTGCTGTCAGGGGCGAAGGTGTCGGCCCAAACCGCATCTGTAACCCATGCTGGTCAATCGGAAACTACGGTACATTCGTCTCTGGATTTCGAAATCTACCGCACCCGCGTCGAACCCATTTTCCTCAAGCTGCGGGAGGGCGGCGTTCGTTGCTACGATTGTCACTCGGTCTTGACCACACGTTTGCGGCTGGAACCGCTCTCGCCCGGACAATCCTCCTGGGACAAAGAACAATCCCGCAGAAATTTCAAAGTCGTCTCCGGGTTGGTCACGCCGTCCGATCCACTGAAAAGCCGCCTCCTGCTTCATCCTTTGGCGCAGAAAGCTGGCGGCGACCCGAGCCACACGGGAGGCAAGTTCTGGGCATCGCAAAACGATCCGGAGTGGAAGATGATCGCCACCTGGGTTCGGAATAGCTCCCCAATGCCGCCTGCTGCGAGGGATTCAGGCGACTCGAACTCCACTGACAACTTCAAAATTTTCAAGTCAACAGTCCAACCTATTTTTCTGAAAGAACGCCCGGGGCATGCTCGCTGTTATGGCTGTCATATCATGAGCAACAGAACTTTCCATCTTGAGCCCCTGATACCGGGCAACGCCAATTGGACGGACGAGCAGTCCCAGCATAATTTCCAGAACGTTTTGCAGCAGATCGTGCCGGGAAATCCCGCCGCCAGCCGCCTGCTTACGCATCCCTTGGCTCCAGAATCGGGCGGCGAAGCGTTTCATTCCGGCGGCAGGCAATTCAACTCGCAGGACGATCCTGACTGGCTCGTGATCGCAGATTGGGTGCGCAGGATGGGCGCGGGAGCGGTTCCCACTTCTGCGTCGGATCCGAAAACGCTGATCTACGTCACCAATAGTGCCGGCAACACCGTGGATGTGATTGATGCTGCCACAAATCAGGTCGTCCAAATGATTCGCGGCATTGAGTTGCCTCATGGCGTCATATTCTCTCCCGACGGGACGCGAGTGTACATCAGCAACGAATCCGAGAGCGTACTCGACGTCGTGGACCGCAAGAGCGGTGAGATCGTGCAGAAGGTGCCGCTCAGCGCTCGTCCCAACAATCTTGCAATCACGAAAGATGGAAAACGTGTCCTGGTCGGTATCCGCGCAGAGCCGGGCTCTTTGGATGTGATTGACACAACCACTCTGCGGAAAGTGAAGAGCATTCCGGTGGACGGTAGTGTGCACAACGTGTTTGTCACGCCGGATGGCAAGTATGCGGTTAGCGGCTCGCTGGAACACAAAGCCGCCACGGTGATTGATCTTGCTACCGAGCAGGTCGTATGGGAAGTCAAGTTTGACAGCCCGGTACGGCCGATGGCATTTGAGACGAATGCCGATGGCTCGACTAGGCGAATTTTTGTGCAGCTCAGTAGCCTCAACGGATTCGCGGTCGTAGATTTCGCTCAACACGTCGAAGTGGCGCGCGTCAAGCTACCCGATCAGCCCGGCGGATTCGGCGCCGCTGAAGGTCGCCTGGCCACTCCTTCGCATGGCATTGGAATAGCGCCCGACGGGAAATCGCTTTGGGTCAACAGCACCCTTGCCAATGCTGTCTTCAAGTACTCGCTGCCCGAGTTGGCTCTGATTGGCTACGCGGCACTCCCCGTAGTGCACCCGCTGGAAAATACGCCGACCGGCTCCGTGCCCGAGTGGATCACCTTTACTCCTGACAGCAAGCTGGTCTATATCTCGAATTCAGCGGCTGGCTCGGTGTCCGCAATTGACACCGACACGCTGAAAGAAGTCGCTCGCATCCGCGTGGGAGAAGTGCCCAAGCGGATCAACACGCAGGTTGTGCACTAAGCAGTCGGTGCGAAACATCGTCGATCTCAAGAGCAAGCGTAGTTGGAGCAGTCAAAGGCCTTCGGCAACCCGCGACGTCGAAGTACAGCCTCTTTTTCTCGACCTGCAATCAGAATGTAAACTTTGCCCCGAGCTGAATTACCCGGGGGCCACCGCCTCCCAGTCCGGGGTTGGTCTGCGCCTGATCAGGAGTTTGTGTAATCAATCCCTGGTTCGGTGATGTGCCGGAGTTGATGGAACCGTCGGAATTGAATACCGGGCTCACGAAAAAGTTAGGCAAGGCGAAGTTGGGATGGTTGAAAATGTTGAACAACTCCGCGCGTAACTGCAAGTTCAAGTGCTCCGAGATACGCGTATTTTTAGCCAAGGCAAAATCTACGCTCCAGTAGTGCGGCCCGTAGATGGCATTGCGTCCCAGGTTGCCGAAGCTACCTTGAGGGTTGGCCGCGGTCGCATTCAGCGGCTGCGCAAAGGCGTTGCCGTTCAGATAGCCGATGGTGTCGGGCGCCGACTCCCAGTTGGGGTTGATAGGATTGACACCGGGAATCAGGTCGGGACGCTGGTGAAAGTTGGACGGGCTGGGGAATTGGTCGAAAGAAGCGCCGCTGGTGTCGTTGCTGCTGACGATAGGCACCGGACGGCCGCTCTGCGCGGTGACGATAGTGTTCAGTTGCCAACCTTCGGACAGGCGCGGAGGGCCAGCCAGTCGCGGCAGTTGATAGGTGAATGCGGCGGTAAAGCGGTGGCGAGTATCGAAGTTGGACGGGCCCCGATCTGCCGCCAGATCAAACCCGTTCTGCGGGAAGGCCACCGTGGCGAAGTTAAAGTCAATGCCGTCGGATGCGTCATCCAGCGACTTCGAAAATGTGTATCCGGCAAACCCCGACACGCCGTGCCAATCCCGCGACCGGAGAGTCGCCTGTAGTGCATGATAGGAAGAAGCGCTAACGGGAGACAGCGAGTCCATGGCCCCGAAGTTTGGGTTCGGGCGATTGCCTAAATAGTCCGGCTGATTGATGTCGAGCAGACGCACCAGGTGACTCCCCTTGCTTCCCACATAACCGAGTTGCAGAGCAAAACTTTGCGAAAGCTCCTGCTCCAGGTTCAGGTTCCAGTTCTGCGAGTACGGTGTATCAAAGCGTCGCGGAGTCACAAAAATGCTGCAAAACGGACCCGGACAAGGGCTTGTTGCCGGCGTGAACACCGGCCCCGAGGGGTTGCTGCTAAATGCGAGTCCGTTGAAAAACAAGGGCAAAATTGCCGCCGGCCCAATCGGGTTGGTGACCAGGCCGGCACTGGTAGTGAAGTTTGCGATCAGCAGGTCTTGCGGTACGTAGTCGAAATATATTCCGTAACCGCCGCGCAAAACAGTCTTAGGCATTGGGTTCCAGGCAAATCCCAGCCGAGGAGCAAAATTGTTGAGGTCGCGCTCATACGCGCCGTTGATGCCGTCCGTACCCACCATCGCCAGATTGCCATCTCGTCCCAGGTTGGAAAGCAAATTGTGAGCTTCGCTCAGCGGACCAAAATATTCCCATCTCAACCCGTAATTCAGAGTCAGGGTCGGAGCAATCCGAAAATCATCTTGCGCGAAGAAACTCATGCCATTGTTATAGGTGGTGCGTTGCGTGTTGCCCGCGTTCGCTGAGGATGAGAAAGGTGATCCCAGGTAGAAGTTGGCCAGTGTGGTGACGGCCGGATCACTGCAAAACTGAAAACCTGCAGGACACACGGTCATACTCCCGCTGCCGCCATAAGTCGAGGAGCCGAATTCCAACTGTCCTCTCGATAAACTGTCATTGAAGCTATCAATCACCGCGCGGCGAAACTCTCCGCCGAACTTGAAAGTGTGCTTCCCCTTGAGCCAGGTGAAATTGTCCAGGAACTGGAAGCTTCTGCTGGTGCGGCCGTGGGGAAGGAAAGCGCTGGCACCCAGGTTCTCGAAGATTCCGCCAAAGTCAATCTCGGGCACACTCAGCAGGCCGGTGCCAAAATCAATGCCCAGAGTCTTGGGGTCAAAGTTTTTGTCTTTGGGATCGAAGGATGTGCGATAGCGGCTGTAACCGAAGCGCACCTCGTTGATCTTTGATGTGCTCAGCGTGGACAGCAGACTGACGGAGACGACTTGTACACGAGCAGGGGAAGTCTGCGCAAACTGCGCCAGACGCGAAGCGGCAAAGCTTCCGAGTCCTCCCAGCGGGAAGACCTGGGAACTTTGCGAAAAAGCGTAGCGTCCGGTAAGGGATTCGGTCGAATTGATCTGGTGGTCAATCTTCACGATGAAATTGTTGCCGTCGTTCTTGTCCGCGACCGTGCCGGGAATGGTTCCCACGCTGCCGTTAAACCCGGTGGGCGTTGGAAAAAAGGCGAGAAGTTTGGTCAGTGCGGGACTGGGAATGGCGCCGTTCGCCTGGGCAAGGATTTGCGCATTTTGAATCTGGGTCGCCGTCGGCACCAGGAAAGTGAAATCGGAGCCGACACGTTCACGTTGGCCTTCATAGGCGCCGAAGAAAAAAGTCTTGTCCTTTACGATGGGGCCACCGAGCGAAGCCCCGAAATTGTTGTTCTTAAAGCCAGTCTTGAGCGCGGGCACGCGATTAAAGTAGTTCCGTGCATCCATCGCGCTGTTGCGCAGGAACTCGAAAGCGCTCCCATGCAACTTGTTGGTGCCTGACTTGGTCAGGATATTGATCACCGACCCGCTGTTGCGGCCATACTCCGCCGGGAATTGCGACTGCAAGTTGAACTCCTCGATAGCATCTATCGGGAGTAAAGACGCGGGCGCTCCACCAATGCCGGCCTGGTTCAGCGCGGAATTGTTGAAGAAAGGATCGTTGTTATCGGTGCCATCTAGGGTGTAGTTATTCGAGCGGTCACGGCCACCGTTGATGCTGAACTGACCGAACCCGCTCTGCACTGCTGCTACGCCGGATGGTTCGACCGTTGCGCCAGGCACCAGTGCAACCAGCTTGCCAAAGTCTCGCCCATTCAAGGGCAATTGCTCCACCAGTTGCCGGTCCACGACTTCGCCCAGCACGTCACGGGTTGTGTCCACGATGGGTGCTTCTTCCGTGACCGTCAACTGTTCTACTCTCTTTTGCACGATGGTTAAGTCGAAATCCGCGGTTGTATCTGAACCAACATTGACGATCACATTCTGCGCAACTGGCGACAACCCAGTCGCTTCTGCCACGACCACGTAACCTCCGGCAGGAAGCTCAGCCAGTACGTAGGCACCGTCTTCTCCGGTCAAGGATTCACGCGTCTGGCCGGTGGCGCTATTCTTCGCCGACACCTTCGCCCCTACCAGTGCGGCGCCGCTGGGGTCCACAATCCGGCCGCGAATGGAGCCGCGAAAACTTTGCGCCTGCAACAGGGCAGGCAGCAACAGGATGGCGACAAGAACAAGGCGCGAAAGCCTGCCTGTGATTTCAAATGCAGACGGTGTGTGGCTGTCCATAACAGTTTCTCCTTGGAACCCAGACTGAAACAGATTCAGCAATCATCAATTCTGACGATCTTTAATTTTTGCACGCGGAATGAATATTGTGACTGGGGGTTTGACCCCGTACGTGCCCGCAAAGCTTCCCTGGTTTACGGCCAAGCCGAGATGTCCGCGTGAATCGATATACAGTAACGGCTTGTTCAACGGTACATCGCTGAAAGTGCGCACGAAGGGAATATCCATCTCGGTTTTACCGAGAGTGATGTGCGCCGTTTGTCCTCGCGAATACCCCAGCTTGAGAAAATCGTCGCCACTGATGTTGGTCACCAGATTGCCAAACGGTCCATCGGTCGCAATCACTTCGCCGCGTAATCCGCGCTCGTCCAACTTGGCTGACGTAATGTCCAACCGCACCAATTGGCTTACATCCAATTCCGGGCCCACTGCGGTCCAGTTTTCACCATGAGCAATGTGCGCACCCACAGGGGAGAAAATATCCCGCCCATGAAACGTCGAGGAAAGCGCAGCGCCAATCATCCAGTTCCGGTTGGTGATGTCGCGCGCACTTTCGAGGCCGTCGCGGTCCTGCACCAGCGTCATCAGGCCATTATCGGGAAGCACAAAATATTGCCCACGTTTCGACTTCACCACCACAGCTTTGCGCGTGCTGCCCACGCCCGGATCCACGACCACAACAAAGACTGTGCCGGATGGGTAATACGGCGTAGCTCCATACAGAAAGCGCGCTCCATCCAGAATCGAGAACGGAGTGACCTGGTGCGTCAGGTCCACGATGCGTGCCTCGGGTGCAATCCCATACATCACACCCCGACAAATGGCGACCGAATCATCCACGGTACCGAAGTCGGTCATGAAGACGATAGTCGGCACCGACTTCGATGGTTCCGAAGCGCTGGAAAGTGTTCCGTAGCAAAGGACCAATGCAAGGAACGAGATGAAGAGAAGCAAAAATCTGTTTGTCGTATGTGCCTGGCGCGACATGTTTTCCTCAAACAAGAGTTCACAGCCCGCCTGATTGGCGAGGTTAGTAAATCTTAAGAGTCTGGCTTAAGACCAAATTGTAAACGCTGCTGTAAGAAAACAGGAAATCCGCGAGTTTGTTTGACCTCTCCAACTGAGCTGGTTGCGACCAAACAAACAGCCGGAGTAGCGAGGTGCTGCTCCGGCCCGGTCCGTGTTGCTGGTGACCGCTCAGACGGCCAGTGCGTGCACGAAGTGCTCACACAGCGTGGTCTCGACGTAGTACGGCTTGAACGTGATCGGAGTGGACAGATAGGGTTTCAGGATTTCCTGGACCTTGGGAAACGCTTCGCGCTCGTAGCGTTCTGCATCCCTCTTCTCCATCCAGAGGCTGACTACGATCGCTTTTTCATTCTTGTTTTCGGGGAAGAAGGGCAAGGTCTCCAGGAATCCAGTCTGGTTTTTCAGAATGGGAAGGACCTCATTGCGAAATACTTTTACAAACTCCTCTTTCTTTTCCAGCTTTGGCATGAATTCAACAATACGAGCAAACATGGGAGTTTCTCCTTTACGGATGAGATTGGTGGAAGGCCCGGAATCTGCTCCGTTTTTGGCAGCGGAGCATTTGGCGAGCCAGCATCATGGCCCTACGGTAGGCTCGCTCGTAGTGGAAAAACAGTGATGCCGGGCACAGGGTATTGTGCGTTCGGTCACCGGGCGAGGAACTCAGCGGTTCGGGCCGCCTTCCGCAATCTGTAAATCCAGAGCAACGCGTTCTCCGTTGATCAATACAGTTCCGGCGTCGAGGAGTTGCTGGCCGGTACATTCGTAGCTCTCGTAGCAGCGCAGGGCTGTGAAGGGCAAAAAGAACTCTACAGCTTCGGACTTGGCCGCGGATCCTTTTCCCGATAGGTGTACGGAAGTACTGAAACTGATTCCGTCGAACTTCGGGGCTTCCTTGAAATAAGCAAGAACGGGGCGGATAAGATGCGCCATGTGGTCGTCAAACGCCATCGCGGCAAGTTTGTAGCGGGAGCCTGCAGACGACTCAGGCAAGGTTGTATTCAAGGAAAGCTCAAGGTAAATGCCTTGACGGAAAGCCACGAAGCTCTGTGAAGCATAGGAGACAAAGTGTGCCTGCGGGTCTAACTCCTTCACAAGTTTCGCCAGCACTTCCTGATTGGAAGCTTGCAGAGCAGATAAAGCTTGCGGAGATGTGTCCCGCGGCGGCGGCGGTGGTGGTGGGACAGCTACGCTGGCTTTCTTCGGTGCTGTTTTCCCGCCGTTGCCCTCGCTTGTCCTTGAAGGATCAGATTCCGCAGATGTCGTTTGCTCGTCCGATAATTTGACATTGGAGTCAGGCGCAGGCAGGTGCCCTTCTCCATCGAGCCAGATGTTGATAGGTTCTCCGTTGAGGAAAACCTGACCCCGCAACAGACCCGCCTGCTGCGCAGTCGGATCCTTCGAGCCCAGGAGTTGCACTGCTCCCCTTTGCGGCAAATAGACCATGAGGTTTTCCGGCCGCTCCATACTCACTCCCATGACCTTGCCCAGGATGTGGTGGGAGATCTCCACCGCGTAGCCTTGGACTTGATGGTTGGCCTGGAAGCGTGGAACCTCAGTCTTCAAAATTGGGATGACGACATCCAGGAAAGTAGTTCGCGCCCGCTCGTCGGGTCCAATCTTTTCCTGATAAGCAGCGTAGTAATTGCCGGTCACCGCGATTACCGTTTGACCGTTGTAACGGTCAAATCGAATGGAGCGCTGATCAGAGCGCTGCTGTTGGGCTTCGTCGAGGTCGAGCTTGCGGCTCAGATAGAAACGATACTCGAGCTTGAGGGCTAGAATGTCCTGGCCGACGAGCTTCAGGTCGTCCATATTCTGTTCTTGCAGCGAGCGTAGGTCGGGATCTTTTATTTCGGTTGGCGCGAGGACTTGTGCCCCCGCAGCAGTGCTGGCGACAACCATCAAAATCCAGGCGAGAAGATGGCTTCTTTGCATAAACATTCCAAAACAGAAATTTTTACTCTTGAGGAGGGTACAACATTAGGTACAGGTATGTATTGGCAGCCTCGTCCGGGCTCAAGTAATCGAAAACCGGCATCCGGCCTCGGCAAGGCAATGGCGGGGTGCCCATAAGAACAGGGGCTCCGGCCGTAACTTTACGCACGAACTCGTTCAAGCTCATTCGCGTGGTCAGCGTACTCAGCGGAGGTATCGCTCCGTCCAGGAGTTGCTGTGGAGTGGGATTTGGCCCGGTTCCGCTGTGACAAATGTGACAGGTGGATTTTACGATTTGCTCGCCCACGTGGGCCGGCGATTCGTTAACCGCTACTTGCTGTTTTTCTGCTCCGGGAACGCC
>Ga0207098_10177_pt1 | contig 21295 bp, 17 predicted proteins | sample Alteio_BWMinHeat_84_FD_153548 | JGI IMG/M metagenome (GOLD analysis project Ga0207098, IMG submission 153548) | Enriched cells from forest soil in Barre Woods Harvard Forest LTER site, Petersham, Massachusetts, United States -... | ecosystem: Environmental > Terrestrial > Soil > Temperate forest >...
CGAAGGCCGCCCGCGTGACTTGGTCCGGCCGCTCGACGAGAAGCATCTCGACTGCGAGCGCCATTGCGGCAGTCAGCATCCCCGCGAACAGCATGTCTGGGCTCGCACCTCGTGCGAAGCCGATTATCGCGACTGAAGTGGGCAGCATTAGAATCGTGTACCACGCGGCACCCATTCCATAGCAGCGCAGCGCTGTCCACGCTACTCCCAAGCAAGCAATCAGCGCCGCGAGGGCGGATGGCAGGCGTGCGGCAAATTCCCCGGCGCCAAAGATGCGCATCGCGACCCCCGCTGCCCAGTAGTACAACACCGGCTTTTCGAACCACGGCGCACCCCACAGGCGGGGAGTAATCCAATCGTGTGTTTGCATCATCGCGCGTGCGATGGCCGCATAGCGTGGCTCGTCGGGGCCAACCAGGCCGAGCGCGCTCAATCCACTGAACAGACACACGTAGAGCAGGATCAGTGAGACAGGCACGCTCCAGATGGGGATGTCAATTTGGCCCTCCTGCGGGGCGCGTGAACGAATGGGCGCAGGGTGATGTACCGAGGCAAATTGCTTGATTGAGATGCTCATCGATGCAGTTGGCGCAGCCCGAGTGAGTCTAGCATCTGAGGAGGAAGTTTTCAGCAGGGGGGCGTGGAGCCTCTGCTTCCCTTATAATCTCCCGCGGTGCGAGAACGCCTGGAATACGCGGCGGCGTGGCTGCTGCTCAAGTCGATTGGCGCAATACCGCGCCCCATTGCGAAGTTCGTCGGCGCACGCACTGTGGGCTTCTTCCTGCTCTTGCAACCGCGCCTCCGGCGTTCGGCAATGCAAAATTTGCGATTGGCATTCCCGGATTGGAGCAACAAGCAGCGCAAGGCCGTGATTGGAGGCATGGTCCGCCAACTGGGCTGGATGGGTGCAGAATTTGCGCGCTTCCCGCGCTACACCAAGACGAACATTGAACGAATCGTCTTGCTGGATGGGTTTGAGAATTTTGCGGCGGCTCAGTCGCGCGGCAAGGGCGTCCTATTTCTGACGGGCCACATGAGTGCCTGGGAGCTGGCTCCGTTTGCCCAGGCACTCTACGGCTACCCACTCCATTTCCTCGTCAGGCCCATCGATAATGCGCGCCTCGATGGCCTTGTGACCCGCTATCGCTGCGCTAGTGGAAATTTGCCGATCGATAAGAATCAATCGGCGCGCGCAGTCCTCAAAGTGCTCGCCGGTGGCGGCACGGTGGGCATTCTGGCCGACCACAATACTTTGCCGAGCGAGGGAGTCTTTGTCGATTTCTTCGGTATCCCGGCTAGCACGACAGCCGGGCTTGCCCGGTTTGCTCTTCATACTGATGCGCCGGTTGTGCCGGGATTCATGCATTGGGATCCCAGCCTCCGTAAATACAGGTTGGCGTTCGAACCGGCGGTCGAATTGGCTCGCACGGGTGACGACGCGGCAGATGTCCGGGAAAATACCCAACGTTTCACCAGGGTGATCGAAAACTATGTTCGGCGGTATCCCGATCAATGGCTCTGGCTCCATCGCCGGTGGACAACGCGGCCGCCTGGCGACCCACCGGTGTATCAAGATTGAGCGGAAGTATGGGACTCCTAATGACTGGGGCGCACCGAGGAGGAGCGAAACATGAAGCGTACGGCAAAAGACCTGTCGGAGTATCTAGGTTGCGAGCTTGAAGGCGACGCGACGATTGAAGTGTCCGGGATCGCTGCGCCCGCGAGGGCTCGAGCAGGCGACCTTATCTATGTAGAGACGCAGCGCCACTTGGGTCCCGCAGTTGCATCTGCGGCGCGATGTGTCTTAGCCGTACCCGGGGTTGTGATCGAGGGCAAGACAATATTGCGCACGGCGAAGCCGAAGCTTGCTTTTGCTCAAGCCGCCGCCATTCTTGCACCGCCTCCACCGATCGCCGCCGGTATTCACTCGACCGCAGTGATTTCACCATCCGCGAAATTAGCGCGCGGCGTGGCAGTGGGACCCTACGCCGTAATCGAAGACGGCGTGGCGATCGGCGCAGGTACGGAAATCGGCGCATTCTGCTTTCTTGGCGCTGGTGCCCATCTTGGCGAACAATGCAGACTGTACCCGCGCGTCACTCTATATGCCGGATCAATCGTGCGAGATCGCGTCATCGTGCACTCGGGGGCAGTGATTGGCTCCGATGGCTTCGGCTATGTGGCGGCAAACGGGAAGCAATGGAAATTTCCACAGGTCGGTGAGGTAGAGATTGGAAACGATGTGGAGATCGGATCAAACACGACCATCGACCGCGGATCACTGGACCGCACGGAAATCGCTTCGGGCGTCAAGCTGGACAACCTGGTGCACATCGCGCATAACGTCCGGCTTGGCGAGAACACCGTAATCGCCGCACAGACCGGGATCTCAGGTTCAGTTGTTATCGGGAAGAATGTGTCCTTCGGCGGTCAGGCTGGTTTGGGCGACCATTGCCGCGTCGAAGACGGCGCAATCATTGGCGGGCAAGCCGGAATCCTGCCCGGCAAGACGATCCACGCCGGCCAAATTGTCTGGGGCACTCCCGCGCGGTCTTTGGAGAAGTTTAAAGCGCAATTCGCCTGTTCCCAGCGCCTCCCGGAATTGATAAAGAGGATCACGGCACTCGAACGGCCCGTAATCCAAAAGTAATCCAGGCGTAGCCGTCTTCCACAGGGAGTGCATTCGTTGTTGACCAGCGGTTAATTCATGAAGATAATGGGTTTCGTCATTGTTGGCGTCCTGCTCCCGAGGGCCGGCGGGGCCACCCGCAGGCAGGAGCGCGAGCGAGTTTTAGTTTGGCAGCCAGCCTTTGTGGATCGGCATCTAGGGTGAGCGAAGGCCCTCCATTGATTATTTGAGGTTGTCGTAGAAAATGGCTCTGGGAGCGCGCATACAATTTGAAGAGCGACCCGACCAACGCTCCGCCGGAGTGTTTCCGGCGCTTGCCGAGCGGCTGAACGATGCCATCGAGCGAGGTGTGCGGCACCTCCTCTCCCTGCAGGCCTCCGAGGGCTACTGGCTTGGGGAGCTGGAAGCCGATACGACGCTCGAGTCGGACTACATTTTTTATCTGAATGTAATCGGCAAGGCGAAACCCGAGCGGATTGCGAAACTCGCAAACTATGTGCGGCGGCGGCAGCTTCCGGACGGCGGCTGGAATATCTATTACGGTGGCCCGTCCGAACTGAACGCGACGGTCAAGGCCTATGTCGGGCTGCAATTGTCTGGAGAATCTCCAGATTCCGAGCAGTTGCAGCGCGCGCGTCGCCGCGTACATGAACTGGGCGGTCTTGAGTCGGCAAATTCTTATACGCGATTGTATTTGGCTCTGGTCGGCGCATTAGGTTGGGACATGGCCCCGGCGGTCCCGCCCGAATTGATGCTGCTGCCGAACTGGTTTGCGATCAACATTTACGAGATGTCTTCATGGACGCGTGGCATCGTGATTCCGCTCACAATTCTGTACGCCAAGAAGCCACGATTCGCTGTTAACGGCCCCATTGCCGTCGACGCGCTATTCCTCGATCCGTCCCGCAAGGCTCTGGCTTTCGATTGGGACAAAGAACTTTTCAGTTGGCGGAACTTCTTCCTCGCGCTCGATCGCGGCCTAAAACTCTACGAGCGCCTTCCCTGGAAGCCGTTGCGGCAGCGTGCGCTCGGTCAGGCCAAGGAGTGGATGCTGGCGCACCTCGATCGTTCGGACGGATTGGCGGCAATTTATCCGGCCATGATGAATTCGATCTTCGCGCTGGTCGCCCTGGGACATTCGCCTGATGATCCCATCACGGCGCGAGAAATTGGGGAGCTTGGGCGCTTTGAAATCGAGGAGGGCGAGACGATCCGGATGCAGCCGTGCGTTTCCCCCGTTTGGGATACGGCAATTGCGCTGGTAGCCCTCGAAGAAGCAGGTTTACCCCCCGATCATCCTGCGCTGATAAAGTCGGCGGACTGGCTGTTGGAGAATCAGATCACCGCACGAGGCGACTGGATGTTGAAGACCCGGGGAGTGCTTCCCGGCGGTTGGGCGTTTGAATTCCGGAATGAGTGGTATCCGGATGTGGACGATACTGCCTTCGTGTTGATGGCTCTGCAGAGGATTGACTATCCGGACAAAACGCGCGTGGAAAATGCCATCCGCCGAGGCCTCGCTTGGCTGCTTGCCATGCAAAATGATGACGGGGGCTGGGGGGCATTCGATCACAACAACGACCGCAGGTTCCTCTGCCACATTCCATTCGCCGACCACAACGCGATGATCGATCCTTCGACGGCGGACGTCACCGCGCGTGTCCTCGAGTGCCTCGGTCGATTCGGATGGCCAGCGACGCATCCCGCGATGCAGCGTGGCGTAAGATTTCTTGTGAAAGATCAAGCGACGGAGGGGCCGTGGTTTGGCCGTTGGGGCGTGAATTACGTTTATGGGACCAGTGGCGTCCTGCGCGCGCTGGAAACCATTCAATTGACCGCCCAGGATTATTGCCGGCGCGCCGTACAATGGTTGCGTGATGTGCAAAATTCCGACGGCGGGTTCGGCGAGTCGATTGCTTCGTATTACGACTCGGCGCTGAAGGGCAAGGGAACCAGCACTGCCTCCCAGACGGCCTGGGGTCTAATCGGCTTGCTTGCGGGGGGCGAGTTGGGAGAATCGGCCATTCTGCGCGCTGTGACCCATTTAATCGAACAGCAGGAAGCGAATGGATCGTGGTCGGAAGACGAATTTACGGGGACAGGTTTTCCGTGCGTATTTTATTTGAAGTATCATCTATACGGGAATTATTTCCCGCTTTACGCGCTGGCCCGCTACTGCAACATGACGCAGAACGCGGCGCAGTTCTGCGGCCTGCGAGTGCAGCCTCGTGAATTTGAGCGGCAAAATCTGGTTCGGGAGAGTGCATGAGATACCCGCTGAAGATGACGGCAAATTTGGCGAAATACGTGGCCACCCAGAGGTTCCGTGGGGTCGAGAAGTTCCCGATGGTGATGATGCTGGAGCCGCTGCACGCCTGCAATCTCACGTGCACGGGCTGCGGCCGCATCCGGGAGTACAAGTCCACGATCAACGAGATCATGACCGTGGAACAATGCCTCGCTGCGTCGGACGAGTGCGGAGCGCCGGTCGTATCGATTTGCGGCGGCGAGCCCATGATCTATCCCGAGATTGGGCGGCTGGCAAGCGAAATCCTCTCGCGCGGGCGGCACATCATTTTGTGCACGAATGGAATGTTTATTCGCAAGCGTCTCCACGAGTTCAAACCCGTGTCCAGTTTCTTTTTTAACGTACACCTGGACGGTATGGAGCGCACCCACGATTTGTGCGTTGAGAAGGATGGCGTGTTCCGCGAGGCGATCGAGGGAATCAAGGCCGCCAAAGCCGCGGGGTTTCTCGTCTGCTCGAACACGACGATCTACAAGGAAACGGATCTAGCCGAAATTACCGAGTTATACGATTATCTGGATTCTCTGGGCGTAGATGGTTACATGCTTTCCCCTGCGTATGGGTACTCGGCGGTTCAGACGCAGGACATTTTCATGACGCGCACGGATATTCGCTATAAGTTCCGCGAGGCAGTAACGCTCCTCGAGAAATACAACCTCATGGTCTCCCCGATCTATCTGGATTTCCTGCGCGGCGAGCGGGAACTGGAGTGCACGGCCTGGGGAACGCCGACTTACAATCCGCGCGGCTGGAAGGCTCCTTGTTACGTCATCACCGACGATCACTACGCAACATATCGCGAAATGACCCAGAGTACGGCTTGGGAGAAGTATGGGCCCGGGAACGATCCTCGGTGCGAACATTGCATGATGCACGTCGGGTTCGAGACCACGCCTGTCCTGGGCATGAATCGCCAGATGGGCGATACATGGAAATTGCTCAAGTGGCAGTTCACCGGCCAAATGGGTGGCAACCCTGGAAAGAGAACGGGAAGCGGCCCGGGCAATGGGCATACGGGGAGTACCCCCCTGATGCCTCCGCCCCCGCAGGAGTCGGACTTGGTCTCGTCCGACGGTCGATTGCGCGTACTATGAAGACGCTTGTCACAGGGGCGACAGGCTTTCTTGGCAGCCATGTGGCAGGGCAACTTGCCGCAGCAGGGGAAGATATCCGCGTCCTGATCCGTGCGTCAAGCGACACCCGGGCCCTGGACGGGCTGGCGGCCGAGCGTTGCACTGGTGACCTGCGGGACGCCGCGTCGCTTGATCGATCTCTCGAAGATGTTTCTCGAGTTTTTCACGTTGCTGCCGATTATCGGTTATGGGCCCGCGATCCGCGTGAAATATACGAATCCAATGTGACTGGCACACGAAATTTGCTTGAAGCCGCGCGGCGTGCGCGTGTGAGCCAATTCATCTACACCAGCTCGGTTGCCACCATCGCGGTCCCGCGTGGGGAAAAGTTGCCGGATGAAACGACGCAGGCGTCCGTTGATGAAATGATTGGCCACTACAAACGCTCGAAATTCGAGGCTGAGCAATTAGCCCAACAGGCGGCGCAATCTGGACTGCCAGTGGTTATTGTGAATCCGGCTACGCCGATTGGTCCGGGGGATCGAAAGCCCACTCCGACCGGGAAAATTATCGTCGATTTTTTGAACGGACGCATGCCGGGATACGTGGATACCGGGCTGAATTTTGTTCCGGTGGAGGACTGCGCGGCGGGACATTTGTTGGCCGCGAAGCACGGGAAGATTGGCGAAAGATATATCCTTGGCGGCCGCAATTTGACGCTCAAAGAAATTCTCGACATGCTTGCCACGGTCAGCAAGCGCACGGCTCCGCGCTGGAAGATTCCGCACGCGGTTGCGTACGCTGCGGCGTGTGTTGACGCAGGTATCGCCCGGCTTCTGGGGTATGAGCCGCAAATTCCGCTGGAAGGCGTGCGGATGTCCCGGCACAAAATGTTTGTGGACGCATCGAAGGCGACACGCGAGCTGGGTTTTACTTCAGGTTCGATTCAAGCGGCGCTCGAGCGCGCGGTTCGATGGTACGAATCGAACGGTTATGTGCTTGCACGCGGTTCGCACACAGTTGCGCGAGCACATGCCGGGTAGGGATTCGGACGAGGGATGGAACGGGTCATGAAGATACTGGTTACATTTGCGGTCGCCGAAGAATTTGCGCCATGGCGCCGCCGGCGGGACTTTCAGCGAGTCCCGGGAACCTTTCCTCTTTTTGAAACAAGAATTGGTAGCGCAAAGGTTCGGGTCATCCTTACGGGTATGGGGCCATCCTTCGCACTTGAGGCAGCGCGGCAAGTTTTGCCTGAGCGGCCGGACATTTGCATTTCGTCCGGATTGGCCGGAGCGCTGAGGAGCGGGTTCAACGTCGGAAAAATCCTCGCCGCGCGGCTGGTCAGCGAAGTTGGGGAGCCGGTCGCCGTGGCCGGCCACTCGGAACTCTTGGCGAGCGCGGTCGAGTGTGGCGCGATGCAGATTGAGCGGTTTGCCACTTCACGCACTCTCGTTGGCAGTGCGGCACAGAAGCGCGATCTTGGCGGCCAGGCGGAAGCTGTCGATATGGAGAGCTATACGATTCTAGCCGAGGCCGCACGATGCGGCGTACCGGCGGTTGCCATTCGCGCGATAAGTGACTCCGCCGACTTCGACATGCCATACGATTTCGCTGCCGCCCGCGATGCGCGGGGCCGAATCAAAGTTCGGAGCATCATAGGGCAAGTGATTCGGCATCCAACAGGGTTGCCTGCGCTGCTTACCTTCTCGCGGGATTGCCGGTTTGCCGCGCGGTCGCTGGCGGAGTTTTTGGACATGTACACAGTCACGTTAAGCGATCGGCTGATTCCCATCGAATCCAACCTGGCGGCTGCGCGGTGACCCATTCCCAAGGTGTACTGGCGACTGCAATAAACGTTCCGGCGGTCCCCGCGAGCATGCACGCGGCCGTTTATCGTGGTAAGGGACGGGTGGTCCTCGAAGAAGTTCCCGTTCCGGAAATCTCGAATGGGGAAGTATTGATTCGAGTTGCCGCCTGCGGAATCTGTGGCACCGACCTCAAGAAGATCGAGCACGGATTTGTCCCGCCACCACAGATATTCGGGCACGAAGTTGCCGGAACCGTAGTCGCCGTTGGCCCGGGAGTCGTCCGATGGAAGCGGGGCGACCGGGTGATGAGTTTCCATCACGTCCCCTGCGAAGCTTGTTTCTATTGTGCGCGACGACTTTACTCCCAGTGCCCTGGTTACAAGAAAGTCGGCTTGACCGCGGGGTTCGATCCAAATGGAGGGGGATTCGCCCAGTACGTTCGCGCGATGCCGTGGGTTGTGGAACGCGGAATGGTGGCAATTCCGGAGGATATCAGTTTTGAAGAAGCCACGTTTATCGAGCCAGTGAACACCTGCATCAAGGCAGTAGAGAAGGCCCGGGTGGCCGCCGACGAAACCGTTCTGGTGATGGGGCAGGGGCCCATCGGGCTGCTCCTTATGATGATCTCGAAGATGGCCGGCGCATTTGTTGTTGGGAGCGATCCGATGCCGGAACGAAGGATGAAAAGTTTGTCGCTCGGAGCCGATCTAGCGCTCGATCCGCGAGAGCATGGCTTTTCTGCGGCTGTCAGTGCCTGCACCGGGGGACGTGGCGCCGATGCGGTGCTTGTTGCGGTCCCCATTCCGACCGCACTCAGCGATGGACTTGCGCTGGCCAGACCGGGTGGGCGTGTGCTACTGTTTGCTCAAAATGATCCGAAGATGTTGATCGGATTTCCCGCAGCAGCTGTCGGAGTCGAAGAGAAAGAAATTTTGGGAAGCTACAGTGCCGTGGTGGACCGGCAGGACGAGTCGGCGCATTTAATATTTTCACGGCGCCTGCCCGTGCGCGAACTGATCTCCCACCGTTTTCCGCTTCGGGAAATGGATCGCGCGCTGGAATTGGCCGCCCACCCTGCGGAGGGATCATTGAAGGTGGTGGTGCAACCTTGAGTATTGCGACTCGAACAGCGACGCAAACTGGTCTCATGACCGCTGCCGTGCTTTACGGCAGCGAAGACCTCAAAATCGAAAGCATCGATATCCCCACGATTGCGCCGGATGAGGTCCTTCTCCGCGTGCAGGTAGCTCTGACGTGTGGAACGGACCTCAAGGTTTGGAAGCGCGGATACCATGCTCGTATGATCCGTCCCCCCGCAGTCTTTGGGCACGAGCTGGCTGGAACAATTGAACGAATCGGGGCTGATGTCACACGGGACTTCCGGGTGGGAGCGCGTGTGGTTCCTTCGAATTCAGCCCCCTGCAATGTGTGCCTGTTCTGCGGCAAGGGACAAAGCAATCTTTGCGAGGACCTTCTTTTTAACAACGGCGCATATGCGGAATTTATTCGCATCCCAGGACGCATCGTCCAGAACAACATGCCGGTGATTCCCAACCATGTTTCATTCCAGGATGCAGCCATGTTGGAGCCGGTGGCGTGCGTGTTGCGCGGAATTCATGAAACGGAAATTCAACCGGGAGATACGACTGTGGTAATCGGCTGTGGGCCGATCGGATTGAAATTCGTACGCATCCTAGCCGGTCGCGGAGTGAATGTGATTGCGCTGGCCAAGCGAGCGAGCCAGGCTCAAATTGCAAAACGATTCGGCGCTCGCGCAGCATTCATTGCTCCGGAACTCACCGACCCTGCCTCAGCGGTCCTGGCGCTGACCGAGGGCGGCCGTGGAGCTGACTCCGTGATCGAGGCGGTTGGCACTCCGCAGACTTGGGAATGGGGCATCCAGATGGTACGGCGGGGCGGGATCGTGAACCTGTTCGGTGGCTGCCCTCGGGGCACCCTCGTGGAGTTGGACCCGAATTCGTTGCACTATAGGGAGGTTACCATCAAGTCCACGTTCCACCATACGCCTCGATTCATTCGAGACGCGCTTGAGACGATCTCTCGCGGCGAGATTCGCTCAAGTGATTTTGTGAATGCGGAGATTCCGCTCAGCGATTTGCCTCGGATGTTTCAGCACATGAAGAACCGCAATGGCGAAATGAAGGTTGCGGTGATTCCCTAACTCACGATTCCCCCGAAGGCTGCCCGCAGACTCAAGGGCGAGCCGGGACCATGCAAATACCTGCTGAACTCGAAATCGCCAAGCGCCTTCCCTCTCCGGGCTGTTCCATCGCTGATGCCGAGCGATACACCCGCTGGCTCGCGACGCATCATTACGAAAATTTCAACGTCGTGTCGATCCTCCTGCCGCGCCACCTGCGCCAGCACTTTTATAATTTGTATGCGTATTGCCGGTGGGCGGACGATTTGGCCGATGAAGTTTCGGACCCTGCGCTGGCCCTCGAGTTAATCGACTCGTGGGAGCGGGAGTTGCGCGCATGCTACGCGGGCAATCCCACTCATCCAGTATTTGTAGCCCTCCGCGGCACGATTGAGTCTTTTGACATCCCCAGCGAGCCGTTCGCAGATTTACTTTCGGCCTTCCGACAAGATCAAACCGTCCACCGCTACCCCACATGGGATGGCGTACTCGATTACTGCCGATTTTCGGCGAATCCTGTCGGCAGGCTGGTGCTTTACATTTGCGGCTATCGTGACAGTGCGCGTCAGGAACTTTCCGATGCGACGTGTACGGCTCTGCAGTTGGCAAATTTTTGGCAAGACGTTTCACGCGATCTCGAAAAGGGCAGGATCTACATTCCTTCGGAAGCCTTGGCAGCGCGCGGTCTGACGGAAGAGGACATCACCGCCCGCCGTTTCGATGGCCGCTACACTTCCTTGATGAAAGAATTGATCGCCACGACTCGCGAGCTATTCGCGCGAGGCTTGCCCCTGGTTGAGAGTGTCGATCCAGCCTTGGCTGTGGATATCGATTTGTTCAGCCGGGGCGGGCTTGCGATTTTGGATTCGATCGAATCCGGCGGATACAACACGTTGCAGTCCCGACCGTCGATCTCGAAGGCGAATCAGTTACAGTTGTTGATACGCGCGATGGGCAAGCGAATTCTTGCAAGGAGGGGCCTCCCGCACAATATTTCGCTCCATTCGGATGGCCCGAAACTTGTTGCATCCGTCCGGCTCCGGGGCGGTGCCGGACACGCTGGGAACGTCAGCCTCGCCGAAGTCGCTCAGTCCTACCAGGAATGCCGTCGCGTGGCGCGTGAAGCTGCGAGCAATTTCTACTATGCGTTCTTCATGCTCCCGCAAGCGAAACGGGATGCGCTTTGCGCTCTCTACGCTTTCATGCGTTCGGTTGATGACGTTTCGGACGCAGCGGGCGGAATCGCCGATAAGCAACGTGGCATCGCTCGATGGCGCGCCTCCCTCGACGCTGCCGTATCCGGCAATGTTAACGCGCACGCGATACTTCCTGCCTTCGCCGACACACTGCAACGGTACCAGATTCCTCCTCGCTATTTTCATGATTTGATTTCAGGCGCCGAAATGGATTTGTCGGTCAGCGAATACGGGACATTCGAACGCTTGCGGGAGTATTGCTATCGGGTCGCCGGCACAGTCGGCCTTACCTGCCTGCACGTTTTTGGATTTGATGATCCGCGTGCGCCGGAGCTTGCCGAGAAACTCGGCATTGCATTTCAGCTGACCAATATCATTCGCGACGTGTCAGCCGACTACGGAATGCGCCGTGTGTATCTCCCGCAGGACGATTTGCAGAAATTTGGCGTGCGCCCGAGCGATCTCGGGCGTGGTCCGCTTACGCCAGCGGTGGCGAGCCTGCTCGAATTCGAGTGCGCGCGCGCCCGGGATTTTTATCACGAGGGTGTGCAACTCATTCCGCGAGTTCACGAAGATTCGCGGGCCGCACTTTGGGCGCTGGTTCGAATTTATAGCGGTTTGCTCCGACATATCGAAGAGCGCGGGTACGATGTCTTCTCAGGCCGCGTAAGATTGAGCACACCCGAAAAAGCCGGAATCCTCCTGCGGGCGCGATTTGGCTGGTATTCCCAACACAATGTCATCGAAGAGCGTGATCGTGATCGGCGGGGGCCTGGCGGGACTGTCCGCGGCCGTCGCGCTAGCTGAATCCGGGTTCCGAGTACGCCTGCTCGAGAAGCGGCCCCATTTGGGCGGCCGCGCGGCGTCTTACGTGTTGCCTAGCGGCGAGCACGTGGACAATTGTCAGCACGTGACGCTTGGCTGTTGCACGAATCTTGCGGATTTCTATCGCCGGGTGGGTGCAGCCGACAAAATCCGCTTCTACGATCAGCTCCTGTTCGCGGGCCCCGATGGTAAACGTGGCGTAATGAACTCCTCCTTCCTGCCTGCTCCACTGCATATGGCCCCCTCTTTCTCCGTGTTTCCCCTGCTCGATTGGACGGACAAACGCGCCATTGCCTCCTGCATGATGACCATCGCGCGCAGCAGCGGGCGTCCCCGGGACATTGATAACGGGGCTGGGAAAATCACCATCCTCGAATGGCTTGAGCGCCATGGACAGACGAAGCAAGCGATCCGTCGATTTTGGGAAGCTGTCTTGGTCAGCGCCCTAGATGAGAATTTGGACCGGGCCGATGCGCGTTATGGAATCGATGTATTTTGGAAGGCTTTCCTTTCAAATCGTGACGGCTTCCGCATGGGCATTCCCGTCGTGCCGCTAGGCGATCTCTATGACGGTTGCCGCGCCGCCATTGCCGGCAAGGGCGGGGAAGTATTGACTCGCGCCGGAGTTCGCGGATTCTATATTGAGGCTGGCCGCATCCGAGGTGTCGAGCGGGAAGATGGCAGCGTCGAATCGGCGGACTATTATCTCACTGCCGTGCCGCAGGATGTTCTTCCAAAGTTGCTTCCCGACGATCTCGTGAAGCGCGAGGCGGTATTTTCAAACCTTAACTATCTGCATACATCCCCGATTGTTGGAGTTCATTTGTGGTTTGACCGAACCGTGATGACCGAACCTTTCCTGGCTTTGCTCGATCTTACATGCCAGTGGGTGTTCAATAAGACTCTGCTTTACGGAAATAGGGATGGTGATGGAGGGCAGTACCTGCAGCTGGTAATCAGCGCGGCATACAAGCTCGTGCCAATGCCCCGCCAGGAAATCATTGAACTTTGTCTTCTTGAATTGAGCGGGGTCCTGCCCGGCGCCCGTGAAGCGAAGCTCGTGAAAGGAACTGTGGTCAAGGAGACCTCAGCGACATTCTCGCCCGCACCCGGATCGGACCGTTGGCGTCCAGCGCAACGAAGCCCACTGGGAGGGTTATTTCTCGCAGGGGACTGGACAGCGACGGGCTGGCCGTCCACAATGGAAGGAGCGGTCCGCAGCGGGTACTTGGCTGCGGAGGCAATCCTTTCGGATGCTGGCACACCCGACTCGTTCCTGAAACCCGAACTGCCACCGGAAGGTTTGGCGCGATTCTGTGGCTCAGGATCGTGAAATGTCAGCGTCGGTGGGGGAGGCTCCTAAACGGATTTGCCGGGGTGGCAATCCATTCGGGAATTTACCTCTTGTAGTGTGCCGTCAAGATACATAGCTGTGTGTGTTTTCCCTGTTGATCCCATTGAATGGGCGTATGATGTAAGTATCCCACCGATGGTTACACATCCGGAGGTTCCAGTTGGAGCGGAAGTATACGCAGCGGGGCTACATGAGTACCGACAAGCCCCAGAAAAAAGAAAGACGGCCGCCTGAAGGCCACCCGAAACAAGAACAAATAGGTCCTCGAACGCCACGCATGGTCGGTACTGTTACACGCGCTCGATGCTCCAACTGCGGCGCCGTTCTGCAGCCGGGATTTGACCCGAAAGGGAAATGCCCGAAATGCGCGTTCGACTTGCACTGCTGCAAGCAATGCGCCTATTTCGATTCGGCGGCCCGGTTCGAATGCATGAAGCCGGTTCCGGACCGGATCGCGCGCAAGGATCAGAAGAATAACTGCGCGTTTTACGAATTTCGAACGACGATCGAGAAGGATACCGCGCCGTCAGCTCCTGCCAGTTCATCATCTGCCTCGAACACGCACGCGTCGCGCCCCAAGAACGCGAGGCAAGCGTTTGACGATCTCTTCAAGAAGTAGTTTCCCCAGCGGATCCCCACGACGAAGTTGATTCGGCCGATACGTGACCTAAGGTTGCATCCGGAGGGCGGAATTGATAACCTGCATTTGGTCATGCATCCACATGAAATTCACTGAAGATTCGTCCCGCACTGACTGCCCCGGAATGGTGATCTCTTGAAACTTTCTCTCAGCCATAAGCGCGAGGAATGGCGAAAACCTGTTGAAACTGAAACGCAAAAACATATCCGCAAGATCGAAAAACTTCTCATACACTATGACCCGGACCTGGTCCAATTGCATGCCACGATCGAGAAACGCGCTCGAAAAGAAGAGTACCTGTTCTTGTTGAATCTTTCGCTTCCGACTGGAACTTTGCATGCGACCGGAGAGTGCGGCGATGTGTCCGGCTGTATCAAATTGGCATTTGCTGAGATTGAAGCTCAGATTAAGAAGCATGTCTCTCTTGTCCGAAAAGATTTCGAGTGGAAGCGAAAGCGGGCGAATTCCAAAGTTTCGGCGTGAGCCGTGTCCAGAAATCTTAACTGTCGCGCTCAATTTCGGAGCCACTCTTGCGAGACTCTCGAACCGCTTGTTTGATGGGCTTCGCCATGAGACGATTCCGAGTCGACGAATTGATCGTGAATCACAATCCAGTTGCTTGCACATCAAGACCTGAGGAATTGTGAATCGACGGGATTTCATTAAGATTGGCAGCGCGGGTGCGGCGAGTTTCAGTGCTGCGCGGTTGCTGGGTACAGGCCCTCAATCCGCCCCAGTGGGAACCCCCGTCTCGCCCGACACGGTGAAAGCAGACTTCACGCTGCGAATCGCGCCCGTGGTCGTCGACCTGACTCCAAATCGTTTGGTCAGCACAATCGGATACAACGGTACGTCTCCCGGTCCGCTGCTGCGGATGCGCGAAGGCAAGCCGGTCACGGTGAATGTAATCAACGATACGGATGTTCCGGAGCTTGTCCACTGGCATGGGCTATACGTCCCTTCGGAGGTGGACGGAGCCGACGAGGAGGGCACGCCGATGATTCCTCCGCGTGGACGCCGCCAGTATCAATTCACTCCCCGTCCCGCCGGGGCACGTTGGTATCACACGCACACAATGGCGATGGACGACCTTCATCGCGGCGCCTACACGGGGCAATTTGGATTCCTGTACGTCGAACCGGAAAAGAATCCTGGAAATTACGATCAGGAACTTTTCCTGGCTTTGCGCGATTGGGAACCGTTGTTCATCCCTGAAGCTGAGGAGGACGAGAGCCAGGAAGGCAATGGACCGCAGCCCGAGCGACCACAAAATCTGGACACCAGCCCCGCGGGGTTTGAAGTGAATTACCAGATGTATTCAATCAACAGTAAGAGCCTTGGTGCAGGCGAGCCGATCCGTGTTCGGCCGGGTGATCGGGTACTCTTGCACTTTCTGAATGCGAGTCCCAGCTTGATCCGGACCCTGGCGCTGCCCGGTCACAAATTCTTGATTACAGCTCTGGACGGCAATCCTGTGCCTTCACCCAAAGCCGTGGAGGCAATTCAGATCGCTCCTGGAGAGCGCGTCGACGCCATCGTGGAAATGAATTCTCCGGGTAGACTCATTCTGGGCGTCACGCAGGATGAGGTTCGAATGGGGGGAATGGGCATCATGGTCGAGTACGCCAACCGATTCGGGCAACCGGTCTGGATGCCTCCCGCCAACCCGGTGTGGGATTACACCCAATTTGGCGGGACGACGGAGCCGGCGAAACCTGACCAGACGATCGAAATGATATTTGAAAAGGTTCCGAGTGGCGCGGGGCGATTCAATCTTTGGCACGTAAACGGAAAGGAGTATCCGCACGAGCAGGAATTCGTATTAAAGCAAGGCGCACGTCACCGGCTGGTTTTCCGGAACCGCAGCGAGGACGCTCACCCTCTCCATATTCACAGGCACTTGTTTGAATTAGTGGACGTTAACGGGAAGCCGACGTCCGGAATAATGAAGGACACGGTGATGGTCCCCATGTACGGCCGAGCGACCGTGGATTTGGTCGCTGACCAACCCGGCCTGACCTTATTCCATTGTCACATTCAGCAGCACATGGACTATGGCTTCAAGGCACTCTTCCGCTATTCGTCTGAACATGCCGATGTCACCCAAAAATTGCTCTAATCGGCCTTTTTCGGCGCGCCGATCTTTATAGTCACCCCAAATCGCTTGTAATTTGTGTAGCGAACCGTCATACGGATGGGCACATCGATGCGGGGATTTGTGAAGTGCAGGACGTCATTTGATCGTGTGTACGTTGGGAACCAGTACTTGCCTTCGATATTTTCTCGGAATGTTTCAAACCTCGGAAAGACGTTGTCTCCATCTTTTGTATGGATGTCCGGCACAGCTTTTCCGTCCGTCTTTACAATTTCATAGTCCTTGTCGTCCACCCAAATGCGTCCTTGGAAATACCGCTGATTCTTCTCGAGCCTCTTGGGCGCGACATCAAACACATAAGTCATCAGCTCATCCAGCGGCTCGTGGCTTACATACTTGACGTCGTACTTGGGCAATTCCGAGGTAGTGAGCACAAAGGGCTGGACGTTTTCGAGATCGTTCAAGTCTTGTTGGCTGAGAGTGATGCTCTGGAGCGTTGATTGAGGTGCATACGTCACATTTTCGTACCGCTTGCCTTGCGGGTTAAATACAATCTCACTCGTCATCTCATACTTCCCATTTGAGACGCCTCCGGGACCCAGCGTTTCAATCTTGAAATTCTGCGTGTACGTGTAGTTGTCCCGTTCCGTCTTGAATTCGGCCTCCCGCGCCGCGAATTTTTCGATGATCTGATCAATGGGGATCGAAGGAGCTTCCTCGGCGGTTGCCTGGGCGCGACTAGCAGGTGCCGCTGCGGGAGGGGAGGCGGCTGCGCTGGGCTGTTGCTGAGCCGCCGACAGTAGACCTGTGAAGGCTGCCAGAATCAGGGCAATGACTCCCGTGCCGGAAGTCAGGCCTTTCGAAATTCTTCGCGTTTGAATGTCCCGCATTTTGGATTTCCTCATTGGAGAGTCACCTCCAAACTAGAACTTGAGATTGGCGCACCGACGCAATGGTTGCTTTGCACTTCCCACTCCTGCGTTCACAACCGCCGGCGCAAACAACCACTTAAGCCGAGTACATAATATCTCCGAGCGATGTCCGGGAAAAGTGGCGATTCGCACCGGGTGCAGTTTGGGGTTAAGGATTGGGTTCCACTGTGGGTTCTAGTAATCTCCGTATTGGGAACAGACGCATGATATCAGCCTCTAAGACGGATCAAGGTTGGGGTCAGCCTCCCTGGCGAATTGATTCTCGATCCAATCCCGGCCCAATTCCCGACGAGATCGACTTTGCCGTAATTGGAGGGGGATACACGGGCCTCTCGGCTGCGGCATCCCTGCGCCTGCTTGATCCCGCAAGAAGTGTTGCACTTTTTGAGCGGGATTCAATCGGCGCGGGAGCCAGCGGACGCACCGGAGGCATGGCCTTGGCGGAGACTGCCGCGGGCGATCTACCCGGCCTCGGCGATGTGCTTGCGGGATTTCGGAAAATCCTCGCAGACCTGCAAGTGGACTGCGATTTGCAACTTCCAGGCGCTTGGGAGATCGGACGCCGCGGCGGCCTGCCGGATTCCCCGATCGTGTGGAAGGACTCGGGTGATTTACGGGCCATGAAAGAGGTGCCCGGGGGGACCATCGACCCTGGAAAAATGGTCAGCGGGCTTGCAGCTGCAGCCGAACGCCTCGGCGCTCAGATTGTCGAAGGCGCCGAAATTCAGAACATCGCATTCGACGATTCGGTTCAATTTGAAATTCGCGGGAAACGGGTCGTCGCGAAAAAAGTTCTGATGGCAACGAATGCAATGTCTCTCGAATTGAACAAATTGATCAACCGCGGCTACCCAAAATTTACGCTCGCCGCTGCCACCGAGCCCCTGGCGGACGCGCATCTCGCGGAACTGGGGTTGGACTCCTACAAACCGTTTTATACTGTCGACCTGCCATACCTATGGGGCCGCCTCCACCTATACGTCTCCCTCGAATGGGCGAGGCACGCTATCTCTCGTCACGAGCGCCGGCACTCGAAACTTTGGTTTTTACACGGTTTCTTCGGGCCGCGCAAAATTTATTGAAACGGACTCTTTCCCCTCAACTGTCCTGCTAGGGGATGCTTTCAAACAGCAGACCCTGCTTACGTGGGGGACGAATTCTATTCCCCCGGGAAGCCTGGTCTTTCAGGTTTCAGAATCGGCCCCCATCGGCCTGATCACCGACGTCGGCAACTTAGTCGCAGACGGAAACGGTAACGTCGTGGCAGGCTCGAATCAGGATGAACGCTTCTCAACATCTGTGCCCTCTTCTCTCGCCGTCACAGGGACATACGCGATTGACTCGGTTGGTAGAGGCACCATGAACCTCACGAACGGTGCTACGTATATCTTTTACATGATCGCAGCAAGCGGCGCCGGCGGCTCTCCGATTGCCACTCTACAGGAATCAGCCAGTGCATCGGACAGTTCATCGGTGCGCCACGGAATGCTGGTTCAGCAGTCGGGCCTTCCTTCCACGGCGAACCCGCTTTCCGGAAGCTATGCGCTGATTCTCGGTGGCCACACCTCTGGAAAAGAGGAAGACATTGTGGGGCAACTCACAGCCAACGCCAGCGGTAGTTTCACTTCCGGGACGCTCGACATCAACAGTTTTGGCGTAACAACCGGCGCGACAGGCGAGGCGGTCACGGGCACGTTTGCTGCCATCAGTTCAAACGGACGAGGAGTAATGACCCTCAATCCAACGAGCGATAATCGCATTCTTGTACTCTATTTTGTGAGCCCGACGCAGGCCCTCATCATGTCGACGGATACCACGCGACTGGCAGTTGGCTCAGTATACAAACAGTTTTAGCGATTGCTCGCGTTTGCGAGGCGCAAGACTGGCTGATTCGGATTCTGCGTTCCGACGAGAGAGGTGCAGTGAGAAGGCTTTCGGTCTTGGCGTTATTCATCTCGGTTTTCGTGATGGCCTCGTGCAAGGGCAACTCCACCACGACCACGAGCACGACCCCCACCTGCACAAGCACGACGGACACAACCACCAGCATCACGACTTCCACCACGTGTACGAGCGGGACGACGGGCATTTCCCTCACGCTTAGCCCGATTACCGTCTCATTGAATGTCGTAACTAGTATGCGGTTCTCCGCGCAGTTGTCGAACGGCACAAACAACGTTATTAAATGGGATGTGAACGGAGTGAAGGGCGGGAATAGCACGCTTGGAACAATCGATTCGAATGGGGTCTACATCGCGCCATCAGCGGTTCCGTCTCCAGCCACCGTAACTGTAAATGCCACCTCCTTCGAGGATTCCACTCTGGTGATTCCCGCGATGGTTACGATTATTCCGCCGCCTGTGGTGAAAATCACGCCTACATCGGCCACGGTGGCTTCCGGAGGAACGATTGCGTTTATGTCCACCGAGACGGGCGCTGCGACAACCCTGGTCGACTGGTACGTGAATAACGTCTTTGGCGGAAATGCAGCGAGTGGCACAATTTTGAGCACCGGCATTTACACGGCGCCGAACACTCCGCCGATCGGGTCCACAGTTACGGTCACTGCGAAATCGCGCGATTTTCCTCTCTCCTCGGCCAACGCGACCGTAACAGTTTCGGGATATTCGCTGGCCTCGTTCAAGGGCCCATATGCGTTTTCAATTTCCGGAACCAACGCCGCCGGCGCTTTCTTCCGGGCGGGAAGTTTTACGGCCGATGGGGCGGGCAATCTTGCGACGGGTCTCGAAGATCTACATGATTCGAGCGGAGTGGCTCAAAATCTATCTTTCGCGGGCACCTACTCGGTAGGCGTGGATGGTCGCGGCACCATGAAGTTCTCGGACGGGCGGACTCCTGCCAGCTTCGATTTCGTAGTCGTAAACAGTAGCCAAATCCAATTCATTGGTTTCGATGCGACAGGAACTTCGAGCGGCCAGGCCAGCCTGCAGTCTCCCGCAACTTTCCAGATCTCGAGCCTCTTTGGCGCATATGTGTTCGACTTGACGGGCGTTGATGCCAGCGGAAAACCGCTCTCTGAAATTGGCGAGTTCACTGCTGATGGCGCGGGCGGCATCACGCCCGGACTCGTCGACATCAGCGACAATGGCGTCATTTCCTCAAGCGCAGCGCCCATTACCGGATCCTATGCGGCCGACGTTACGAATCCCGGCTCTCTCAGTTCCAACGGCCGCGGCTTGCTGACGTTGCAACTTCCCGGTGGCGCGAGGCAATTCGCGTTCTACATTGTTTCGCGCGGAACCGCTAAGCTTGTTGAGATTGACCCGACTCAAGCAGTTGCGGGGACGATTTCGCAGCAGGATCCGAATGCCGTGTTTGGCCTTGCATCTCTCAACGGTAACTACATTGTCCAGTTGGCGGGATCTTCCCCTGGAGGACTGATTGCGACTGCCGGGGTCATCTCACCGAACGGAATCGGCGGGATCACTTCCGGAACTTTCGACGAAAGCAATGCCGGCACAATCAATTCCAATTTTTCTCTCTCTGCCGGAACGTATACAGTGGCCTCCACAACCGGGCGCGGGACAGCCTCGTTCACGGCTCTGGGCCGCGCTTGCAAGCTGGTCTTCTACCTAGGCCCAGCAGGGACTGCTGTCGTTCAGGAAACGGATTCATCAATTGTAAGCGACGGCCTTTTCGCTTTCCAACAGGCTATCCCTTCCACAACACTAAACGCGATCCAGGGAACGTATGCGCTGAACAGCAGTGGAGCCGTTGGAGCTTCGCCCCAATTCTACACGGGCCAAGTCACAGCGAATGGATTGGGCACGATCTCTTCGGGGGTGATCGATATCAACGCTGCGGGAGTCTTGACACCGGCCGCGGGTCAATCTCTTACCGGCACTTACACAATGGCCGTTACCGGGCGAGGCACGATCAGCCTCACTCCATCGCTCAACTTCGCGGTGTACTTCATCAGCCCCACTAGAGCGACTATTGTTGGTTTGGATGCGACCAAAGTCGCAGCGGGCCAAATCAACAGGCAGTTTTAACGCCAATCAGGCCGAGCGCCCAATTTACCCCAATGTGGCAGGGTGCGGCGGCCTAACATTGCCTCCGCAGCCCACCTGCCGAGATACACGGACTGCGCGACACCATGTCCGCAATAACCGCCGAGGACGACTGCATTCGAATTTGCGGGGTGCGCTTCGAAGATGGGTTCCCAATTGTTCGTGACCAAGATTGGGCCGCCCCAGCGATGAGTGAAATTCACATTTCGCAGAACTGGATGCAGGGAACGAACTCGATGC
>Ga0207098_10178_pt1 | contig 21224 bp, 18 predicted proteins | sample Alteio_BWMinHeat_84_FD_153548 | JGI IMG/M metagenome (GOLD analysis project Ga0207098, IMG submission 153548) | Enriched cells from forest soil in Barre Woods Harvard Forest LTER site, Petersham, Massachusetts, United States -... | ecosystem: Environmental > Terrestrial > Soil > Temperate forest >...
CTCTTCGACCGCTCTTTGGTATCGCGTTTTTCTTTCAGGCAGGTTTAGAGATTCCATAAACAAATTCCATTGGACTGGATCCAACTCTTTAAACAACGTTGATACATTTCAGCGTTGTGAATTCTTAGGTAATCGACTCCTTTTTGAATTAAATCAATGGAAATCGTTACCGTCTCGAGATCTCTTTCTTCGGCCGATGCGTCTGTCACCGTGCTCAAGAAGGATTTTCTAGAATGTCCAACAAAAGTTCGAGTACCGAGTGTTTTCAGTCGTCTGATATTTCGCAAAATTTCCCAAGATTGTGCAGCGGTTTTGCCAAATCCAATTCCAGGATCTAGAATAATCCGATCGGGATGGATGCCGAACGATTTGAGTTGGAGAATCTTTTGATTTCCCCACTCTAAGAGAACATTCATTACATCTTGGTTGTTCGGCAATGTTAGCTCCTTTTTGGGAGGTACCGACAAGCTATGCATGACAACTACATCGACGCTAGACTCCGCTACTGCTTCAATCATTTTGGGATTTTCAAATCCACTGACGTCATTGATCCAGTGCACGCCACATTGGATTGCTTTTCTGACAGTTTCAGGATGTCTCGTGTCGATACTAATTTTTGGGCTGATTCTTGGGCCAATACTTGAACCAATACTCGGAATAAATCCTAAAGCAGGGGCAGGGTAGGGTGTCAACAGCATTGCTTGCTGGCTCAGGCTAATCAGCGGTTTCAGAACAGGTTCAAGCCGAGCCCATTCTTCTTCGGGCGTCATTGCGGTAGCACCTGGTCGCGTAGACTCAGCGCCAAGATCTATTAAATGAATGCCTCGTGCGATAAGTCGATCAGCCTGACTGAGTGCTGATCTGGGGGCTAAATATCTTCCGCCGTCTGAAAAGGAATCGGGCGTGACATTAATGACACCTACTGCCTCCGTAAGGCAAAACAAAGCACGTTCGATGGGTTTGTCAAATCGCTTAACGAGTTCAGCCGCGGTACTTCCAAAGTCAGGCCCTGGTATTGGAAATTTCCAGCCAGGTAGAAGGTCAGCAAAGGGGACAAGTGCAAAAGGCCGACTCAAAAGTCCCGGGTGGGGGATCTTGAGTGGTCCCTCTCTATAGACTAAAGAATCTATTGCGAGAATATCGATGTCAATTTCTCTAGGTGCCCAGCGGCCGCGATTTTGTCGCCCTAAGTCACCTTCCAGTTTCTTAAGAAATATTAAAAGATCGTGAGGAAGTGCGTCGGTTTCACAGCAGATATTTAAATTAAGAAATGGCTGATTCCAGCTACTCGGGGCATCATCTGGCAGTAAAGCTTCGGACTGATAGATAGGAGAAATTCTTAGGAGGCGAAGCGATAGAGATTGGCCAAGCGTCTGAACCGCTTTTCGCAAAAATCCCATTCGATCGCCGCAATTACTTCCAAGTCCCAGAATGGCAATACTCATTAGAGTGGAATCCAATCGCCTAGGTAAATACTTGCTCCACCTTCCAAACCCGGTACGGGCGGTTTCTCCTTGGTTACACGGAGCCCCAATTGGTGAGGAGCAGGCAGAAATTCCTTTAATGCTGCAAATACATCCCAAGCCAGTTTTTCAATTAAGCCGTATTCGGCGCGGCGACAAACCTCAAACACTCTTTGAGCTGTCTCAAAATAGCAGACGGTATCCGTAATCTGATCGGTGAAGCAACCTTTTGGAAGCTCTGCAAGGCGTACTTGGATGTCAAAACGAACAAACTGTGGAACCTCGCGCTCCTCCCTTTCGCATCCGATTCTTACTTGGGTGCGTAGGTTGTTTAAGGTGATAATTTGAACCTGGCAAGCTGTATTATAGGACATTTCGCCTCCGGTACTGACTTCGGCCAGAATTGTGATCCTGCATTTATTTATTTGCTCATATCTTAGATTTTCCCACGTTAGTCAACGAAATTAGCGGCCGACTACACTGGGAGAGCTATTCGAATAATATTTAACCCCATCCAATAACATGAGGGGCAGATCACTGGCTGCCCCTCAAACGAGGTGGGCCGCATCACTACGGGGGCGATGGCTAAGATGCGATCTCTCAACCTCGCTTCTTTGAGTGAGAATCATTTTCAAGTTGTATGCCCGAACAGGAAAAATTCTTTTGTAAATAACGCAGTTTCGCTCTGTCATTCATATGGTAATTTACCTGCGTGAATTCGAAAAGCCTGTCCCAGTTCTTCATGCAGTTTAACGTTTGGCCTCGGATACAATCCGATTTGGACCGAATAACAGACGAAGTGGTCACCCTAGCAGGTGGGCTTTTTGGTGGCATTTTTAATTATAGATCGACTGAAAAGTCTTCCATAAAATTTCACGAAAAATACTCCACCGAAAACGCGAAACGCGAAGGGCTAGCTGACTACCTGAAAAATCAATTTCAACACTATTACGGTTCTGTCCAGCAAGTTCATCAAATCGTCTTGTCGCAGTCAGAGCTTCGCTTGCCGATCCCAAGTTCTGTTCATTTTTTAACCTATGTACCGATTTTGGACGTAGGAGCTATAGTAATAGGCTCAGAACGGGAATTAGGCGAAGTCAAAGATGTCGGTTTATTGGCAATCGCACAACATCTCTCTCACTTATCAAACAAATCTGAACTCGAAAGAGCAATTCAAATCAGGGGACAATTCTTGTCGATAGCGAGCCATGAGCTAAAAACTCCACTAACCTCCATCTACGGTATCCTACAACTCCAAGAACGCATGCTCAGACCCAAGAAGGAAATGCCGGTTCTTCCCGAACAGGAGAGGCACCATAACTTTTTGAAGATGGTCATTAGACAGGTTGAAAGATTGAATGAGCTAATCAATGGCTTATTGGACGTCTCTAGAATTCAGAACGGGCGGTTTATGGTTGAGCCCTCCGACACAGATGTAGTGCCGATTTTGAAAGACTGCGTACAGGCTCGTCTCAATATGATTGCCCAAGAGGCAGGCGTAAAACTTAATATCGAAAGTGATCAGCAACTCATCGCCTGGGTCGATCCTGTCCGAATGGAAGAGGTCATCAGTAACTTGATAATGAATGCCATTCGCTATTCCCCAGAGGGAGGGATGGTGTGGGTTAGATTGAGAGGCGAGAGCGACGCCTTTCGTTTAACGGTGCGTGATCAAGGACCGAGCATTGCAATTGAAGACAGAGAGAGGATCTTTCAACCATTTGAAAAAGCTCAGCGGACCGGAAGAATGGGTGGGCTTGGCTTAGGTCTATTTATTTCTCGGGAAATTGCCCAGCTGCATGGTGGAAACGTAACCCTTCTGGAGAGCGTTCCGGGAAAGGGAAATGTTTTTGAAGCCTATTTTCCAATGAAGAATCCTCAACAGTTAGCTACGGCTTAAGACATTACTTAGCAAAACACCACTCTTCAGTGACAAGACGGCCAAAAAGCATTAGAGTGGTCGGGGGCTATAGCTATGGAAACAACTATTTCGTTTGATAGGCAGGTTTTTTGTAATCGAACCCTTAACCTTCGCGCCGTCAGAGCTATTGGTTATGACATGGACTATACGTTAATCCACTACCGCGTCGAAGAGTGGGAACGGCGCGCTTATGATTACCTGAAAGAGTCCTTTCTGAAACAGGGATTGCCAGTTCAGCATCTGGAATTTGATCCTAACCAAGTAGGCCGTGGAGTCACTATCGATACCGAAAATGGTAATCTCCTAAAGGCTAATCGATTTGGGTTTGTTAAACGTGGTACCCACGGAACGCGCGCCATGGATTTCGAGACTCAGAGAAAAATGTATTCTCGAACGATAATAGATCTTTCGGAGAAGCGCTGGGTGTTTCTGAATACGCTGTTTTCACTCTCAGAAGGGTGCATGTATTCACAGTTGGTTGATTTATTGGACGAACATAAAATTCCTGGCGTTCTCGGCTATTCCGATCTTTACGAACAGGTGAGGTTAGTTCTAGAGACGGCTCATCTTGAAGGAAGACTGAAAGCCGAAATCATTTCGAATCCAGATCGCTTTGTTGTTCCGGAACCAGAGGTTCCGCTTGCTCTGCTGGATCAGCATTATTCTGGCAAGAAACTCATGTTGATTACCAATTCTGAATGGAGTTATACGGCCTCCATGATGGAATATGCCTTTGATCGCTTCCTGCCTAAAGGGATGAAATGGCGTGATTTATTCGATCTCATCATTGTGGGAGCCAGAAAACCGAACTTTTTCAATACCTTTCAACCCTTTTTTGAGGTGGTAACTCATGCAGGGCTGCTTAAGCCCACTTCTGGCAAACTTCAAAAAGGAGTTGCATACTTAGGTGGGAGTGCTCGCCAGGTAGAAGAGACGTTAGGTCTCTCGGGTGATGAGATACTTTATGTGGGCGATCATATGTTCGGTGATGTGCACGTTACGAAAAATGTCCTGCGTTGGAGAACTGCATTGATTATTCGCGAACTTGAAGAAGAACTCCAGGCGGTTCAGTCGTTTCGAGCAGAAGAAGAACAGATCGCAAAATTAATGCGGGAAAAAGAAGAATTGGAATCTCAGTTCTGTAAGTTACGATTGGAGCAACAGCGGATGGCTCTAAATTATGGGTCTAAACCTAAGAAAGAATTAAAAGACCCTGTTAAAAAAATTGAACAACTTAAGGCCCAAATCGCTGCACTTGATGAAAAATTAGCGCCGCTTGCCAAACGATCTGGAGAATTAAACAATAAACAGTGGGGCCTTCTGATGCGTGCCGGAAACGATAAGAGCTACCTCGCTTATCAAATGGAACGCTATGCGGATGTCTATACTTCGCGTGTAGCTAATTTGTTGGCGCTGACTCCATTCGCCTATCTGAGATCGGCACGAGGCAGTTTGCCTCATGATCCCGGGATTCGAGGCGAGACGAAGTAAGCATTATGGGAAATCAGCTTTATCCTTTCCTAAAAACACTTCATATAGTTGCGATTATTAGCTGGATGGCAGGACTGCTCTATCTATACCGTCTTTTTGTTTATCACAAAGATTATGGTGAGACATCAGATCAGGTTCATCGTCTGTTGTCGCTCATGGAAATCCGACTTCTCAGATTCATTACAGTACCGGCAATGGTGGTTGCGGTGATCACCGGCTTTAGCATGGCCGGCATTCAGACTCACTATTTTCATGAACTTTGGTTTCAAATTAAACTAGTGAGCATACTATTTTTGGTTTTAATCACTTTAAATGGCTATCTATTTATTGGACGTTTCAAGAACTTTAAAGCGGGCCCTCTTTCAAGCGTCTTGCTTCGCGTTATGAATGAAATTCCTACCCTACTCATGATTATTGCCGTTGCGATGGTAATTTTTCGGCCGACCTAATTTCTTTAGCGAGCCGGGAAGGTCCGGTTTATGCACTTAGTTAGTTCAATATGGCAGAAATCTATGTGATTATGCTGTGTTTGGGTCTGATTTCATTTCTAACTATAGCCGTCTATTTTGCAATCAAAGTTTATAGAAAGATCCATCACGAGGATCTTCCGCAATGTGAGCCGGATCTCGGACTAGTAGATAAACCGGATCTGATCGCCAAAATTCCTGAAAATGAACGCGAGCCTATGCAAAACAGATTTGCAAAATAAATAATTGAAAGTTTGCAAGTTAATGCTATTCTACTGAACCTTTTAACCTTCCAATTTTGGGGATAAAATTAAGGTAATAATATGAACGGGGCTGAAACAGAGGTCAAATCGACCAAATTTTGGAAGTATTTGCAAGAAGCCATTCGGGGATCAGAACGCGATTTTACAGAGACTCCCTTGGAGCTCTCTATATTCTTGCTCGCAGTACCTATGGTTCTCGAAATGATCATGGAGAGTGTGTTTGCTATTGTGGACGTACTCTTTGCAGGACGGCTTGGCGCCTACGCCATCGCTACCATTGGTCTTACGGAATCATTGCTTATACTTCTTTATACTCTGGCTGCAGGTCTAAGCATTGGGGCGACTGCTACTGTTGCAAGAAGGATAGGCGAAAAAAATCGTCGTGCTGCTGCTCGTGCTGCAGTACAGACGATTGCTCTGGGTGTGGCTCTCGGTTTTTTACTCGGAATCGCCGGATATTTCTTTGCGCCCCAACTTTTAGAATTGATGGGAGCCCAACCGGAAATTTTAGCACAAGGTATAGGCTACACACGGATGATGTTGGGTGGCACTATTGTTATACTTTTGCTGTTTTTGGCGAATGCTATTTTTCGTGGAGCAGGTGATGGAGCTGTAGCGATGCGATCGCTTTGGATTGCAAATGGAATCAACATTGTCCTGAATCCCTGTCTTATTTTCGGTTTAGCATTTTTTCCGAAATTGGGACTCCTTGGAGCTGCTGTCTCTACCACTATAGGCCGTAGTGTGGGGGCCCTCTATACTCTCTCGCATTTGTTTATGAAAAATAGTCGAGTTCGAGTAATTGCCTCGGATCTAAAACTCGATCTTCCCGTACTAAAAGTTGTTGTCCGACTATCGGCAGCCGGAACTCTGCAAGTATTTGTGGGGGAAGCTAGCTGGGTAGTTCTGATGCGGATTCTCTCGAGTTTTGGAAGTCTCGCAGTTGCAGGCTATACTATTGGAATTCGAATAGTACTTTTGGCTCTATTTCCATCCTTTGGAATTAGCAATGCAGCTGCAACATTAGTAGGCCAATCGCTGGGCGCCGGAAATCCTGATCGCGCTGAGAAAGCGGTGTGGAAAACTGCATTCTACAATATGTGTTACCTGGGCTCGATGGGATTTATATTCATCATCTTTTCAAATTCCATTGTAAGGATATTCTCGACCGATCCTAAGATTATTGCTTATGGCGTTGACTGTCTGTGGATCGTTTCTGCAGGCTTCTTGTTCTACGCTTACGGAATGGTATTTACACAGGCGTTTAATGGGGCTGGCCATACGTTGACGCCTACGTTGATCAACGTGATTGTGTTCTGGCTGTGGGAAATTCCGATCGCTTACGTGCTGGCCTTTCCCATGGGTTTAGGACCAGAGGGCGTTTTTATTTCCATTACTTTGGCATTCTCTGTCTTGGCTATTGTGGGTGGCTTAGCTTTCAAGAAGGGGCATTGGAAGACCCAAAGTGTCTAGTTGGGCCGAAATATGCAAGTTTCAAATACTGGATTAAGGTCGGTTTCTCTCGAAGAAAGGAGAGTATCGAATGCAAGTTCAGAATTCAACTAAAGGTAAACATAACAAGCACTCGTCCGAAAAATCAAAAGAGCAGCCGGTTTCGGAGGGAAAAGTGCTCAAATCTCCTGAGAAAGGGCACGATTTACGAAGTCCTCCGATGGATACTGTGGATGAGGCATCACTTGAGTCCTTTCCAGCGAGTGACTCTCCTGCATGGAAAATTTCCTAGTCAGAAGTTTGGAAATCTAGGCTTCGTGGCATTAAATATTGTTAATAAATCTGTGTTGCTTCCCGATTGATATATTTTTAAATCTGCGAGGTTTCCGCCCCAGGCATTAGAACCGAATGAGTCGGCGCCAATAATGATAGGAGTTAGTGTGTAGCTGAGTGAATTGGGTGCGGTGATAGAACATTCAAAGTCACCGTTTTGATAGAGGCTGGCAGTTGTGCCGTCATAAACAATTCCTATGTGATACCATTGATCTCCCGCTAGACTAACAGAATCAGCTGTTGTGCAAGGTGTGTTGGCTGGAGCGCTATTGATAGGGCCAATGATGAATTGGAGTTTTGTTGGGTCCGTAAGTTTATGGATTAGTTGAAAGCCAGCCCCGCTAGTGCCAATGGTGCTGAGAATGACAGAGCCACCGGCAGCCGCATTTGGCGATATCCACAAACTCAGCATAAGTTGGCTATTGGTAGTGGTAAAGTTTGTTACTTGTACAAAATTTGCTGGTGATGATCCCCCTACAAAACCAAGAGAATACGGATTCGATTTGTCGCCCGTGCCGGCCCATAGATAGTTTCCCGTAAACGCCCATGTACCGCTTGTAGATTTTAAGGAGCCGTCTCGAAGATTGGTCGATAGATTGATACCATAAGAACTATTTACGGCGAGGTTTCGCCAGATGGTCGCTCCTGACGTTGCTGGACCTGTCAGGCCTGCAAAGTTCGCATCAAAGTCTAATTGCAGGTTGTCGGTTGGATATGGCTGCCGAATATTAGCAAAAAATGTCGTGGAACCGGAGCCCGAGTAATTGGTGCCAGTAATCTGAAATTTGTAGGTTCCCCATGCCGTCGTAGCATCAGGAGTATAGGATAAAGTTCCTTCCGAAAAAGTGGCTCCAGCGAGCTCTTTGCAATCTGTCGTAAGAGTCTGGCTGCTAGATAGGCCGTACGAGCATGTGAAGGCTATGGGGAAGTTGCTAGCCGTATTATAGAAAGTAATGGGAGTCATCGCTTGCCCGGCGACCAATTCAAGAAATGGGAACGCAAGATCTACAGCAGAACTTATTACAGGGGTAGGCACTATGGCAGACTGATAAGATACCAAGTAGTTACCTGTATTGTCTTGAGGGGATAGAGCTCCACAGCCCGCCAGAATAGTGGCAGAAACAATAATCGCCGCCGCGCCCATGTATCTGGCTAGTACGGAGTTAATCATAAAGTAAACTCTTATGCCTGTCCCGAAACGGTTCTTTTGCCTTTAGGCTTTGTCGTCTTTTCTCAGCCTAAAGTCAAAATCCCTCGTTTTGGGACAGATATCCTAATAGTTTAACAGGTTTTGTTTACTTAAGGAAGTGGTTCTCCGTTTTATTAAACTAAATTAATTTATACAGCTAAACTAGCTGGCTTGCAGCATAGTAGTGCTATTCGGACCGCCATGCGAATTTGTCGGTCCGCAGTACTGGCTAGCCAAGGATAAGAGCAGATCTAGATTAATCGGCTTTTTTATGTATCCGGTCGCTGCGACACGCTCAATTCCGTCTGCCACTGCAGATATAACGATAACCGGAATCGGAAGGCTCGGAAGTCTTTTTTTTAACTCGACGAGAAACTCAAGACCATTCATAACAGGCATCATTAAATCTAACAAAATCAGTCCGGGTTTTTTGTCGCTCCTCTCCAAATAGTCTAGAGCCTCTCTTCCATGGGCCGCTGTGTCTACGTGATAGCCTTCCAATTCAAGAAGAGCTTTTAAATTTTCTCTCAGATCCGCTTCATCCTCTACAACTAGTATCGGTTTGCTTATCTCGTTCGTCATTTTGTCTTTTCCGATCTAATTTCATATGCAATTTTTTTGCAAAAAGTCTGCTTAGTGGCAAGTGGCATGAAAGTTCCATATTACTTCGATGGGGGTAAAAGCCATTGCTGGCAGGCCGCGGAAAAGTTAGGTGGTCGTGCTTCTTTGCTTTTGCAGATTTAAATGTTGGGAACTGAAATACAATGGTTTTCAATTTCGGGCTTTATGCCGCACGGGCATTGTTACCTGTGGAAACCCTCTTTGGTGAGTTTACATCTGGTTTCCGATATATTGATCGGAATTGCCTATCTTGGTATCTCCTTTATTTTATATACACTGGTTCGAAGAGTGCGGCTGCCATTCAGTGGTGCGATTATCGCATTTGGCATTTTTATCGCCGCTTGTAGTGCTACACACTTCATGGAAGTCCTAACTCTCTGGAAAGCTGAATATTGGTGGGCAGGTTTTATAAAAGCGATTACAGCGGTGGCTTCTATTGCGACTTGTCTCTACCTGATTCGGCTAAAACCAAAGATTTTGGAGATGGTTCGTTCCGTAAGTCTTTCTAACGAGAGGAAAGTTAAACTGGAACGTGCTCACAATGAATTGGAACTTCTTTATGAAAGAATTAAACAGCTTGATGAGCTTAAAACCCGGTTTTTTTCTAACGTCAGTCATGAATTAAGGACGCCTTTAACCCTTATTTTGGGTCCATTGCAGAAGCTCCTTTCGGAAGGGAAATTTGATGAGGGAGAAAGACGGAGCCTGATCATCGCCGAGAGAAATTCAAGACTCCTGCTGAAACAAGTGAACGATCTCTTAGATATTTCAAAGATCGATGCGGGAAAAATGAAATTGAATTATTCGGAAGCTGATCTAATCTCCATCCTGAAAGTTGTGGCCGGGTATTTTCAGGGATTAGCCGATGAGCAAAAAATCAAATTCGATATTGATCTGTTAGACGAATCGGGTAAAAGACCAACGGTATTAACGGCTCAAGTGGACGTCAATAAATTCGAAAAAATTCTCGTCAATTTGCTCTCCAATGCATTTAAATTTACTCCAGGGTTCGGGCAAATCCATGTGTATATTCGATCCGAAGGGGGTTTTGCTAAATTAGGTGTTGAAGACAGTGGGCCTGGTGTGAGTCCAGAACTGGGAAAGGTCATTTTTGATCGTTTTCGACAAGGTGACGAAAGTAACTCTCGGAAATTCGAAGGCTCCGGACTAGGACTCTCAATCGTAAAGGAATTTGTTGATTTGCACCATGGGCAAGTCTCCGTTGGAAGGAGTTCTCTTGGGGGGGCTTGCTTCCGGGTTGCTCTACCTCTCCAGGCGTCTGCAGGAGCTTCTATAGAAAAAAGTGGTTCCTTTGTGGCTTCCTACTTTCCCGTTGAAATAAATAAGGCCTTGGCCAGATCTGATAGCAGGCTAGAAAAAAAAACCATGGGGTTAGTTCTGGTAGTCGAAGACAATTTTGAAATGAGCGAATTTATTTCAGACACCCTCTCGGAAACCCATCGAGTCATTCAAGCAAGAAATGGTGCAGAAGCCCTGGAACTTATTCAAAGAAACCCGCCGGACCTTATTGTTACCGATGTAATGATGCCTCTGATGAGCGGAGATGCGATGATTCGTGGGATTCGAAAGTTTTCCGAATTTGACCTTATTCCTATTATTGTTTTAACTGCCAAGGCTGATAAAGAACTTCGGGTCAGCTTGCTAAAAAAAGAAGTACAAGACTATTTAGTGAAGCCATTTCATAGAGAAGAGCTCCAATCCCGTGTTGGTAATTGGATGATGGTCAAAAAAAGTCGTGATGCTTTAAAAGCTGAGGTCTTAGGAGCGACAAACGATCTTTTGAGTCTGACCCAAATGGTAGCTTTGCAAAAGAAAGATCTCGTGTTCGCTCTAGACGGGGCAAAAGAAGCGCGCCGAGAAGCAGAAGATGCTAATAGAGCTAAGGGCGATTTCCTAAAATTAGTATCGCACGAACTGCGAACTCCGTTCGCCATTGTGGATCTAGCAATCGCTCGCCTTCAACGGCACCCGAGTGAACGATTGACTTCTCAACAATCATTACTTATTAATCAAATTGCTTCGACTTCAAAGCATGCAGAAAGTCTTATTGAATCTATCTTGCAGTACTCCCGACTCGAAAGCGGAAAAGTTGCTTTGAAGATCGAAGATTTTGATGTCCCAAGTCTTGTCTCTCAATCCGTTAAAACTTTTGAGAAGGTAGCTAGAGAAAAGAAAATTGGTTTAAGAGTTCGAATAAAAAATGCGAAAACGCAGATGAGTACCGATCCGCTCCTAGTAAGAGTGATTCTGGATAATCTCATATCGAACGCCATTAAGTTTACGATCCAAGGGTCAGTAGAAATACAAATCGAAGAACAGAATTCTGAATATCGTCTGACAGTTTTTGACACTGGCCCCGGGATTTCTCAAGAAGATCAAGGTCGAATTTTTAAGCCGTTTCAGCAGCTGGGATCTCTGAATAAATCAAAAGCGCCCGGAATGGGACTGGGGCTGGCATTAGTGAGGAAAATCGTTTCTCTCTTACATGGAGAGATTCGCATCGACTCACAATTAGGCGTGGGAAGTCGATTTATACTTACATTACCCGTGAAGATCAAAGAAATGCAGACGTTTGGCCAGGCGGTTGGATAGATCCGCAAGATAATGAAATGAAATCAGGTGCACGTCTATTGCATGAAATTTTTCTATGGCTATCCATGGACATACGATTCGTGATGAATTGAGAGAAGACGGCTATTCTAAAGAAGAAGAATATTTCCATCGGCTGAATCGCGAACTTATCGAGCGTAGAGAAGGTCCACCGCAACTCGGGCGACCGGAGAGTAACCGGAGCAGTCAAGAAACCCAGAGTAGGTCTGGCAGAGTTTTTTCGATATTTAAGCGCTTTGTAGGTAGACTCCTCAAAGGGGATGTAAGCTGGCGTCCCTAAGTTAGATGGCAGCTTTTAGCCTTAACCTTCGTCAGAAGAAAAAGCCCCGCTATCTGAAGATAGCGGGGCGCATCACTAACAAACATTCCTAATGCGGAAAATGCTTAAAAATGTCCTTTAAGCCTTCGCTCTTGATTTGAATTACAAACTTCTGATCTGTTTGCTCAAGCGGTAAAAGGAATTCATCTCCGAATAGTCTGGAATAGAAACTCTGAGCGAGGGATCTAAAATCATTCTCGTCCATTTCCCTGTTTTGCCAGTAACGTTCGATTTCATATTTATTCATTCGGGGTTTCAGATGTTCTTCAAAAAAGGATTGCACCAATTTTTCAGATGTTGTCAACGTCAAATTCAGATCTTCCTCCAGCATTTTAATGCCACTGTTGCGTGCCTCGGTGGGAATCTCAGAGACCAGCGATAATTTATGATATCGAGTCGCTAACTCCTCCCGAAGAGTTTTGAGTTGCTGGTCTTGTTCTTCCTTGAGAGTTCTTTCCTCCTTCGTACTTCCGGCATTGATAGAGCCAATGGGCTCTAGAATCGAATAAAAGAAGGCGTAGTAGTCTTTGAGGGGCTTGGTAATCACTTCCGTTTCGTGGGATTCAAATAGCCTCAATTCCTCGGATTCAAGAGTTGCCTGTAAAGCTAGAACAGCGATCTCAGGTTGAATCTGATAGAAATAATGCGATGCCATGCCTGGGCCCTGAATTCGGTTCGCCGCGAACGAGTCAATCGCCGGAATTCGTCCTCTCTTCAAAAAGACATTTCGCATAAAGCTGTCGTAAAAAGCCCGTACCGAACTTCTGACGTTGGCGTACAATCCTTTGACTGTAAATGCCAGAGGCTCGTAAGCAACTCCTTGTACGGTTTTTCCAACCGCCTGTCCGATCCCGGCACAGCCAATATCTTTGAGGCAGTACTGTGCTACCGGGAACCACTGATGCAACGGATGTCCAACTGTTTCAGAGCGGGAAGCCGGTGTGTTCATGTCATAAATGGTTGCACTAAATCCAAGCTTGAACAAACTACTGATCGGAGCCCAGACCGGAGCGGTAACGGCCAGTGCGCAGCTGACACCGAAGTTGCAGGCTGTGAGAACAGGTTGGCCAACACCGACTGCCACTGTACCGCCCACTCCTTTGACGCCATAATTCCAGAATTTGTTGAACCACCGAATAAATCTCTTACCTAAGAATCCACGATCCGGAGTTCTTTCGAATTCCTCTCGGGACGTCGCTACATCCTGCCAGATGTCTTTTAGATTCTGAGTGAAGGTAGAGGTTTGGGAATTCGGATCAGCAACGATTTTCCCGGTTCTTTCGTCCATCATTTTTTGACCATAAAAGGGACTCTTGGAAAAGAGAGCTTTCAGTCCTACGGGGCCGTTCCAAAGATTTGATACGATAACTCGATAAAGCCCATTCTTAAAGAAAGCTTCAGTTTCATTGCCGACAATCTTTAAGCGCCATCCGGGCATGTCGGTTTGAACTTTTGAGACCACAAACTTTTGAGGGTAATAGCTAACGTTGCCATAGTAATCCTTGACCTCATTAGCGATCCAATTGTCGGAATTCCAAATGCGTTTCTCAAACTCAAACGTGTTTGCTGGAAGTCGCTCTGAGGTTAGCTCGGCTCTGACTCTTTCTTCGGATTCCTTTTGGAATTGAATAATTCTTCGATAGATCTCCGCCTCTTGCTGTAGGCCGCGCGACTCCAATTCAAGGGGAATCAACGAGAGATGATCCCATCTGACTTCCTGGTAGAAGCTTTGCGTGAGTGCTTCCGCTTGCTCATTCATCCATTCGTCGTTTCGTGCCAAAATGGGATGTTTCCATTTTAGATCGGCCCTGATGACTTCTTCCTGCGCGACAATCATGTCTTGCAAGTTTTTCTCAACCAACTGCGCAATTCGCACCGCAACATTTTGATTGCTGATTAGCCTTCCGTAGCCGGGTGCGAGGCTCTCGAGTATTTCATCTTGCTGCAAGCGCTTATTAAGTTCCTCGAAAGAAAGATCTTCTAACTTTCGACTGACCAGCTGGTAGATTTGTTTTGTGGGGGCATGAAGATAAAGCTGTTCTAGTTCTTTCTTTATCTGTTTGCGAAGAGTGGAGGCCTTCGATGCCCAGTCAGCTTCGTGCAGGCGACGGATTCGGGCTACCTCGGTAGATAGTTTTTCTGTCAACTTTTCATCGTAAAGTCGCAGATCGAAGAGTGGATCATCGGTTTTATTAGCTGCTTTTTTTTCGTTATTTTGTTTTTCTAAGGCAGCGATCACGAACTCGTTCTTTTTTTTCTCTATGAGTGTTTCGATTTCATAGCTGCCATATTTGGGCCGCTCTTCGACCAACCCGACTATGGTCGAGAGGACTCCCCTGAAGCCGTAAGCGATGTTCTTTAAGCCTTCTTTTGCGCTGAACCAGCTTTTCTTATTGCCGACAAAGTCCGCTGGAATTCTGATCAGGATATTTCCAAGAGCAGAGCTCAGATCTTCTTCATAAGAAATTTGAATGTTTTTGAGGCCCTTCTGAAGAAGGGTATTGATTTTCCAAACATGAAATTGTCCGGGAAATCGTTTTGAAGCGACGGTAAACAAACCTTCTTCTTTAATGGATTCAAGCTGGTCAGGAGCCAGAGTTTTTTGTTGACCACTTTTGTCGTATGCAAGGCTTTCTGGTTCATCTCCACTATTTGTATAAGGATTTCTAAATAGGGATGAATACTCAATAATCTGCCCTTCCAAAGGTTCAAAAACGGTGGAAGGTAGGGAGACGTGGTAGTTGTTCAGGTTCTTGATGCCACCCTTATTGAAAGATTCCATCAGGTCTTCAAGTATTTTCTTCTTTTCCGGATTCATCTTACTCAGAATTCTCGGATCGATGGTGAGAACAACCCGATCATCTTTAATGTTTGTGTCAGTTGTGCCATCGGCAAATCCTGTGACTGGTCCTCCAAAACAAAAAATAAAAACCGAAAATAGTAGCAGTTTAATTTTTCCCATAACCCCTCTTTTTCCAAAAACCCGTGAGTGAGAAACCCGCGGGAGAACCATTGCGGTTCTTGAGATTGGCTAGCTACTGTAGTTCGTGCGAGTTGTCAAAAAATTCCGCACTGTGCTGATGCATTTGCCCAAAATAAGTCTATAATTAAGATTTAACGCGTAGCGATAGCCTATAAAAAATAATGTTTGTTTCATTTTACAGATCTACGCACGGCATCAATCAAAGTACTATTAACTACACTGAAAATATTTATACAATTGACTAAAATAGTATACTTTGCTCTGCTCTGCCTCACTAGTGACGTCCCTTGAGCTTTCGCCTAGCGGCTTATCTTTGCTTTTGAGGCTACCCAACCGCATACTTCTATGCTAGGGTGAAAACTAGTAGTTGAATTCGCCTCTTTTCGAGTCTGCGGACATAGTGTCCAATCCTCTTAAGTGGCTCCCAGCCTTTAGGAGGTCTCATGGGTAAGAAACTATATGTAGGCAATCTGCCATTCTCCACAACTGATCAGATGCTAGCTGACACATTCGCACAATGTGGAACAGTCGAATCAGCAAAGATCATAACTGACCGTGATACGGGTCGCAGCAAGGGTTTCGGCTTCGTGGAAATGTCCACAGAAGAAGAAGCACAGCTAGTAATTAGCAAGTTTAACGGTGCTGATTGCGAAGGACGCGCGATGACGGTCAATGAAGCAAAGCCAATGGTTCCTCGCGAAAATCGCGGCGGCGGCGGTGGTTTTGGCGGTAATCGGGACCGTGGTGGTTTCGGTGGCGGCGGTGGTGGTGGTCGCAGAGGCCGCTATTAATAGCCCTTTGACTTCGTTATTGTTACAATAACTAGTTTAACTGGTTAGTTATTAAAATTAAAATCACCTGATAGAACGAGTTAGTAGCTTTTTCTATCAGGTGATTTTTTTTGAGCAAAATTTGTGAACTGATATGGCGCCTTTGTTCAAGGTTCGGACGAAGGTTTAGCATCACAGGGGTCTTACAGTCGGCTTAAGGTTCGCGCGTTCCTCAACTACTTTCTATTTGATTATGCCGGGTACTTTTGAGTAACCTTTTGATCTGTGAATTTTCAATCAACTTTGATTCAAGAATGTTTTACTTTCCGACCCAGTCACACAAGCGACGCTCGAGGCAGTTTTCTAAAAATTTTCCATCAGAAACAGTTTGACCTCGGAGGTCGATCATTTCGAGCTCGGGAGTCTTTTCTGACTACGTCAGGAATGGGCGTTATTCGTGGTTTTCATTTTCAGACTCCTCCTGAAGATCTCGATAAGATTGTTTTTTGCGTTTCCGGAAAGGCTTATGATGTCGTCGTTGACTTACGCAAGAGTTCGTCGTCTTTCACGAAAGTTGAGGTACACCATTTAGACAGCCAAGATCCAAAGGGCATCTGGATTCCCCGTGGATGTGCGCATGGATTTCAGGCTCTTGAAGCTAATACGACGCTTCTCTATCTATGTAGTAAGGAATATGCGCCCGAACATGACTCGGGAATTCGGTGGAATACTGTACCAGGTGTCAACTGGCCCGTCCAAAATCCGATTTTATCGCCACGTGATAGTTCTTTCATCCCCTGGAGTGAATTCCAGAGTCCATTCCAATGATTTTAAAATCTATCGATAGGAGACACCTGTGATCGATCGAGTAGCAGTCTATATTCCATCTTATAATGCATCGGCGACGCTTCCGAGAGTTTTGACAAGAATTCCTCCAAACATAAAGCAGGAAGTAGCAGAAATATTGATTGTTGATAATGCAAGTCCTGACAATACGCATCTGGTTGCCCTTCAATGCAAGGAAGAACAAGGAATATTTAATCTAAGAGTCGTTCGAAACCATCAAAATGAAGGCTACGGCGGAAGTCAGAAGATCGCATATCAATATTGTATTGATAAAAATTACAAGGGAGTCGCTATGCTTCATGGCGACGCACAATACGCACCTGAGCTCCTATGGGATTTGCTTCAGCCTATTCTGAAGGGCGAAGCCGATATGGTGTTTGGGTCAAGAATGAGTGGCGATCCAAGAGCAGGAGGAATGCCTCTCATTCGCTATCTTGGAAATCGATTTCTAACAACTTTTCAAAACTTGATTTTAGGTTCGCGTTTAAGCGAGTTTCACTCAGGTTATCGCGTATATTCGATCGACGCTTTGAAAAAACTGCCGTTTGAGAGGCTTTCTTCGGACTATCACTTCGATACAGAAATTATTATTTTGTTTATTGCAAATCATTTCAGAATAGCCGAGATGTCCATACCCACTCACTATGGCGATGAAAAAAACTACGTGAATATTTGGAAATATGGACTGGATGTCCTGGTAACGACAATTACTTATTTTCTGTATAAAAATGGCATACTCCGAAAGAGTAAGTGGAAAGCCATTCTTGAAGGCAGCCCTAAAGATCGAACTTTAACGGAAGCAGTCGAAAAATGGACACTCTACTGAATAGCTCATTCCTGTCAGCGCAACAAAGAGTCAAATCGGTCCAGTTGGTGGTCTTGCTGGTTCTTTCATTTATTTTGACGGTAATTCTCAACTCGGAATGGATATATAACGTCATCGGTTTCTTAGATCCTTGGGGTTATTTAGGAGCAATGTTTAATCCGATCCATATGAGGCGGGTTTATCCTGAACACCCTATTGGAGATTTATTGCCCTTAACGCTCTCTGGTGGAATCTTCTACGAGGTATTTTCACCAACTCTCGCTAACTATTTTTATAAGATGGCCTGTTTCGTCTCGGTTGGTTTTTTTATGTTCAGGGCACTGGAGAATGAGTTTGGTAGTAGAACAGCTCTATTTGGCACTACCGCATTTCTTTCCAGTAAAGAACTCTTAGCATGTATTGGTAACGATTATACTGAAGGGCGAGTTGTTATATTTCTTATGGTCGCCCTCTATTTTATTCTTAGAGCAGTAGATCTAGAGATCCACAGGCAAAGGTTATTTTTATTTTTAGCCGGCTTTGCTTTTGCTTTGTCTGTATCTACCGCTTTGCTCAGTATGGCATATGCACCGGCATTGGCAGTTCTTTTCTTTGGCAAGAACCGGTTGAATTCTGGGCGATTTGAGCTAGTGCATTTGAAGAATTCACTATTTTGCATTCTGGGCTTTTTCTCCTGTGTTCTATTGCTTTGTGCCATCAATTTCTTCTACACAGGTCATTTCATTTATTTTTCCAACACGATCGTGAAAGCTCAGCACTTTCTTACGATAGAACGTGCGGCCGCTGTCATATCGCTTGATTGGGATTGGCTGGCACTACCTCTCTATGGGCTGGCAGGAGCACTATCTATTTTTGTTTTTGGAACGTTTAAGTCAGAAGACTTCTTTCTCTTCAGAAAGAGAATCTTGCTGTTGGGAATAGCGCTAATTACCAACTTCCTGTTCCTCGGATACCTACAGTTGTACAGGCATCAAAGTGCTATTTCGGATCCTTACTACTTTAGGCAGACTCTGCCTTTGACATTCTTGACTGCATCGGGGGTCTTTTTCGCGCCATGGCTGAATAGAATATCCCATTCTGCATTTGTCAAATCGAGTATGGCCTTTCTGGTCTTAAGTTTTTTCGCGTTCTGGTATACGACAACCTATCATCAGCGAGGAATCTTCTTTCATGATTTTACGATTTTGAGGGGTGCTGTTTTCTTAGCCATATTTTTTCTGGTTTCAATGGCGGGGCAGAAGCTCATTCCAGTTGGGATTATGGCTAGTTTTTTCTTCTTATTTAATCTGTCTCCGGAAGCTACCGATCACATTCATAAGACGACCCATCTGTCAAAGTTGATCCCTTCCCGAAAATTGGCACATACTATGGCCATTCAATGGGTCGAGCTTATGAATCGGCTTGATCCCGAGCGTAAGGCTTATCTTTGGTACCAAAGATCGGCAAACAGACATTGGGTAGATTTATCTGCGGCGTCTCATTACTGGCAAGGCAGGCTCTACAATGAGAAGTTTCCCAGTGTGGGACTTCCAACGGGAGAAAACAATGTCGTAGTGAATCCCGATCAACTGGTAAAACAACCTCTGATTATCATGTCGCCCAATCACGACCTTGTATTAGAAAGTCAGAAAAATTTATTATCCATAAATATTCGATCTACCTGCTCGAAAGGTACTGACTTCATTGTTGAAGGTAAAAAATATTTCGAAGTCTATCAGTGTACGTGCGAGCACGTGGATTCGGTTTTACATGCTTCGAACACACGTACAATGCGCTCAACTGCCAATAAGATATCCTCTTCCGAATGATCGCGATGAGTAATGAATCTGATTCTGTTGTCCGTCCAAGGGAAAACGAGAACCCCATTTTTCTTCAGCTCGCTTACCGCCCAAGTGGAGTCAGGTCGATCACAGTAATGGCCAATCCGTTCTAGTGAGAGCAAGACGATATTGGAACTTGGGTGGCTGACGCTGTCGCTTGGCAATTCGCTCCTTAGGCCGTCAGCCAGCAACTTTGCATGATAGTGATCGCGTTCCAAAATTTCTCGCCAATTCTCACGCAGGGCGTGTGAGGCGGCAGCAGCCATAAATCCAGCCTGGTGCAGAGCGCCGCCGAACCATTTGCGATAGACTTTAGCTTTTCCAATAAAGTCTGAACTTCCCATGAGGATTGAACCGAATGGCGCACCAAGACCTTTAGCGAAGCAGAGGCTGAGGCTGTCTACCGCGCTTCCGAAGTCTGAAGGTTGCTCTCCTGTGGTTGCGCAGGCATTCAAAATCCGGGCACCGTCAATATGGACTGCGAGATTTTTTGCTTTAGCAAAGGTGGCAATTCGATGCACCATCCGGGCAGAAAAGACAGTCCCACCGGTTGCATTGACGGTATTTTCGAGGCAAATTAATTTTGCTTTCGAATAAAAATCGCCCCTCGGTTTTCTTTTGATGGCCTGATCAATGTCGTCACAGGTCAGGAGGCCGTTTTCCGAATAACAGAGATTTAGAGTGACTCCTGTCAGAGATGCCGTCTGTGCTGATTCAAAGAAATTAATATGGTAGCAAGAATCAGTTATTACCTCATCGCCCGGGTTTGTGTGGGCTTTTATGGCTACTTGATTGCTCATGGTGCCGCTGGGCATGAAAAGAGCTTTCTCTTTTCCAAAGAGAGAAGCGCAATATTCTTCAAGTTCTATGACCGATAGATCTTCTTCGAAAGCGTTATCTCCGACTACGGCATGGTAAATGGCTTTTCGCATGGAAAGGCTGGGTTTCGTTAGCGTATCACTTCTAAGATCGATGACTTTCATACATCAATCCTCCAAACAAGTTTTATACTACATAAATGTTATTTAAATATAGGCTAAAAGGACGCTGCGAGTAAATGAACAAGGTGGTTTTATGATGGAATTAATACGTACTTCAGGCAGATAGGTATCGATTGATGGAAAACGATTGTCAGAAATAGATTCTATTTCAAAGTGATTTTTTTCAAGGCTGACATGCTTGCAGTGCCCAAAGTGACAGCCCATGTGGGTTTCGTCGCAAGAAAGGGTTTGACCTGAAATGGAATGGTCAGCTTGATCTTGTTGTGACGATATTGTCGTCCGTGTCGCCTTGGATTGAACTAAGTTTTGTCGTGAAGCCGTGGGTACGGTCAGGCGCGAAATTTGCTCTAGTGACTCTTGCGCATGGACTTCTACTGTAGAGAAGCCTAGGATTGCGAGCAGCGCTAATGAAATAACGCGAGTGAAAAACATTCTGTAGATCATACACGAGAACAGAAGAAATGTGAATAAATACATATAATTAATTTAACGCTATTAGTCATAGATAGAGAGAAGGGGATTCCGGACCTTAGTTTTGGGCTTTAGTCAGCTGGCAGCTTATGGCTTGATTTCTTGGCATGGACTAAGCTAACTAGGGGGCAGGATGTACTATATGAAAATGAAAATATTCTTAATAATGTTGTCAAGTATTAGCACCGGCGTTTGTTATGCAGAGAGCTTTTCTCCTCATTCAACGGTTGCCATCGCGCATTTGACTAATGCAAAGGGAGAAAAAGTGGGGACGGCCACTATCACAGAAGATAGAGAAGGTGTTCGTATCTCTATAGAAGCTTCTAAACTTCCGCCGGGTCAGCATGGAATTCACTT
>Ga0207098_10179_pt1 | contig 21211 bp, 13 predicted proteins | sample Alteio_BWMinHeat_84_FD_153548 | JGI IMG/M metagenome (GOLD analysis project Ga0207098, IMG submission 153548) | Enriched cells from forest soil in Barre Woods Harvard Forest LTER site, Petersham, Massachusetts, United States -... | ecosystem: Environmental > Terrestrial > Soil > Temperate forest >...
TTGCGGACCCGGAGCGACCGTGTCGGGGTAGCTCCGCCCATTCAGCAGGAAGTACTTGTCCTTCATGTCCACAAACAATTCCGGATTGAAGGTCATGCAGATGAAGTGGAAGTTGGGATCGAAACCGTGCATCTGGATGGGGTACGTGACGTCATAGCAACTGGAGCCGTCGCCGTCGTTGTAGACATATCCAGGCAACGTTGCCTCGCCCGTGGGCTTCGTTCCATTGCAGAGGGTACCTACCGCCGGCCTGGTGGCAGCGGGGTTGATTTTCGGCATGGTTGCGCTGCACAGGATGTCGGTCCCGGTATTGCAAACCGTACGCAGATCCACGACAGTATGTCCTGTGGGCTCGCTGATCCCATTCTGGTACTGGAGATACGTGTAGAGGTTTCCTCCTACAGGCACTCGATCTTGCCGCGGCCGCACATAGAGCTGTCCCACCATGCCCATTTGCAAGTGTTCAGGCGGAGTGATGTGGCAGTGCCAGAAGTAGGTCCCTGCATCCGGAGCGAGATAGTAGTAGGTGAAGCTGGCGCCGATGTTGATGGCGACCGATGCGTCGGGCACGCCGTCATAGAAGGACGAGGCGTTGGGGTAGCCGTGGAAGTGGACCGTGTGCTGCTCGAACAGGTCGGGGCGCATGATCATGCCCACGTTGGTGAGGGTCAGAAAGAACTCATCGTCCTCGTCAAACGCAATCAGTGGGGCCGGAATATTGCCGTTCATCGGCCCGACGTCCATGATGGGGCGGGGATCCACATGCCCGTCGAGCAGCGAGGGCGAAGCGGCGGTGCCAGCCAGGTCGTTGCCGGTATCGGCCACCAGCCCTGTTGGAGCAGGGGCCGGTTCGACGTACTGGAATGCATATTCGTTGAAGCCGTCGGGAGTTATGGCACTTCCAGTAGCTACACAGCTAACTGTCCAGGTGCCGGCAAAGCCAGGAGGGGTTTGGATGCCTCCCTCAGCGGTGGCACTGGCGATCACCACAGGGGACCCAACAGGAATGCCCAGGGGAGCGTCCGTCCACGCGGTTACTGTGCGGTTGGTAAAACTCGTGCAGCCAGGGACAGTCGCACCCGGGAAAGGAGCAATAGACCCCTCGATGATATTGCTAATGCTCACGAGGCTCGCGATGTCGGGCGCCAGGCCAACCGCGCCGTTCCACGAAAAGGCCGGAGTGGATCCTTGGATCGGCGCGCCCACCCCTGGCGAATAGCCGCTGGTCGCCCCGTCGGTCGTGGCCGGGTCGCCGCGCACCAAGGTGCCCGTATATGGGTTGTTGAAGAGATACGGGAATTGGGTGCCGGGAAGACCGGCCGCGATGTCCGCCAGGCCGGAGAGTGGTCCGAACGAGAACATGAAGATCTGGTTGCCATCGCCCATCGTCGAGTAGCCGTCACCGCCTGAGATCTGCTGGCACTTGATGGCGCCGTTCACAGTTGTGGGCGTCGGCGTGAAAAAGTCCCCACTTGTCCCGCTGGGCAAACCAGGGGCCGGGGTGCTGAATTGTGTGGGACCGTTGTAAGCAGGTTCTGTGTTGTTGCACCCCGCGCCTGTTGGGCTCTTCGTGCAGTTGGTGCCGTGTAACGGGTGTGTAATTGTGCTCGTTGGACACTGAACCCTGAACGACTGGGACGCAGCTGGGATCGCTGCGGCAATAACCATGAACACAAACACAGAGAACGTTGCGCGCACGTTTCTGTTCGTCATTCGTTTCCTCCCTTGCCGGTAACGGCACTGACGCCCTGGCATGCACCGAGTCACGTCGGACCGAGTCGGGCCCCAGATTGAAACATTTGGGATTGCACGTGTTTGCTCTAAAGCAAGGAATGTGGCCGGCACGAAAGAAAATCTCACAAAAGGCCATCATTTCGATTTCTTGCAAACCTTATGGAGGAAAAATGATCTCTTGCATCAGAAGGCTCGCGGCATCGGCTTCCGCATCCTTTGGCGCGGCCGAGACTGGCAACACGCTCCCCTCAAACGGGGACGACCCAACTTCCGGAAGCACAGACCGCGAGCTTCGGTGCCAGAAGAACCTCGCAATCCGCGCCTGGGTCTCTTTTCACTGAAAATCGTTGAAATTCCGCCATGATCCGTTGGACGAGTGACCATACCCATGGACCAGAACCCATGGACCAGAGCTTTTGAGCTTGGCTGCAAGCAAGCAGGCGATTCGGTTGAATGATAGATTGCTAAATATTATGGGGCTGTTTGCTTGAGAGCAAAGTAGGTTACAAACTTTGCAATTTTAAATTAGACGGAGAAGATTCGAGCGAAATCCTCATTCCATCGAACGGCTGCTCTCTGGAACAAATTGCTGTTGCCTGCGGGGTGATATTCCGCGATATGCAAAAGATTGCTGTTGGGCGAGGGGCATGTATCCACTGCCTCTCAGGAGAGCCTTGTGGAAATTGAACGCACCGTAAGCCGAGGATCCGATTCATGGAATTGTTGTTCTGACAATTCGCCTGTTGGATCCGGGATGCTGGAAGATATAAAACCCATCTCACCCGTCTGCTATCCAGAGATGGGTCTGAACGATCCTGATACGCAGGATTCCCATTTAACCCATGGAATGCAGCGTGAACACCCGGACCGCGGGAGGCAGCATTGGGCCTCGTCAAAGTCAACAACTTTCGCGGAATTTGTGGAATTCAGTTTCATCCCAGAATTCGTTGCGACCAAGCGTTATGCCGGACGGGCTCATTTTCAGGCAATTCTCAAATACGTGCTTCCTCCTGAGAGAGTTGCGCGCGCATTTGGCGCCAATGGGCCGAGAACCAAGTGTACGTTGACAGACATTCTGGACTGGCCGTACATCGATCGGTTGCGATTGCCGGAAATAACCCCCGACGTGATTCACCTCCTGACAACTGCTGCGCTCGCGCGCGGGTATTCGATTCAGACGGCGACGCACATCCGCAATGTGATCCGGTCCATTTTTGCCCATGCGATCCGAACTGGATTTTACGCAGACAAAAATCCAGCATCTATGGTCGCGTTGCCTCCGATGGCTCGACGGCAAATAAACACGCTTACGCTCGGCCAGCTGAAAGTCATATTGCAGTCAATGCGCTATCCCGAAAGAGAAGTTGCGCTGTTTATCATGCTGACAGAAATGAATGTCGCAGAGATATGTGGCCTTCAGTGGAGATATATAAACACATCGGGGATCGGCCAAATCATCGGACAGGAGTTCATACCGGCGCGATCTATAGCAGTCAGAAATCAGAGTTATCGAGGCGAACTTACCTCGGTTGCTGGCAAGCGAAGGAGATTCACGCGAATGCCGGAACTACTGGGTTCAGTTGTCCACGAGCTTAAAAGCAAAAGCCCATTTACATTACCGCATGATTTCGTTCTCTTTTCCAGGAATGGCGCCCCGATTCGCCCGGAAAACATCTTGGCACGTCGCCTAAAGCCAATAGGACGGTCATTCAATCTGCCATGGCTCTCCTGGTCCGTGTTCAATCAAACGGAGGTCAGGTTACGCTCGCAAATCGGAAGAACCTTCGATGAGGAACTCAAAAGCTCCTTGTTTCATTCGAATCATGCAGCCGGTCTGACGAGTTCTTTCGAGAGAAATGCATCCCTGTGAACACACCTGCCCAGACAACTGGAGTGCGCATGCAAAACATACTGGAATCCGACTCACTGATCTCCGCTCCGCTCGAGGCGGCTTTATACGTTGCCGGCGATGGCGTCGTAGAAGGATCGACAATATCCGTCGCAGCCTTCGTCCATAAGAAGTTCATTCCTAACCATGTCGAATTGAAGAGTCCTGCAGGACAAACGCACTACCATGCGATTTTGAAACACCTTGTCACTCCCGAGAGGGTTGACCATTTTTTCGCGTCTTATCCGGGATTCGCAACCGCCCGGCTCAAGGCTGTTCCCGGCTGGCCGTATCTGGACGATGTGCGGCTTTGCGATCTCACTCCAAACCACGTGCGTCAGCTTGTCTTGTCAGCGGCCCTTCGCGGCTATTCCCCACAGACCGTGAAGCACATCAGAAGTGTGCTGGGAGCGATCGTCAACCATGCGAAGAAAGAGCGCGTGTTCGACGGCGAAAACCCCATCTCAGAAGTCCAGCTGCCCCAGACTTCGCCCAACAGGTCGCATGAGCTGACGGTTCTGCAGGCCAAGAATCTGCTCAAGTCAATGCAATATCCCGAACGGGAGATAGCCCTGCTCACTATTAGCACCGGCATGAATATCTCGGAAATTTGTGCCTTGCAATGGAAACACATCAACCTCACATGGAAAAGCAAACCTGGCGACGAAGATCAGGTTCCAAGTGAATCCTGCATCGTGAAGAAGCAATGGACCGGCGACAAGATCATCGACCTCAAAGGAAAGAGGGTGAGGGTGGTTGAGCTGCCCAAACCGCTTCTTCAGGAGTTATTGCAATTGAAACGGAACCGACAGATCGTTGACGAGGATCAATTCTTGATCGCAACAACGGAGGGGCATGCAATGCGACCGATGGACACCCTGACAATGCGCCTGAAACCGATAGGACAACGAATGGGAATGCCATGGATTTCGTGGCAGATTCTTCGCAGAGCACATCAATCCCTGTTATCGGAACTCCGTACACGGTTGACAAATGAACTTGTTCTCTGCACCAGATCGGTCGAGAAGGAAGCAATGGACTAACTTGCCCGAGTTATCGCCACTGTCGTCATTTCGACCAGATTGACGTACCGATTAATGGGTCTGCGCAGAGTGGCCGGGTAAGCGCCCTCATCAATGGAGATTTGAAGTGCCGAGTCAAGAGCCGTCGGGATCCATACCGATGTTCCAGACGAGGTCCTTGAGTCCATCTTCCAGCAACCCGTGATTCAGGTCCAGTTGCTGGACGATGTAAGTCGAGATGTTCCCGACGGGCTTGGTCCAATGAACACTGCTGGCGATGGGGTCGACCATATCGATAGGACGTTTAACGAGCAGCTTGCCCCACAAGTTCATCCGAAGTTCGTGAGCGAAAAAGAATCGCTTTTTCTTGTTGGTATCGAAGACTCCGGCGTTCTGCTCGCTATCGTGAGTGTATCCGCGCCGATTGGCGTTGGCCGACCCGATGATCGCGAACTTGTCGTCAAAGATGAACGTCTTGGAGTGTACAAATGGCACCTTTCCGCCGCCGGAGGCGTTTTGGCAGACGATAACTTTATCCGTCGGAGGATGTGCGCCCCCGGTGAGGTTATCGATGAAATCTCTCCGCCGGAGACAGGGTTGCCGCTGATCGACGGCCTGGATGGAGTCGGTAATCAGGATGATGAGCTTCTTGATGTTCGGCAGCGCCGCCTTGAGGGCGTTGCTGAGGCTCATGTCAAAAAGGTATTGGTCTTCGATGTATATGAATTTCGTGGCTTTTGCAATGGCATTGAAAACCAGTGCTTTGGCAGATTGCTCGCCCGCAGCCGCGAAGTGGTAAGGGCCGCCCGGGCCAAACAGCGTATGGGCATTGGAATTGGGGTAGGTTCTGCCTACCTGCACCTGCAAATCTTCAGTGATATTGGCGGTGTCGATCAGCTGATTGGGGATCTTCGGAAAATTGGCTGATTGAGGATGATCACTCCAGCGTTCAATAAACAATTTCCAAAGAGATGCCGCGCTCAGGCCGCGAACGCGGATATGCACGTCGTGGAGGCCAAATCCATTGCCAGATGGGAAATGCAACCGATCGATATTGATGTCCATCCCGCCCTGAAATGCGATTATGCCTTCAGTCCCGTTGACAACGAGAAGTTTTTGGTGATGCACGCCGATATACGGCACGCTGGGCTTGAAGAAGTGAGGAAGAAAACCACCTTTCACGACACGGTCATCGTGAATGGCTTTTCCAGTAGGAAGCTTGGACACAAAATTGATCGAGTCGGTGTTGTCTTCACCACTAATCGCATTCTGGTGATAGAGCATCACACGGATATCTACCTGTTTTGTGCTGGCAGCGGTAAAGAGAGCCTGAATCGTGGTTGAAGCGTCTCCATCAATGAGCGGGAAGTCATGAATCATCCGCCAGCCGATGAGATACACAAAATGCCCCGGTTTATTGGCGGTACGAATCGCCGCGACTATGTCTCGGAAAGCGTCATGGCCGTCGATGTAGGGAACGACCTCATTGGGAGAGCGCACGCTGGATTGCCCGATGGCCAGTGGTGGAAACCACTTGGAGGCGTCTGTGTCGACTGGATCGAAAGGGTGAACGACGGTGTTGCGCGAACCCGGTTTTATTCTCACCGGCACGGGAATGATGGGCGGCAAACGGGTGGCGCTAAGAGCCATAGCGTTCCTTGATTTTGGAAACCGTAGGATCATCCAGCTGACCCGACGTTGGCATCTCATGCTTGTTTTGGAAACGCATCAGTGCAAGTTGTGTGGGGCTGTCCAACTCGCCTTGTTGAGCATCCTCGGTGCCGGCGGCGAGGTTCATCAACCGAGGCTGGGCACCTACCACGGTCGAGGAATCCTCGAAGGGAATGAAGGTAACATCCCGCGAGAACCCATCGCAGGTCAAGGTACCGGTCGTCGTATCCGGTGGGAGCTTTTCCACGATGAGGCCGTCTTTTGAGGTCGTGCCCGTCACCTTGACTTCGCCCATGGTGAGTTCAAAAGGCAAGTTGCCTATGGGTTGAAAATCCAGGTCGACGATTCGAATCGCGATAGGTACGAAGAGTCCCTCACATGGAGATTTACTGGAGATGCGCTGAAAGAAGCGGCAGGCGAATGTGTCTTCGGTATCTTCGAATTTTCGCTCCGCATCTGGCAAACGTCTGCTCCGCCTCTTCTCGCCGTCAGACCAGAAACGCTTATGGCACCCGGCAACGCCCTCGGTCGTGCGCGGACAAGGCCATTTTGCAGGCGTCACTTTACTGCCCGGACGGAACAACAGCACAAGCACTCGGCGGTTCGGGGCGTTCAAGCCATTGCGGACATTGAGAAGCTCTTCATCTTTGTTTCGCTGGGCATTCTCAAAGGCGTTCCGCTCGTTCTCAGAGAACACCAGCAGCGGATTAAATTCTCCGCACCCCTGGAAATCACCTTTTCCTTCGGAGTCGGCACCCTCCGCGAGAAAGTCTTGGGATCCTACGCGAAAGCCGGGTGGGGAAAGCTGTTGCAGATAGGCTCTGATCAGATCGCGTTGGGGTGTCTCCAGCGAGAGGCCCGTTTTGTCTCTCATCGTCTCGTTTTGGCTGTCACTCCAATTTTCGGCGCGCGCAACCGTTTGCCAGAGTGCAACGGCCTTGTCTGGTTCTGAATTCGCAATCAGAAGGCCATAAATCACCGACGCACGGCGGCCGCTGAGGGCCTTGTTGTAATCATCGCTTCCGATTGGGTCTGCATGCCCAAACACAGAGAGCGGAGGAAAGAGAGTGTTGCCATTGAAGTCCCTCCGCGTGTGAAATTCCCGCAGCCCTTGAAGCGTTTTCAGTTCTTGGGTGATCTCAGGACTCACGAAAGAAGAATCGAACGCAAACCGAATCTGGTCGACGCGCCAACAAGCGATCGGAATCAATCGCAATCTGACAGTGTTTTTGTGCTCAGCCGATGTCGAAGGCGAAACCAGTAATTCAAAGGGCCCTGCGGCAGGGTGGTGGCCGGAAACGCCGCCACCAGAGGCGTCATGGAGCGAGCCATCGCTGCTCATCGGCTGATAGCCCGCGACCGAGTTTGCGCCCAATCGAACGGATTTGCGTATTGACACAATTCCGGTCGTTGAATGTCAATTGCAGAGATTTTCACAGAACGACGCACGGGACGCTCCACTTCGCATTCTCGCTTCCCAGGCACTCTGAGTCAACTTCGACTTGTAATGGCCCAAAGTGCCATTCCCGCGAGTGTGCTCGAGTTTTCTCCTCAGCGCCGCAGCCCTCCGGCGCGTAGAACCTATCCGAATACCGTCACGGTGGAGGTGTTGTTAAGAGTAAAGCTCAATCGTGATATGCTCATGCCCAGGTTCGCTCCCTTCGCCCTCGGAGACTCTGATGGCTGGTTATTACGTCGTGTCGCAAGGCGAGCATGTGCCCGGTATTGCTTGGGCTGCTGGCTTCCACGACTACTTGACTGTCTGGAATCACCCCAACAATGCCAACCTGAAAAGCCAGCGCGAGAATCCCAACGTTCTCTTCGCAGGCGACCGCGTGTTCCTCCCCGATCGCGAATTGGGCCAGTACTCGCGCAGCACCGATCAGCAGCACCAATTCGTTATGAAACGTCAGCTTCTGGAACTCAGGCTCACCTTATCCGACCAATACGAAAAGCCCATCGCTAATACTCCCTGCATCCTCATTGTGGATTCGAAATCCCATAACCTCACGAGCGATGTCCAGGGCAAAATCGAACAAGTGATCTCCCACTCCGCGAAAAACGCCACGCTGGTGATTCAGGATTCCAAGGAGACTCCTGCCGGAGGAGTTTCCATCCCCATCAAGATCGGGCACCTCGACCCCGTTGAGGAGATCTCGGGGCAGCAAGCCCGCTTGCGTAACTTGGGATATTATTCGGGAGCGATTGACGGACAGGCCAGCGACGATCTGGATTCAGCGATGGAAGAGTTCCAGTGCGAAAACCACCTCATTGTGGACGGTATCTGCGGTCCGCAAACCCGGACCAAGCTGAAGAGTATCCACGGCTGTTGAAGGAGGGGCTTTAGTGGCCTGACTCACTTCTTTTCATCGACGCGACACTGCACTAGCGTTGTCATCGCACCTCTACGCTCAAAGGCTAACCGTCACCCGCAAAAAAGTGGCTGGGATTGACGTGCTGCCATGATTGACCGTGTTCTGCGAATTGGCCAGTTCCACAAGCTGGCTGTGCAGTTCCTCCACCTTCCCGTTCTGGTCGGCGGCGGCGTATGCGTTCATCGTGGGGCCGTAGTAGCGCCGGAACAGTTCGATCACCTGCGTCGGGTTCTTGATATCAGAGGTGAAATGAAACGTGTCCTTCGTCAGCGAGATTCTCTCCCGGGGAACTCCCGCCTGTCCAAATCGTTCGATGATGTGCGTATCCACACCCCACGTCATTGGACTGACAAAGCCTTCGGGCGGTGGAGGCGTAAACGCCGAGCTGATCCTGAGGATCTGCGCGACGAATGTTGGGTCGTTCGGAATCCAGTTGCCCATCACGATGCGGCCGCCCGGCTTGGTGACCCGCACCATCTCTTTCGCTACGTCGAAAGGCCGCGGTGCGAACATGGCGCCAAACACAGAGAGAGTCAAATCGAACGAGTGGTTGGCCACGCCTTCCAAGTTGCTCGCATCTCCCTCTTGAAATCTGAGGTTCGTGAGCCCCTCCTCGACCGCTCTCCGATTCCCGGCCTCAACCAGGTTGCGGGCAATGTCGATTCCCACAACTTCGGCCCCCACCCGCGCCAGCGGAAGCGCCGTAGTGCCATCCCCGCAGCCAAGGTCCAGTGCGTGAAGCGGCGGCTCGATCTCCAGTGACTTCACCACCTTTCTTCCCGATTCCCGCATCAGCGCGGCAATCTCGGTAAAGTCGCCCTTCTCCCACAACGCTTTGTTGGGATTCATGACGGCGGATTCGACGCCCAGTTGCTTGCTCAGTGACATGTGTTGACCTCCGTGATTTCGTGGGCTCGCCGCTCAGGGGATGAGTCGATCTCGCCCTTAGATGACCTTGAGTTTCTACTACTTCTGTTCGGACGACCATGCCCGAGCGTCGCTATAATTTGCTCAATCAGCTCCTCGAGTCAGACTCCTTTGCGCAGCAACCAGAGAAGTTTGCCGCAAGTCCAGAGGTCGAAATGGATACGTTCTCCGAGATTCTGAGCGCGGTCAAGCTCTACGGCGCCCTCTACTTCTCCGCGGAGTTCTCTTCCCCCTGGGGTTTTTCCGCGCCCGACTCCAATCGAATGGCCGCCACCCTCTCTCTCGGCGCCGCACACCTGCTTATCTACCATCTTGTGCTGGAAGGCGGAGCAGTCGCCGAGTTGGAGGATGGTCGGTCGCTCGAGCTCAAGCCCGGCGATGTTGTGATCTTTCCCCATGGGGATGCTCACCACATATTCAGTGATAAGGAAGCCACTCGCCCATATCCTAATTACGGAATCACGGCCAAAATCAAGGCGCGCGATCTCAGTCCCTTGCACGCCGGCGGCGGTGGCGCCATTTCGCGCTTCGTCTGCGGCTATATGACCTGCGATCCCTACTTCAGCCGGCCCATCCTGAACGGCTTGCCCCCAGTCTTCAAGGTCAATCTCCGCGCCGACGGCTCCGGCCAATGGCTGGAGAGTTCCATCATGCACCTGCTCGAGGAAGCTGCCTCCGAACGCGTCGGCAGCGAAGCCATGCTCGCCAAACTCTCCGAGGCCTTGTTTGTCGATACCTTACGTCGCTACGTCGCCGCTTTGCCCGAAAAGCAAATGGGGTGGCTCGCGGGAGCGCGCGATCCCATCGTGGGCAAGAGTCTTGCCTTGATGCATAGCCGCGTCGCGCATCCCTGGACGATCGCCGATCTCGCGGCCGCGGTCGGCATCTCTCGATCCGCACTGGTGGAGCGCTTCACCCGCTACGTCTCCGAGCCGCCCATGGCCTATCTCACCCGCTGGCGTCTTCAACTGGCCGCGCGGTCCCTCGAAAAGACTTCGCGTAGCGTGGCGGAGATTGCATCTGATGTCGGATACGAATCGGAAGCAGCCTTCAATCGCGCCTTCAAGCGTGAGTTCGGCCAGCCTCCGGGCCGATACCGTGGCGAACATAGAACTCTGGCGGCCAAAAGCTCTCACGTAAACTGACTCCGCGGAGGAACAAGGGGTTCGAGCAATCCGGAAGTTGAGTCTCAGTTGCCGCGATCAGCCCCACGCGCTCATTGAGCCTTTTTGTCACGGCCGGATCTGGGAGATCGGGCCGTTGATTTGATGGGTGTTATGAGGTGGGTTTGCGCACCCCATTTGTCACAGCGCTGATTCTCTTGTGGGCATCGTAGAGAACGCGGCGCTGCTGGCGCAGCGTTAAGGTCCAAGTGAGGTGGACGAACAGGCCGCGTCATGCAGTCGCCAACATATCAAGAACCGCTATCCGGTTGCGGCCTTCAAACTTGGCACGGTAGAGAGCGACATCTGCCTGGGCCAACATGCGCTCGATCGGCAGCCCCGGGCTCCATTTTGGGCAAGTGACGCCGCCCACGCTCACCGAGATAGACAGCACCTCGGAACCAGCCGCAATGGGAGTCGCCGCAATCACCGCGCGAATCTCTTCAGCGCGCGCTTCGAGAATGCAATTGTCGCAATGGCTCAGCACGATCAGAAACTCCTCGCCGCCATAACGACCCACGGCGTCGTACGAACGGACAACCGATTTGAGCCGATTGGCTACCTCTTGAAGGACGACATCTCCAACGAGGTGGCCGTGATTGTCATTGACTTGTTTGAAATGATCGACGTCGCACAGAAGGACCGAAGTCGATTTGTTTTCTCGAACAGAACGCTCAAGTTCGCTTTGCATCAACGAGAGAATGGATCCGCGGTTCCAAACTGCAGTAAGGGCATCGTGCGTAGCCTTGTAGCGCATTTCTTCCCGCGCCTGAACTAATTTCTCTTCCAGCGAAAGAATGCGACAACCGGTGTGGAGACGCGCCCTCAATTCCGCTGGTTGAGACGGCTTTGTAATATAGTCGTCCGCTCCCGCCTCCAGGCCGGCAACAATGTCCTCGCTGCTTTGCTTGGAGGTGAGCAAAACTATGTAGATATATTTGCCCTCTTGATGGAAACTGCGCACCTTTCGGCATAGCTCAGGACCGTCAAGTTCCGGCATCATCCAGTCGATCAGGGCGAGCCGGGGACCGTCACTTCGGGAAAGAATCTCGGCGGCCACGCGCCCATTTTCCGCAAGAACAACTTCATAGCCGAATTTCTGCAGCGTACGCTGCATGAGATGTCGGGAAACCGAATCGTCATCTGCAACTAGAATCTTCATTGCGCAACCACCGGGCAGAGCGACTCCAGAGAGCGAATCACATTGCCGAGTTCGGGAACAAGCCGATCGAGCACGGTTTGCGCCTCGGTTAAATGGGTGGAATGTCCGATCCTTTCCAATTCTCCGGCAAGGTCCGAAGCATTTGTGGCTGAAAGATTACCAAGCGCGCCCTTGAGCGTGTGGCCCGCGCGCTCAAGGTCCGCCGGCCTCTGTGCATCAATCGATCCTTGTGCAGCTTGCAGGAGATCGGGGTATTCTCGGCGAAATATCTCGAGAAGTTCCGCCAGGAGTGCGCGGTCGTCGTCCAGGCGATCGAGAAGTTGAACCACGTCCACCGAGCCGTTGGCGGCCGGAATCGTATCTCTCTCAGTAGAGAGCTCCTCTTTTGGTACGACGAGTGAGTCAAGCAGTTCGTCTAGTTCCTGCGGACGGATGGGTTTGGATAAGTACCCGTCCATGCCCACGGCCATGCAACGCTCTCGGTCGCCATTCATGGCGAGTGCTGTCATGGCAATCACAGGCTGATGCCTGCCGGTGGACTTCTCCCGCTCTCGAAGAATTCTTGTCGCTTCAAAACCGTCCATCTCGGGCATCTGCATATCCATGAGCACGAGGTCAAATTGGTTCTTCTCGAGAGCCGCGAGGGCTTCCCTGCCATTCAGAACGACTGCGACACTGTGGTTGCGCTTTTCGAGCAAACGGCTGGCCAGCTTCTGGTTCACGAGGTTATCTTCGGCCAGGAGGATCTTGAGAGTTTTCCTGCCGACGGCGCTTTCGCGTAGCGACGAGCGGGTGATCATTGGAGTCGACTCCTTCAATTGCCTTGAGGAAAGGACGCGAATCATCGCCTCGCGGAGTTCGGACTGGCGGACTGGTTTGAGGAGATACGCCGCGATGCCCAGGGCGTGGCATCGTTGAGCGTCGCCGCGCTGGCCGCCCGAGGTAAGCATCATGATTGTGCAATTACACGGGGCGGACTGCCCTTTGAGCCGCTCTACGAGCCCGAAACCGTCCATCTTCGGCATGTGCATATCGCTAAGTATGAGGTTGAAGGGCTGGTTCTGTTCGGTCGCGGCCTGATAGAGCGCAAGAGCCTGTTCGCCGTCGCCGGCGACAACTGGAACCATGCCCCAATGAGTGAGGATGCCATCCAGAATGCGGCGATTGGTGCGGTTATCATCGACAATCAGCACCTTGGCGCCAGCCAAAATCGAAGGCGCGATCGTAACGGGCCTGGCGGCCGCCGAAGTGGGCGATTCTGCGAAGCGGGCAGTGAAATGGAAGGAGGATCCCCTGCCCAGAAGGCTCTCCACCCAGATTCGGCCCTCCATCATCTGAACCAGGCATCGCGAAATCGTGAGGCCCAGGCCGGTTCCGCCGAACTCGCGTGTCGTTGAAGTGTCGGCCTGGCTGAAGGACTCGAAGATGGTCTCCAGCTTGTCCGAGGGAATCCCAATCCCCGTGTCGCTCACAATGAAGTGGAGCACGGAATGTTCTTCCTCGAGAAGATCGACCTGAACCTTGAGTGCCACTTCACCTTGCTCAGTGAATTTCACAGCGTTGCCGACCAGGTTCAGAATGACCTGGCGCAGCCTTCCGGAGTCGCCGGTTACAAATGCTGGAACCTCATGTGAAATCTCGCATAGCAGCTCCAGCCCCTTCTCGTCTGCCCGGAGCGCTACCGTCTTGAGCGCATCTTCAATACACGAGCAGAGGTCAAAATCCACTTGCTCGAGGTCGACTTTCCCCGCCTCGATCTTAGAGAAATCGAGAATGTCGTTGATGACATCGAGCAGAGCATCTGCCGAGAGCTTCACAGTCTCCAGGTAATCGCGCTGCTCGCGGGTGAGCTCGGATTCGAGCGCGAGGTCCGTCATGCCGATAATGCCGTTGAGGGGTGTGCGGATCTCGTGGCTCATGTTGGCCAGGAATTCGCTCTTCGCTTTATTGCTAAGCTCCGCAGTCTTCGCGCGTTGACGCTCGAGTTCGACGTGATGGCGCTGCTCCGCCAGCGCCATTTCCATGGTGTGCAGGGAGAGCTTGCGATCGAGAACGGCAGAGAAACAAACAAAGGCAAGAACAAATGTAGTGACCGCACCAATGCCACCAAGCCCGAGGTAAGAAATGCCGATTGCATGGGCAAGGCTTGCCGGATCGAGCGGCATCGGCCTGAAGGTTACGGCCGCCATTCCCACGTAGTGCATCACCGGTATGGCCAGGCCCATGACTACCGCGGATGAAGTCTTTTGCCAGCTGAAAAATGTGGATTGTTCACGGCTGGAAAATGTGAGCAGCAAGGCCACGAAAGAGATGACTACGGCCAACACAATGGAGAGTGCAACGATGCGAAGGTTGTAACGACACATGGCAGGAAGCCGCATGGCTTCCATGCCGGTGTAGTGCATGGCAGCGATTCCCGAACCCATGAACAGACTGGCCACACCAGCCCGGACGAGACCCATCGTCTTGCGGCTGACGACGAAAAGAGCGATTGCAGAAGCCACAAAGGCGGCGACCATCGAAAGGAAGACGGTAGGCCAATCGTAAAGAACCCGGACCGGCAGGCGGAAGGCTTCCATCCCGATGTAATGCATGCACCAGATTCCAAGACCAAGTGCCAATGCCCCGCCGCAAAGCCATACCGAGCGTACGAATCCCCGTGTCGCCGTGATCCGGCCCGCCAGTTCAAGAGCCGCGTACGCGGCAAGGATTGCTATAAGAACAGAGACCGCGACCAGGCCGTAGTTGTATGAGCCCGCCAGGTCTACAGTTGGATCCATGGGTTACCTCGGGGATTATGGTAAGGACTATAACAGTTACTTTGGATTCTTGTCCTTACCACGTTTGGGCTATCGGTCCAATCCACCGCGGGTTTCGGGACTCTTCGCGGCGCTGGGCGCACCACTCCAATGCCCAAATATCAATGGGTACAATAATTTGCCGGAATCAATTCGCAGGCCGAAACCTCACATCTTATGTGGGCCGCCCGCTCGCGGAAATGTGTTGGCAAGATAAGATTGAATCGTATTCAGCTCGGCGGGAGTGGCGACAGTGCCCTTTGCCGACATGGTCTGCACCACGTTGGTCCATTCCTGCGGACTGAGGCGTTGATTGGTCACAACGTCGAGACCGTGGCAGGTGGAGCAGGCGCGAATGGTGATGTCGCGGCCTGGCCCTGGAGGCAGCAGGGCGGCGTCGCGGCTGAGTTTCGCTCTCTCCTTCGGGTCCAGATCGTGGGGATTCTGGTTCTGGATTGTCCCAGCGAGCCCCCGTGGCGACGCCAATAGCTGAGATCCCGCGGGATTCGGGCTTGCCTGAACGACGTTGGGCCCTCCACCCGCTCCGTCATCGACGGTGAATGCGATCAGCTCATCGCTGAGCAGCGGCGCTCGCAGCAGACCTCCGCCCGTCGAGACGATTGCGATGTACTGCTTTCCATGTTCGTCCGTGTAGGTGATCGGAATTGCTTCGGCGGATGCGGGTAGATGGAAGGTCCAGACTTCCAGTCCCGTCCTGGTGTCGAATGCCCGGAAGCGAGCGTCATCCGTGGCGCCGATAAATGTCAGCCCCCCGCCGGTAACGATGGGGCCTCCCAGGCCGGGACGGCCGGTGTGTTGCTTTCCTTCGGGAAGGTTGTCGGTTACACCCAGGACCGACCGCCACGCGATCTTGCCGCTATTCACGTCGATCGCTACCAGTTCTCCCCACGGCGGTTCGTTGCATGGCAGGTGTTTCTCGGCATTCCAGAAGCGCACCGTTCCCGCGAACGGACCCGAATTGGTGTAGCCTCCGGTTTCATCGCGCACAATGCGCATCGGCTGTCCCAGGTTGTTCACATTCACCACAAAGAGGCCGAGCGTGGGGTCGAATGCCCCGCCGGCGTAGTTCACGCCCCCGTGTGTTCCGGGCAGGTTCACCGAATACCGATTGAATGCAGGCGGAGTGTAAGGCTCCTGCGCCAGCAGCATGTGGTTATCGTCCACATAGGCCTTGCACCATGCCGCGTGTTCCGGCAGGTCCTTGTATAACTGCACGCTCGTCTGGGCCAGCGGCTCGGGAGTCACCGGAAAAGGCTGGGTGGGGGAAGCATGCTCGCCGGGAACATCACTGGGCGGCACCGGCTTTTCGACGACGGGGAACAGCGGCTTTCCAGTGACTCGATCGAGCACGAACATGAGCCCGGTCTTGTTTACGATGACAACGGCGGGAATCGTCTTTCCATCGCGATGCAAATCGACGAGTGTAGGAGGCGCCTCGGTGTCGTAGTCCCAGATATCGTGGTGGACCGCCTGGAAATACCAGAGCAGTTTTCCGGTGGCAGCCTCCGCGGCCACGACGGACGTTCCGAAGAGGTTGTCGCCCGGCCGATCGGTTCCGACGCGGTCGAAGTTCGGAGCTCCAAACGGCATGTAGACAATGCCTCGCTCCTCATCGACGGTCATGTAACCCCAGACGTTGACTCCGGAGCGCCGCTCCCAGCTGTCGCCTCCCCATGTGTCGTGGCCTGTTTCTCCAGGGCGCGGCACCGAGTGGAACGTCCATACCAGCTTTCCACTGTGTATGTCCCACGCCCGCGTATCTCCGGCCGGGCCGAGTCCGCCTCCCGTGCCGCCGCGACCTTCTCCGGTTCCTGCGCCGGTGATGACGAGATTCTTGTAAATCACCGGCGGCGACGGCAGAATGTAGAGCTTGTCCGTGCCGGTGCTCATGACTTCCGGGGTACGGAGATTCACCGCACCATTATTTCCAAACGCCGCATTGATCCTTCCGGTAGCCGCACTGATCGAAAAAAGAAAGCCATGATTGGTTCCGAAGAGGAGGGCGGGCCCGGTGGATGTGTCTCCCGGCCAGTATGCGGCTCCGCGCAGCGATGCCTGATCTGATCCCGGAATGGCGAAGACCCATTTTTCTCTGCCAGTGGCCGGATCTAAAGCCACCACGCGACTGTAGGGCGTTACCACAAACATGGTGTTCCCAACCACCAGCGGCTGATCTTCAGAGATGCGCCACGCGTTGTCCGGCGCGCTGCCTGCACCCGGCGCGGGTTTCATGTGATAAATCCAGGCGACCTTCAGGTGGCCGACATTTGTGGGCGTAATTTGGTTCAGCGGCGAATAGCGCCCCGCTCCAGGGTCGAGGTTAACCATCGGCCAGGATCCGGACGCGCTCTGCGATGCAACCGACGGAAAACGCACCCAGGCGAACAGTGCGAGCAACAACAGAAGGTGCCTCAAGAGCAAATCGATGCCGGCGGGTTCTCGAGTCATATCCTCCACGAGCTCTGGGAAGCACGAGCTGTCACGACAAAAAATCTCCACCTATTCTAACGAGAAGAGCGCTGCTCACGTCCTCATTCTCATCACGGAGCAGCACTCGTGATTTCGCCCAGGTCCGTAACCCGCTTGATGGAAAGCTGCCGCCTCGAACCTGGATACGCGAGAGCTCCCGCATATCCGGGCGGCATCGGCAAATCATCGATGGCCCATGCCGCCGCAGTCGCAGCATCAAAGCCGATATGAATCATCCGTGCAGGCTGATCGGGGTCGGCGGCCACGCAAAAGTTATCAAACCCTGTCAACAGCCCCATCCCCATTGCCTTCGAGTAGGCTTCCTTGCGCGTCCAGCAGCAAAAGAAACCGCGTGCGCGGTCGCAGTCAGGAAGAAGCATCAACTCCTCCGCTTCTTCCGCGCACAGCACGCGGCGAATGAGGTCCGGCAATCCGGGCAGAGCGCGCACCTTTTCCAAATCCACACCCACTGTGCAGTTTGCAGAGAATGCAAAAGCCGCCCACTCTGCGGAGTGACTCATGTTGAATTGAATGGCATCGGGGAATGCCAGTTTCGGCTTGCCTTGGGCATGAGTGGCCAGCTCAATTGCGCCCGGCTCGCACGCAAGGTAACGCCCCACAAGACAGCGAAGAACGCCATGCGCAACCAGGAACGATCGCCGTGTTTGCAGATTCGGGATGCGCGACGCTCGCTCCATCTCTCTCTGATCAAGCCACTGCCTCAGCGTCGCGCACTGCGTTTCTGAGGCACGCATGTCTACAACCCAAACGTGGATCTCGTCATCGCCAATCCGCATCTTTGAATTGTGCTTCATCATACGAATTCGGGTTCGCTCGCACTAACGAATCACGGAGATTTAAATTGACTTGCCTTCTTGCGTTATGGCTAAATGGCAGTCTAAGTCGACCCGGGACTAGACTTCTCCACCATAGGCTCTATCCATAACGGACCGCAACAGGGGAATTGCCAGTGGCTATTCATGCTACGGTCTCTGAAGACCGTTCCCAGGGAACATCTTCGGCGGACTGGTCATCCACTTATTCGAATTTCTTATCGCGCACGTCGGGGCAGGCCGCGGCTACGCTCGAACTCTACCAGCAGGCGTTGATTCGGGTCGCGGAAGGCAAGCTCGAGCCGACCGTATTTCAAACCCATTTCCCCAGGTTCATCCAGGCCAATGGAACCCTGTACGCCAATCGCCTGTCCGAACTCGGCTCTCGCTTCCTGAGCCGGCTTGTGGATTTGAGTTCCTCTTATTCCCGCCAGGGAGTCGAATCGGTTGCGCCCAATTTCGGCGAGCCGGAATTGGTTCCGCCGCGCTTTGAGACGGATAGTCCGCTGCGCTGGTTCGAACAACTTGCAGAATATGCGGGCAAGCTCAACAATCGCGCTCTCAAGGCATATCGGGAGCAACTCGATCAGGTAGCGGCCGGTGAAAAGACTCCCGCCCAGGTCCAGCAGAACACCGTCGATTATCTTTCCAACCGGTTTCCGCAATTGCTGCAGCAGACCACCGAACTTTACTTCGAGTTGCTCCCGATATGCCTTGAGAGCGCGATTGTTGAGCTTGCCCGCATATTCTGCAAGTTCTTCCGGTTCACCGATGCTCGCCGCGCCGATGGCTCTGGTCCTGCCTTCGCTCCCGACCTGGAGATCAATCCGCCGGTCGTTGAACTGGTGCCCGGCCAGGAACAGAAGTTCCGCCTTTCGCTGCGCCTGGACCCCGCCTACTTCCAGGAGGGCATCGTTTACAACAGCACACTCTTCATCAGCGGAGGAGAAGCGTTCCGCGTGGAAGTCAATCTTCGCATTGTGGCCACACCCGCAACCCATGTGGTCACCGTGCCGCCTCCCGAGGCTTGAGCATGGCCTCCGCCACATCGGCTCGAAACAAGAATGGCCGTGCGAGTGAGCCCGCCCGCGCCGCTGAGCCGATTGCCATTATCGGAATGCGCGGCCGTTTCCCCGGCGCAAACGATCTCGATCAGTTCTGGAACAATCTCGCCGAAGGCGTGGAATCCATCTCCATCCTCTCGCAGGAAGAGATCAAGGCCGCCGGAATTCCTGAGCAGATTTCCCGTCTTCCTGGCTATGTGAATGCATCGCCCGTGCTCGATGGCGTGGATCAATTCGATGCACAGTTCTTTGGCTTCTCCGCGCGCGACGCCACCCTGACCGACCCACAGCACCGCCTCTTCCTCGAGACCGCGTGGGAAGCGCTCGAGGACGCCGGCTATGATCCGGCGCAAGTCTCCGGCCCCATCGGCGTGTTCGGCGGATCGGAGTTAAGCACCTATCTTTATCACCTCTATCAGAATCTCGAAGCGCTCAAATACGTCGATGGCATGCAGCTGATGGTGACCAACGACAAGGATCACCTCTGCACGCAGGTATCGTATCGGTTAAATCTCCGCGGCCCCAGCGTCGTCGTCCAAACTACGTGTTCCACATCGCTCGTCGCTGTGTCGCTCGCGTGCGAAAGCCTCGAGGCCCGCCGTTGCGACATGGCCTTGGCTGGCGGAGTGACGGTGCGCGTGCCGCAACGTGCCGGATACTTTTACGTGCCCGGCTCCATCTTGTCGCCCGACGGCCACTGCCGTCCCTTTGACGCCAACGCGCAGGGAACCATCGTGGGCAGCGGCGTTGGTCTCATCGTGCTTAAAAGGCTTTCCGATGCGCTCCACGATCGTGATAACATCCGCGCCGTAATTCTGGGCACGGGCCTGAACAACGATGGCAGCGACAAGGTGGGCTACACCGCACCCAGCACGCGCGGACAGGCAGCGGCGATCCGGGCAGCGCACGCCATAGCGGGCGTGTCAGCGGAGTCATTCGGATACGTTGAAGCGCACGGCACCGGCACCATCCTTGGCGATCCCATCGAGCTGTCCGCTCTCACTGAGGTGTTCCGCGCCTGCAGTGAACGCAGCGGCTATTGTGGCATCGGCTCGGTGAAATCGAATTTCGGCCATCTCTCCTGCGCGGCCGGAATCGCTGGGCTTATCAAGACGGTCCTCTCGATGGAGCACCAGGCCATCGTGCCGACCGTACACTACACCGCCCCTAATCCGGCCATCGATCTAGCGTCCAGTCCCTTTTACGTCGCGACGCAATTGATTCCGTGGGAGAGAAATGGAACGCCACGACGCGCCGGCGTCAGTTCCTTCGGCGTGGGCGGCACGAATGCGCACATCGTGCTCGAGGAAGCGCCCCCGCGGATCGCACGCTCAGAGAGAAGGTCCCACCAGTTACTCACCATATCGGCGCGAAGTGAGGCGGCGCTCGCTGAAGCTTCGAAGAAGCTCGCGACGCACCTCGAAAAACATCCCGAGATCGACCTTTCCAACGCGGCGTATACGCTCCACATCGGCCGGCGGCCATTTAAATATCGGCGCGCCATTCCTGTCGCGGGTCGGGATGCAGCACTTGCAATAGCGCTCCTGCGAAATCCTGAAGGATTCCCCGCGGTTCAGGCGGTTGTCGATCGGCCCGTAGCTTTCATGTTTTCCGGGCAGGGTTCGCAGTATCCCGGCATGGCCGCCGGACTCTACAAGTCCGAGCCTCTCTTCCGCCGCAGTGTCGATCGCTGTGCGCGTATTCTCAAGCCTGCCGTCGGTCACGACCTTCGCCGCCTCCTCTTTCCCGCAGCCAGCCGGCGTCTAGACGCCGCCGAGGCTCTTCGCGATACCAGGTGGGCCCAGCCGGCCCTCTTCACCATCGGCTACGCCCTTTCCCAACTCTGGATCTCGTGGGGCGTCGAGCCCGCGGCCATGATCGGTCACAGCGTGGGCGAATACGTTGCCGCCGTTCTCGCCGGCGTCATGAGCCTCGAAGATGCGGTCGGCATCATTGCGCGTCGTGGCCAGTTGATCTCTGCTCTTCCCCGCGGTTCCATGCTTGCCGTGATGGCCGACGCTGCCTCCGTTGAAAGATACGTGACCGATTCAGTCTCCATCGCTGCCATCAATGCGCCTGGATTT
>Ga0207098_10154_pt2 | contig 21210 bp, 15 predicted proteins | sample Alteio_BWMinHeat_84_FD_153548 | JGI IMG/M metagenome (GOLD analysis project Ga0207098, IMG submission 153548) | Enriched cells from forest soil in Barre Woods Harvard Forest LTER site, Petersham, Massachusetts, United States -... | ecosystem: Environmental > Terrestrial > Soil > Temperate forest >...
AGAGTGCGGCGGAGGGCGCGGGGAACGGCGGTTTTCGGATCGGCGGCTTCGCCGGCAGTGGTGCCGACGATTTCGAGGCCGAGATAGCTGAAGATGGCCATGGTGACGCCGAGGAGGATGCCCGAACCTCCATGCGGGGCAAAGCCGCCGTGGGCGGTGTAGTTGGTGGCACCGATGCGGAGAAATCCGAAGCCAAGAAGGGCTGCGCCGAGAACCAGAAAAACGGCGATGGTCACAACCTTAATCATGGCGAACCAATATTCGATGGTGCCGAAGCTTTCGATGCTGAGGGTGTTCATGTAGATCATGGCCAGGGAGAAGCCCGCGATCCACAGCCACGAGGGCACGTTGGGAAACCAGTATTGGCAGTAGATGGCCGCGGCTACGACTTCGCTGCCAATGATGACTACCAGACAGAGCCAGTACGTGTAACGAATCGCGAAGCCGGCCCAGGGATGAAGGTACATCTGGGCGTGAAGGCCGAAGGCGCCCGCGGTTGGATGTTCGACGGACATTTCGGCGAGTGCCCACATAACCGTAAGGGCGACGAAGGAGCCGCCGATGAAACTGAGAATGACGGCCGGGCCGGCGAGCTTTACGGCAATGGCGCTTCCGAGGAAGAGGCCGGTGCCAATGGTGCAGCCGAGGCCGATCATGGTTACTTGACGGGGTGTGAGCTTGCGATGAAGACCGGATTCGCGCTCAACGATGGTGGAAGAGTTCGCGGGATCGGCAGCGGCGCTGTGAATTTGGTCGTCCGTCATGGCGCCGCATGGTAGCAGAGCGTAAGTGTCGGGCCTAAGAATATGAGCGGGCCGGAACCTTGCATGCTGGGATTGAAAAAGTCCCGGCCGCGCACACTCAAAAGAGGAACTTCAGCGCCAGTTGGACGAGGCGGCCGGGCTGGGCCTCGGAAATTTTGCCGAAGTCCGGCGAGCTGATGTCATTGTTCGGCAAGCGGAAATTGGCATGGTTGAAAATATTGAAGAACTCCGCGCGAAACTGCAGGGACTTGGACTCGCGAATGGGGATGTTCTTGATCGCGGAGAAGTCCCACTGCTGATAGCCGGGGCCTTGCACGACGTTGCGGCCCTCGTTGCCAAATTGACCGGCTTGCGCGACGGGGTCGAGACGCTGGAAAGCGCTGGTGTTGAACCATTCCTGCGGCGTGCGTGGACCGGAGTTGGGACTTCCGACGAGATCCGGGCGGTTGCTGGAGAAGCCGGAGATTTCCGGGGCGCCGCCTTGCAGGTCTACGTCTTGCGAGTCGTAGACGGTGAAAGGTGTGCCACTCATGAAGGTAGTGATGCCATTCACTTGCCAATCGCCCAAGGCATATTGGTACCAGCGTTCGGCGTGCTTCCAGAAGGGAAGGTTCCACTCGTAGCTGAGGACCAATCGATTGCGCGCATCGAACATGGACCTTCCGCGCTCGGCCGCCAGATCAAAGGGGTTCTGGGCCAGGTCATTCTCGCCGGCGACGCTCTGAGAAGCCGAGCCGGTGATGTTGAAGGAGGAGACGTCGTCAATGGTTTTGGAGAGCGTGTAGGACGCCAGGAACGATAGTCCGTGGCTGAAACGCTTCTTTAGACTCATTTCCAAGGCGTTGTAATTGGAATTGGCGATGCCCGAGATCAAGCCAACCGACCCGAAGTTGCAGGGCGTGGGCTGGGCGAGGGTGCAACCGGAGTGGAGGCGCCGCTGGTCGACGTTGTTTTCGGTGGCTCCGGGACCAAAGACCGCGGGGTTGCCCTCGATGAAGCGCGGAAGCTTGGTGCCTTTGGTGCCCACGTAGCCGACTTCCAAGAGCCAGTCGGCGCCAAAGGATTTTTGGATGTTGAGATTCCAATCCTGTGCATAGGGGAGCCGGAGCTTGGGGTCGAGAGTGAGCAGCGTCATGGGCTGGGCAAAGCCGCTTCCTGCGAAGGGGTTGACGCCGCCGAAGGGGTTCGCGAAACTCGCGACTGGGAAACCGAGTTGCGGGGTTTGCAGAAAGGGTGGGGCGCTATTGGGCGTCTGGAGCGGGCCGCCTTGCCCGGTGTAGTAGGGGTCATAAAAAAGGCCATACGCCGCGCGAACCAGCGAGCGGCCGTTTCCTTTGGGATCCCAGGCCAAGCCCACGCGCGGCGCGAAAGCCGTTTTCTCGGTGGGAATCAAGCCTGCCGGTACACCCGGATCACCGGGATAGACCAGGCCAGCGGGCGCGTTGGGAAATATTTTGGATTGCACGCCGGGCTCAAAGAGGTTGGTGCGATTGTGAATTTCCGTGTACGGAAAGGGTAGTTCGTAGCGGAGTCCGGCGTTCAGTGTGAGGCGCGAGGTGATTTTGTAGGTGTCCTGGGCGTAGGCGTTCAGAGAGTTTCCGCGCAGGCCGCGTGTGGGGTCCCCTCCGCCTTGCAGGAAAAACACCGGCTGGCCGATTAGCAAGCTCGCAAAGGCGTCGCTGACGGGGAAGGGCTGAAAGACAAAAAATCCGTTGGTGGCGATGCCAAAGAGCACGTTGATCTGCTCGTGCGCGTAACCTCCTCCGAATTTCACTTCGTGACGACCGTGAATCCACGTGAGGGAAGCGGAAAGGTCCAGGGTGTTTTCGTAGGTGTTGCGCGGTCCGGTGATGGGATCACCCACCGAAGCGTATCCTCCAACCTGGACGAATGGGGGGCCCAGCGCGGCATCCAGTTGCGGGGCGTATTGAAAACCCAGGCTGGCCGGGGTGGTGTGGTTGAGGTGTTCGTCGAAAAGGAACTTGTTCCGCAAGAATGAGAGGCGCGCGACGCCGGTGACCGTGGGCGAAAAGATGTGCGTTTCCTGGGCGACAAAATTCTGCGCTCGCTGGTCCTCGCCGACTGGGAAACCGGGCACATTGGCGCCCGAGGTGGACAGCGGATCGACAGTGTCTCCTTGGGTGAAGACGTAGCGGAAATTCAGCACGTCGCGGGAGGTCAGATAGTGATCGACGCGCAATCCGAACTGGTTGTTATTCTGGCGCAGCGTCTGGGTGGAAGTGAACGCGTTTGGGCCGACACCGGGATTGTTGGGCAGCGGAAAGAGCGCCACGACCGCCGCGGTAGACGGATCGACGAACGGCAGCTTGTTGCCGGGAAACGGCTGCATGGTGAAGTCATTGCTGAGAGGGATCAAGTTGCCGTGGCTGTCAAAATTTTGGGAATAGTCGCCCTGGCGTTCGAGTGCGGTGGGGACCGTGGCGCTGACGGTCTCGCCCTGGCGGTTGCGCAGACCTTCGTAGTAGCCAAAGAAAAATGTCTTGTCACGCTTGATGGGGCCGCCGAAGGTGCCGCCGAACTGGTTGCGCTTTAACGGCTCGACACTGGGAGCAAAAAAACTTTTCGCGTCCATGGCGTCGTTGCGCAGGAATTCCCAGGCGGCGCCGTGAAAGGAGTTGGTGCCCGATCGCGTGATGATGTTGGTGGTCGAGCCGGTGCTGTGGCCGAATTCGGCGTTAGCGGCGTGCGTGAGGATGCGGAATTCGGCGATGGAGTCGATGGGAGGCTGAATGACGAAGCCGCCATCGACGCCGTTGAAGTTGTCGGCGCCGTCGATGAGAAAATTGTTGGATTCGGGGCGCTGGCCGTTGACGGCGTAGGCTTGTCCGTTGCGGAGGCTGCCACCGGCCGCCTGGAGGCCGGGCGTAATCGGCAGGACGCCAGGTTGCAGCAAGCCGAGTTGGGAGAAATTGCGGCCGTTCAGTGGCAAGTCGAGAACGTCGCGTTCCTGCACGGTTTTGCCGAGGCTGGTGACCGTGGTATCGACCAGAGGAGCGTTGGCTTGTACTTGGATTTGTTCGGTGGCGGTTCCAACGACGAGATGGATGGTTACTGCTGCGGTCTGGTTGACGTCGAGGGAGATGCCTTCCTGAAGGAATTTTTGGAAGCCTTTGGCTTCGGCCTCCAGTCGATAGTGGCCGATGGGTAGCTCGACAAGGGTGAAGGCGCCCTGGGCATCGGTATGAACGGTGCGTGCGAGGCGCGTCTCGGAGCGGGTGGCGGTGATCGCGGCGTTTGAGACGGCGCCGCCGCTGGCATCGAGCACGGTGCCGCGGATGCTGCCGCTGATTTCCTGCGCCGAGGTGCGCAGGCCCGAGAAGATTGCAATCGCAGATAGACACACCAAGAGCTTGAGATTCCTCATGCGGTTTTACCTTTCGCTCGACGATGTTCGTTGACGTTGGACACGGAGCGGGAAAGGCTCCGGCCAACAGATATGCGCGGACGTTCTCGACCGGCGTCCGGCAACAATTCCAATGGGGCGATTATAGGGAGCGATGGGGTAGAGGGGTCAATAATACAAAAGCAGTATCGCGAGGCTTTCGGTGGGCGCTGCGATGGTGCCGAGATGGGGCGGAGTGGTGCTGGGCCCCTACAGGGATTGATCGGCGCGGGGCCGAATGTGTTTTGCGCTTCGTTGTGGGATTAGAAGGACGGATTGCGGGTGAGGCTTTCGCGTTCGGCGTGCACGTCGTCTCCGCGCAGTTCGCGGAGGGCATAGGTGACGAATTCGGCGGTGACTTTTTTGCGCCAGCTCATATCGAAGTCGGTGTTGTCGAGGGGCTTGGCGATGCGGGCTGCGACGGTGGCGGCTTCGGCGATGGAGTCTTGGTTGAGCGGGCGACCGAGGAGAGACTTTGCGGCGTCCGTGGCGACGAGCGGGCGGGAGGCTGCGGAGCCGATGGCGATGCGGGCGTCCTCGACGATGCCGTTGCTGGAGAGGTGCGCGGCGGCGGCTACGGATAACACGGGGAAGTCGAAGGAGCCCCGGCGGCGGAGCTTCCAGTAGGTGCTTTTCCATCCGTGCAGGGAATCGAGCAGGACTTCGGCGAGGATTTCGTCGGGCCTGCGGCGGATGTAGTTCAGGCCGTCATTGTTATACAGATCGGCGAGCGGGACTTCGCGCTCTTCGGAGCGGGAGACGAGGCGGACGCGGGCTCCTAGTGCGATTAGTGCAGGGGCGGTGTCTGTCGAGGAGACGGCCATGCACTTGGGGCTGCCTGGCGCGACCCAGCAGGTGGTGCCGTCTTTTTTCAGGCAGAAATCGATCGACTTTCTCCATTCGTAGCTTTGGTCGTAATAGTTGCAACGGGTGTCGAGGCAGAGGTTGCCGCCGAGTGTGGCCATGTTGCGGATTTGCGGAGTGGCGACTTGCGCGGCGGCTTGGGCTAGGGCGGTCAGACCATTGCGGAAACGCGGATCGGCGGCTATGTCGCTGAGCGTGAGGCAGGCGCCTAGGCGTGAGGCGGATTGATCGAGATGGATGCGGGTCAAGTCTTCGATGTAACGGAGGCTCATGAGGGTGTGCGGGACTTGTTGGCGGCGCTTCATGTTGGGGAGCAGGTCGGTGCCGCCGGCTAGTGGCATGGCGTTGGAGCCCTCGCCATCGAGGATGCGGGCGGCTTCGTCGAGGGTGCGGGGAGCGCGGAAGTCGAAGAGGGGCAGGCGCATCATGAGCTGAGTACCTGCTCTTTTTCCGGGTGCTCCGGGCGGGGTTTCTTAGTGCGCGGGACATCGTTGACGGCGTTGCCGTCGCCGCCTTCCCACGGGGGAGGCACACGCAGAGATTCCGGCCAGTCGACGCGCGGAAAATGAGTTGGTCCGAAACGCGGAGTGCGGCCGGCTTTCTTTTCGGCTAGCGCCTTTACTATTTTCTCTGGAGAGATGGGAACTTCATCGATTCGCACACCCACTGCGTCGTAGACGGCATTGGCTACGGCGGGCATGATCGGGAGAAGCGGGCCTTGACCGACTTCCTTTGCGCCGAAGGGGCCGCGGGGGTCGGGTTCCTCGATTAGCTCGGTGATTACTTCGGGCATGTCTAGTGACGTGGGGCTTTTGTACTCGAGGATGGACGGAAATTTGTGCACGAGAGCGTGCGAGAGCTTTTTTGGAAGACGGCGGAATTCTTGTTCTTCCATCAGCGCTTCGCCTAGGCCCATGTAGACGCCGCCTTCGACTTGGCCGCGCACAAGAGTGGGGTTCAGGGCGCGGCCGATGTCGTGCGCAATCCAGATTTTTGGGACAGTAATCCAACCGGTGACCGGATTGATCACCACCTCGACTACTGCGGCGGAATACGAGTACGTAGGAGAGGGACCGACACCTCCCCCTTTGAAGAGCGCGGGGGACTTTGGCGGAGTGTAGGAGCCGACCGTGCCAATCGTGCCGAAGCGGGCTTCTGCGAGGCAGACGGCTTCCGCGAAGGCGAAACTTTTTTCTGGGGTGGCGGAATCGAAGACGCGTTTGTCCGCGAAACACAGGCGGTCTTTGGGAATGGCGAGACGTTCGGCGACGGCGTCGGCGATGATCGACTTGGCGCCCTCGGCAGCTTGCAAGGCGGCGTTGCCGGCCATGATGGTGACACGGCTGGAATACGAGCCTAGGTCTACGGGGCCCAAGTCCGTGTCGCCGGTGTAGGTGCGAATGTCGAAGGTGTCGAGGCCTAGGACTTCGGCGACGATGGAGGCGAGGACGTCGTCTGAGCCCTGGCCGATTTCGCTGGTGCCGGAAAAAACGGTGACGCCACCGCCGCGGTCGATTTTGAGTTGCACCGCGGATTGCGGCATTTTGTTCCAGTAGATGGGCAGGCCCGCGCCGGTGAGATACGCGGAGCAGGCGAGTCCTACGCCGCGGCCTTCTGGGAGCTTGCGGAATTTTTCGTTCCAGCCGGAGGACTTGACGATGCGGCGAATACATTCGGCGAGATTGATGGTGCTGAGGCGAAGGAAATTGGCGGTGACCGCGTTGGGAGATTCGACGATGCGGAGGCGGAGCTCGGCGGGGTCGATTTTCAGCTTTTCGGCGATTTTGTCGAGCTGGACTTCTTGGCCGAAGCGCGGTTGCACGGTGCCGTGGCCGCGCTTGGGGCCACAGGGCGGCTTGTTGGTGAACGTGCGGCAGCCTTGAAAGCGATAGCGCGGGATATGGTAGGTCGTAGTTTGCAGGGCGCCGGTGTAGAAGGTGCTGGCCACGCCATAGGAACCGTAGGCGCCTCCATCGATCAGGGTTTGCAAATGCATAGCGGTAATGGTGCCGTCTTTTTTGACACCGGTTTTGAATTTCATCAGGACGGGATGGCGGCCACGGTGGCAGTAAAAAACTTCTTCGCGCGTTAGGCAGATTTTTATTGGGCGGTCGAGCATCAGGGCCGCTTTGGCTACGACGATTTCGTGATTGAAGGGATCGCTCTTTCCTCCAAAGCCTCCGCCGTTGGGCGTGGCGATGACGCGAATGTGCGCGGGCGGCATTTGTAGGACCTTGGCTAGGGCGCGGTGCAAGTAGTGAGGGGTCTGCGTGCTGGTCCAGATGGTCAGCTTGCCTTCGGGGTCCTTGATGGCGACGGAGGCGTGTTGCTCGATCGGAAGATGCGTGTTTCCTTGGTAGAAAAAAGTGTCTTCGAAAATTTCGTCGGCTTCGGCGAAACCTTCGTCGACGTTGCCAAAATCCAGGGCGACACGCTTGTGAATGTTGCCCTCTTCGCCGTAGTCGTGAATTCGCGGCTCAGGAGTTGCTAGGGCTTCTTCAGGATCGGAGATCGTGGTGAGGATTTGGTAGTCGACGTCGATCAAGTCCAAGGCTTCGAAGGCGGTCAATTCCTCGCGGGCGATTACGGCAGCGACGGGATCTCCTACGTGGCGCACGTGATCGACGCACAGGGCTTGCTCGTCTTGGCTGACGGGAAGAATGCCGTATTCGATGGGGAGGTCTTCGCCCGTCAGGACCAGGTACACCCCTCGGTGGGCGCGCGCGCGAGAGGCGTCGATCTCGCGGATGCGTGCGTGCGGATGCGGGGAGCGCAGGAGTTTGCAGTGGGCCATTCGCGGAAGAAAGATGTCGTCCGCGTAGCGGGTTTGGCCGGTTACTTTTGCGCGGGCGTCGACTCTGCGGCGAGGCACGCCGATCACGCGCAGGCCATTACCGTTCTTTTGTGCGTCCGGAGCCGGTGTGTCTGGCGAAATTTTGCGATCGGCCATGAGCGCTCCTAGGCTGCGGGCAGCGCGGGGTTGCGCTCTGGGATTTGAGGCTGCTGGTTCGGTTGCTGCGCGATCTTGAGGATGGCGGCTTCCACGGCTTCAAAAATTTGGAGGTAGCCGGTGCAACGGCACAGATTGCCGGAGAGGGCTTCACGAATCTGATCGCGACTCGGATGAGGGTTCTGATCGAGCAGGGCTTTCGCCGTCACCAGGATTGCGGGCGTGCAATAGCCGCATTGGGCGGCGCCGAGATCGGCGAAGGCGTCTTGCAGGGGATGAAGTTGTCCATTCGAGCCGAGACCTTCCACGGTCAGTACGTTTCTTTTGTCGCACTCTAGCGCGAGGAGGAGGCAGGAGAGCACGGGCTTGCCGTCCAGAAGAACGGCGCAGGCGCCACATTCTCCCAATTCACAGCCGTGCTTGCTGCCGGTGTGGCCCAGATCCTCGCGAAGGACCTCCAGCAGAGTCTTGTAGGGCACGAAGGAGACATCGGTCTCTTCGCCATTCAGCGTAATCCGAATATGCGACGTTTTTTGTGATTCAGCGGGGAGCGCGATCACATGTAAATCACTTTTGCCTCTTGGAGAAGTCATCCGGCCACCGCCCGGGTTTTCATTTCGCGAGAGAGATAACTGCGGGTTAAGCGAGGTGCTTCTCTGGCCGAAGCTGTGCGCCGCAGGGTATCTGGTTTAGTCAGCAAGCCGCGGATCAGGTAGTCGGCAAATCCTTCCGCAATCTCGGCGGCGGTCATTGATCCTTCCGGACGGAACCAGCGGACGCTCCAGTTCAGGGCTCCCAGCACGGCGCGAGCTGCGAGCGCGGGGTCGCAGGGAACGAATTCGGCGGACCGGGTGCCGGCGGCAATCAATTGACGCACGCCTTCTTCGTAGCGATCGCGTTTGGCCACCAGGCGGCGCTGGAGTTGCTGGGGCAACGTGCCTGTCAGGAAATGGGCTGCCGAGCCTTCGACTTCATCAAGCACGCAGCGCAAATGAGAAACGATGACCAAGCGCAGCTTTTCCGACGCACTGGCTCGCAAGCGGCGAGCTTTCTCGAGGGCGGCGATCAGGCGATCGAGGGAGACATCCTGGCAGAAGAAAAGGATTTCATGCTTGCCTTGGAAGTAGTTGTAAAGGTTGGCGGGGGATAGGTCGGCGGCGGCGGCGATATCACGCATGCCGGTTTCCGCTACGCCACGCACGCGAAATTCTTTTCCGGCGGCGCGCAAAATCTCCAGACGACGGGCTAGATAGCGACGGCGAATACGGGCCGTGCTGGGACTTGTGGATCGGGCGTTTGGCAACTTAGGTCTCCACGCTGGGACTGCCAATGGGATACCTGCTGCAAATCGTTAGGTTAGGAATACCATTCGATTTGCGCCGTGTCAAAGCAATTCTGAACGATGGTTCAGTTTAGGAACAGCCGTTCAGGAGAGCTGACATGAGAGTGGCTCGGCGCTTGTTTCCCTGGCATGTAGAGTGCACCCGAGCGACCGTAGAAAGCGGTGCCAAGCCACCGCACTCCAAGTTCAGCGGGGAAAGAGGCGGGCGGCGTTGTCGTAAAGGATTTTGCGCTTGGCTTCGGGTTTGATCGGCAGGGCGTTGAACTTTTCGATGTTGCCTTTGATCTCGGGGACCCCGGGTCCGGGCCAGTCCGTGCCCCATAGGACTTTGTCGGCTATGTCTTCGATGCGCGGAAAATATTCCATCAGCTTTTGCGGGGGGATGCCCGAGATATCCATGTACATATTTTTGTGGCGGCGAACCAGGAAAAATGCCTCGTTCATCCAAAGAGGTCTGCCGCCGTGGGCCAGGATGACGACGAGATTGGGGTAATCGATGCTGACGTCGTCACACAACATTGGCTGGGCATGAAGATTTCTCGCGCCCGGAAAAATGGAGGTTCCGGTATGGATCATGACGGGCAGGCCGTTGGCTTGAGCGCGTTCGTAGATGGCAGCCAGTCCGCGGTTGCCGTCCATATAATCGTTTGGAGAGAGCACCTGATGCGACGGGTGCATTTTGATGGCGCGGATACCTAGCTTGGCCAGGCGGTCGACCTCGGCGCCGGGATCGGGGACCGTTCCCGGGAGGACGCCGCCGAACGCGATCAGGCGATCGGGTGCGGCGCTGCAATACTTGGCACTCCAATCATTCACTTCGGGAGTGAAGCCGATGATTTTCGGAGCGACGTAGTTGATGAGTCCTGCGCGCTCGACGCCGAGTGTATCGAGAAAGGCCAAGAACGCTTTGGGATCGCTGCAGTAACGCTCTACGTCGGCATAATCCTTGCGGCCGTGCTTGATTAATTCGAGCGCCGAGGGCTTCACCATGTGGTAGGGCATGATGTGGACGTGGATGTCGATGATCGGTTGCACGAATTCTCCGTCGTACTGGGATCGAAACGGTCCGGGCGTAGCGCCGGGGCCTCCGGCTCAACGAGATTGCCAGACTGCGGCGCGTTTTTCCATGAAAGCGCGTACGCCTTCGCGGGCGTCTTGGGTTTGCATTAATTCACCCAGGTAGATCCGCTCGATTTCGTCTAATTGAGTCTCGAAATTATCGGCGTGCAATCTCCACAGAGACCGGCGGGTCAGGCCCAAGACGATGGGGCTGAGGTCGCGTAGCTCGGCAAGCAGTTGACCGACGGCTTGCTGCAGCTCGCCATCGGGAACGACACGGGAGACGAGGCCTATTTCGCGGGCTGTTTCGGTGGAAATCGTGCGGCCAGAGAGAATCAAATCCGTGGCGGCGCGAAATCCGCAGAGGTGAGGGAGAGTAATCATGGCAATCGGGGGAAAACAACCCAGCTTGATTTCCGGTTGGCCGAACTGGGCCGACTGAGCGGCAACGACGAAATCGCAGAAGGTGGCCAGCTCCATCCCGCCGCCGAGACAGTGGCCGTGAACCGCGGCGATTGTGACGCACTCGACGCGGGCTAGGCGACGAAAGATCGCGTGAAACGCCGTCAGCATTTCGCCGACGCGGTCCGGAAGGTGATCCGCGACCTCGGCGCCCGCCGAGAACCCCTTTGGCCCGTGCCCTTGGAGAACCACGAAATCGGAGTGCGGCAGCATGCGACCGAGGGCGGCATCCAGCTCCCGCATCATGTCGATGTTGAGAACGTTGAGCGGCGGACGGTCCAGCGTAATCCAACCCGTGCGTCCGTCGATGCGAGCGTGAATTGTGCTTGGCGGCACGGCTCTCCGGCGACTGCACCGATCAGTTGAAACGTACGTATTCAAAATTCAACGGTTGACCGTTGACGCCGCGAGCCGGCGGCGCGATCCAATTGGCAAACTTGCCCAGCTCCACCACGCGGCCGCTCATTAGAGACTGCACGTATGCATTGTCCTTCGCACTCGGCAGCCATTCTGAAGCATGCTTCTTCCACGCTTCTTCGCTTAAGACTTCACCGAGCGGGCTGATGTAGTGCCCCGCGAAATTGCCGATCGCGCGATGGAAACCTTTGTGTGGCAGGGTCAGCTTAAACGGAACGCCGACTTGGTCGATGACGCGTTGCCAGCGATTCACGCCATCTCGAATTTCTTCGATGTAGTCGTCGCGGAGCCTTTCATTCAGCGCCGTCAGCGCGGGAACGTTCTTGGTGACCACCTTATCGCCCACGACCTCCAATACCGGATACGTGGCTTCACTGAGCACGTGATCGTCTTCCAGTTTTGTCTCGCGGTATCTACCTTTCAAACCGCTGGTGAAATAGTTGGCGGCATTGGAAGAAACATCGGAGCCAAACAGGTCCAGCGTGACGCTGTAGTGGAAGTTTAGATAACGCTGTATCGTTTCCAGGTCGATCACGCCGAGCGAGCGGACGTCCGAGGGATCATCTACCTTGTTTTCTTTCATGACTTCGCAGGTGCGCTGGATGATGCGGCCGACTCCAGTCTCTCCGACAAACATATGGTGGGCTTCTTCGGTGAGCATGAAGCGGCAGGTCCGCGAGAGCGGATCGAAGCCGGATTCCGCCAGAGCCGTGAGCTGGAATTTACCGTCGCGATCCGTAAAAAAAGTGAACATGTAAAACGCAAGCCAGTCCGGGGTGGGCTCGTTGAACGCGCCGAGGATGCGCGGATTGTCGGTGTCGCCGGAACGCCGATCCAAGAGCGCTTCCGCTTCTTCGCGTCCGTCGCGTCCGAAATAGCGATGCAGCAAATAGACCATGGCCCAGAGGTGGCGGCCCTCTTCGACGTTCACCTGGAAGATGTTCCGCAAATCGTACAGCGAAGGGCAGCACATGCCCAGCATGCGCTGCTGCTCGACGGAGGCTGGCTCAGTGTCTCCTTGCGTGACGATGACGCGCCGTAGCGTGGAACGATACTCGCCCGGCACATCTTGCCAGGCCGGCTGACCGCGGTGAAGCCCGAAATTGACCTGTCGACTTTCATCGCGTGGCTGCAAGAAAATTCCCCAGCGATACTCGGGCATTTTCACGTAGTCGAACTGCGCCCAACCGTCGGGCTCGACGCTGATCGCGGTTCGTAGATAGACATCGAAGTTGTGGCTCTCATTGGGGCCCATGTCGTACCACCAGTTCATGTACGCGGGTTGCCAATGTTCGAGGGCGCGCTGGAGAACGCGATCTCGCCCGAGGTCGACATTGTTCGGAATTTTTTCGCTGTAATCGATCATTGCAATCTCCTCAGTGAGTCCGCAGCTACGGGCTAGGCGGTGCTTAGACCCTTTCCCAATTAAATTTCACGGGCGCGCCGGTGCCATAGACCTTGAGCGCTCCGTTGGTGCCCACAGCGTTTGGTCGAATGAAGATCCAGTTTTGCCAGGCGGAGAGACGGCCGAAGACGCGGGTCTCGAGTGTTTCGGTGATACCGAAGCGTAAATTGGCCTCGAGTCCGGTGAGACCATCGGGCGAAAGCGCGGCGCGCGACTCGATGGCTTGGCGGATTTCGTCTTCCCAGTCGAGATCATCCGGTGCGGCAGTCACAAGTCCGGCGTCGAGGGCCTCTTTGGGGGGAAGCTTGGCACCGATTCTGCGTCGCAGTGCCTCGATTGGCTGCCTGTCCTGATAGAAACGGGAGGCCAGGCGCGAAAGACGATTGACCATCGGCAGCGGTCCGAAGTTCATTTTTGACAGCACCATGGTCGCTGGTGCTTCGCCTTCTTGGTTGTCGCGCATGTAGATGCGGTCCGCAGCGAGCGCCAATTCCAATAGGGTGCCGGCGAAGCAGGAACCCGGCTCGGCGATAGCGTAGATCGAGCGAGAGGTAACGTCGATACGCGCAAAGGTTCGGCGCATCATGCCGAGAACTTCGCGAACGAACCAGTTGTTCTTATGATTCAGAAGGAACTCGTCGACGGCCAGGACCGCGTCGGGATTTCCGGTGGTTTTGATGATCCACAGACCCAGATCAAGTTCGCTGGCGCGCAGGGTCAGGATGGCGTCGTCTAACTCTCGGGCCATTTGCAGAGGCCACCAACTGGCACCCGCCGCGAGAACTTTTTCGAGGGTGTCTTCGGTTATCGACTCGAGAGCGCGGACAGTGAGCGTTGCGGTGCGAGCTTGACGATTGAACTGCACATCGACGTATTCGTAGTGCAGGCCGGCTTCGTCGATCGAGCGTCTCAGCGGCGTTAGAGTTACGCCCTTGGCGTTTGCGGGGCGGTCGCTGTGCTCGGTTAACTTCAGGGCGCGCTGTTTGACGTGCTCTGCAAACTGCTGTGGCTTGATCGCGTCATCGACGAGGCGCCAGTCCTTGGCACGTTGTCCGCGGACACCGTCGGGATTGGTGGCGAAGATGTCGGCGTGATCGCGGCGAACTTTGCGCTTGTCGGTGACACGGGTGAGGCCGCCGGTACCAGGCAGCACGCCGAGGAGCGGAAGTTCCGGCAGACTAACCGCGGAGGAGCGATCGTCCACGAGAATGATTTCATCGCACGCGAGCGCCAGTTCATAACCGCCGCCGGCGGTCGTGCCGTTTAGGGCCGCGAGGAATTTGAGGCCGGAGTGGACACTGGAGTCTTCGATGCCATTTCGCGTTTCATTGGTGAATTTGCAGAAATTCACTTTCCAGGCGTGGGAAGAAAGACCGAGCATATAGATGTTGGCGCCGGAGCAGAAAATGCGGCTCTTGGCGCTGGTGATGACCACGGACCGGACCTCGGGGTGCTCAAAGCGAATGCGCTGCAGCGCGTCATGCAACTCGATGTCGACGCCGAGATCGTACGAGTTGAGTTTGAGTTTGTAGCCCGGGCGGAGTCCGCCGTCCTCGGCCACGTCCATCGTCAGGGTGGCGACCGGACCATCGAAGGACAGCTTCCAGTGTTTGTAGCGGGAAGGGTCAGTCTGAAAGTCGACAGAATCCATTTTCACTTGAGGCTCTTGCGTCACAGCTCCGTCCACGAAATCCTCCTACTGAATATTTTCTTGCAGCGCCTGCCGCAGTTTGCCGAAACTCTGTTCCGGGGAATCGCCGGAAGTGTCCAGAGACATGTCTGCTTTTCGATACAGCGGTTCGCGAGCTTCAAGAATCCGGCGCAAGTCTTCCATGGCTCGATCGTTTCCCGCCATCACGCGAAAATCGCCCTGCGCAATCACTCGAGACATGTGCTCCTCAGGTTGCGCTTTGATCCAGACGGTGTAGCAGTGGGTAAGCAGATGGTCGTAAGTCTCTTTTTCCGACACCACACCGCCTCCGACCGAAAGCACCGCGCGATTGTGTTCTCGAAGAACGCGCTCCAGGGTGCGCTTTTCGATGGCGCGATAGCCGGATTGCCCGTAGAGCGAAAAAATCTCCGCGAGGGGCATTCCCGTATCTTTTTCAATCTCCATATCCAATTCGATGAAAGGGATATTCGCTTCTCGGGCCAGCCGGGATCCTAGCGTGGATTTGCCGGCTCCGCGCAGACCGATCAGCGCGATGCGCGATCGCCGTGCATTTTCTTCCCCGCCGAAGTCCCGCTTGAGGCGCGAGACAACGTCTTCCAGACGGTGAGCCGGGACCCTTTCCAGAAAACGCTGGATCACGAGTTTTTCGACCGGCTCCTGTACTTCTGGGGCAAATAAGTCCACGAGAGTGACGCTGAGGGCAGCGGCAATTCGCCGCAGCAAAACGATCGAGACGTTTCCTTCTCCGGTTTCCAGTTGCGCGAGATGGCGCTCGGAGACATCCGCATCACGAGCAACCATTTTGCGAGTCATGCCGCGCCGGCTGCGCACCTGACGAACGCGCTTGCCGAGGAAGAGCAAGAAATCGTCTTCACGGGTCGGGACGACTCGAGGGTCCCGCGATGTGGCAGCCTTGGAGTCAATGTCGTTTGTTGGCATGGGCATCTTTGCGTGCGCTTGCTGCAGTATAGTACACACTACCCCTTGGTGCTCAAGGGTAAAGATTACCAAGCTCCTCATCAGGTCTTCACCAGAGGGTCAATCAGCTCCATCAAATAATCACGTAAAGTGTGTATTTATATATAGATGCGGAATGCTTGCGTTCCTCCAAGAAATCTCTGGATTCGGCAGCGGAGCAGATGCACTATTGTGCCGCCTGACCTCTTTGGGTTTCGGATCTGGAGTTCGTGGTTAGCTCGGGAAGCGAGGGGACACGAGGCCGGACACCTCCTGTGCGCGGCCAAGATTTTGCGGGCGCAGAATGCAAAGCGAGTCAAAACCCTGGACGCGGAGTTACGGTATGGCAGAATTGGCCACGGAGGGCCCGGCAATATGACGATTCCTTCGAAAGAACGGCTGACGCAGCCGCTCATCCGCGAAAACGGTTCCCATCGCCCGGCGACGTGGGATGAAGCGCTGGACCGCGTGGTCCAAGGCTTTCGAACCCAGGTTCAAAAACACGGCCCGCGGACGTTCGGCATGTTCAGTTGCTCCAAGACCACCAACGAGCTTAATTACATTTCGCAGAAGTTCGTTCGCTCGGTAATCGGGACAAACAACATCGACAGCTGCAACCGGACTTGACACGCCCCCAGTGTCGCCGGTCTGGCGACAGTTTTTGGAGCGGGTGGCGGCACGAGTTCGTACCGCGAAATCCAAGAGACGAACGTGATCCTGCTGTGGGGCTCGAACGCTCGGGAAACGCACCCGATCTTTTTTCACCACGTGCTGAAGGGAATTCACAACGGCGCGAAGCTTTATGTCGTCGATCCACGGCGGACGAGTTCGGCACAGTGGGCGGATGCGTGGTTGGGTCTCGATGTCGGTGCTGATATTTCGCTGGCCAACGCCATGGGCCGGGAGATCATCGTTTCGGGGCTCGCCAATCAATCGTTCATCGAGCATGCGACCAGCGGCTTTGAGGCCTACCGCGAGTGCGTGGAAAAATACACGCTGGCGCGGGCTGAACGCGAGACCGGTGTTCCCGCCTCGGTCATTCGTGAGGCGGCACACACCTATGCTCGTGCGGAGCGCGCCGAGATTTGTTGGACCCTGGGCATCACCGAACATCACAATGCCGTGGATAATGTTCTTGCGCTTATCAATCTTGCGCTCCTTACGGGCCATGTGGGCCGCTACGGCAGCGGCCTCAACCCCTTGCGCGGCCAGAACAACGTGCAGGGCGGAGGAGACATGGGGGCGATCCCGGACCGCCTGCCTGGCTTTCAGCACGTGGAGAACGACGAATTGCGCGCGAAATTCGAACGCGCCTGGGGCGTGCAAGTCCAACCCAAGCGCGGCTGGCATCTGAGCGATATGTTTAATGCCATGGAGCGCGGAGAGTTGACCGCTCTTTATGTACTCGGCGAAAATCCAGCGGATTCGGAAGCCGATCGCCACCGCGCCCTGAAGCTACTGAGCGGCCTGGCATGCCTTGTGGTGCAAGACCTTTTCTACACGGCGACCGCGGCGATGGCGGATGTGGTTCTCCCCGCCGCGGCGGGGTGGTGCGAGACCGAGGGCACCGTCACTTCCAGCGAGCGCCGCGTGCAGCGAGTGCGCGCCGCCGTGCCTCCTCCGCCTGGCGTTCGCGACGACATTGAGATCCTCTACGAACTGGCGCGTCGGCTTGGCCACGACTGGGGAAAGCCGAACTCCGAACGGATTTGGGACGAAGTGCGCGGGCTTAGCCCCATGCACGCGGGCATGAGCTATCGCCGCCTGGAGGAACTTGGCGGCATTCAGTGGCCCTGTTACGACGAATCGCATCCTGGTGAGCTCTACTTGCACAGCAGGCTTTGGCAAACTCCAGTCATCGGTCCGTTGGCTCCGTTCAGCGCGGTCGAATTCGAGCCGCCGGTGGATCAACTCGACGAGAATTATCCGATTCGGCTGACCACCGGACGCCGCCTCGATTCTTACAACACCGGCGTTCAGACAGGCCGCTACACTTCGCCGCTGCGCCGTGAGGAGACCCTCGACCTCTCCCCTGAGGACGGCGCGCTGTACCATCTTTCTGAGGGAGAAAAAGTGCGCGTTAGTTCACGTCGCGGTTCTGTGATTGCACCAGTGCGCTTTGACGCTGGCCTGCGCCCGGGCCTCGCGTTCATGACCCCCCATTTCCACGATCAAGTAGCCACAAACGATCTGACTGTCGACGCGGTCGATCCCAAGTCCGGAACGTCAGAATTCAAAGCCACTGCCATTCGCGTCGAAAAATACCGGGAGAACTGATTGGACCTACACCTGACCGATGCGCGAGCGACCCCGGAAGAGCGAAACGCAGTTGACGCTGTATTGGGCGCACCGGAATCGGTCTTGGCAGGGCACCAGCCAAAGTTTGCGCGGCATTTGTTGCTTCCCGTTTTGCATGCCATTCAGGCGCGGACCGGATGGATTAGTCCCGGAGCGCTCAACTATGCGTCTGTGCGCTTGGATCTTCCACCGGCCGAAACTCACGGTGTGGCGTCGTTCTATGGAATGTTTTCGCTCTCGCCGCGTCCTCCAGTGGTCGCTCATGTGTGCGACGACATCGCTTGCCTCACGAGAGGCGTAGAGGAGCTTTGCGCTGAACTTGAAAACAAGCTTGGGCCGCCAGGCGCCAACTGCGCGGTCGGGTGTGCCACGTGGGTGCGCAGCGCGTGCCTGGGTTTGTGCGAACGAGGGCCGGCCGCTCTGATCACAGCAGCTGGTGCACTGCCCAAAGCTCGAGTGCTTGCTCCGGCACAACGGCGTTCGATCGAATCCTCGATACACGATGCTGCGCAGGGCTCACTGACCTCCGAACCTGACGTTCTGGACGTATCGCTCTCGGTTCCTCAAGCGCAACAGCCGCAGCTTCGCCTGCTCCGGCGGATCGGCCAAGCCGACCCTTCGAGTTTCGATGACTACCGTCGCCTCGGCGGCTATGAAGCCTTGAGCCGGGCCTTTGCTCTGGGGCCCGAAGGCGTCGTGCGCGAAGTGACGGAGTCGCGGTTACTGGGCCGTGGCGGTGCGGCTTTTCCGACAGGCAAAAAGTGGGAGGCGCTGCAACTGCAACGCCACCTGGGCCGCACGCACTATGTGATCTGCAATGCGGACGAGTCGGAGCCCGGCACCTTTAAAGATCGTATTTTGATGGAAGGTGATCCTTTCGCGGTGCTGGAAGGCATGACCATCGCGGCGCTGGCCGTGGGTGCGCAACAGGGCTACATCTATCTTCGCGGCGAATATCCGCTGGCTGGCGAACGGCTCGCGCAGGCCATCCGCTCTGCGCGCGCCAACGGATTACTCGGCGACAATGTTCTTGGGCAGGGTCTGCGCTTCGATATCGAATTGCGTCGGGGCGCGGGCGCCTACATTTGCGGAGAGGAAACGGCACTCTTCAATTCGATCGAAGGCTACCGCGGCGAACCGCGGAATAAGCCACCCTTCCCGACCCAGGCAGGCCTGTTTCGCATGCCCACAATCGTCAACAACGTCGAGACTCTGATCAATGTGCCGGAGATCATCCTTGCGGGAGGCGCAACCTACTCACGAATTGGCACGCCGGGTTCCGCGGGATACCGGCTTTTTTGCCTTAGCGGCCACGTGGTTCGCCCTGGCGTGTACGAGGTTTCTTTCGGTGCCACTCTGCATCAGGTCATCGAGCTGGCGGGCGGCGTGGGAGGCAACGGGCGTCTTCAGGCTGTGTTGCTGGGCGGGGCAGCGGGCGTTTTCGTCTCACCTGAGGAACTCGACATGCCACTTACATTCGAGGGAACGCGCGCGATGGGTGCGACGCTCGGCTCCGGCGTCATCATGCTGTTTGACGACAGCGTAGACCTCAAGCGCATCCTTCTGCGAATCGCGGCTTTCTTCCGCCACGAGACCTGCGGCCAATGCGTTCCTTGCAGGGTCGGTGTTGTTCGTCAGGACGAGGCGCTTCACCGCCTGGTAAAAAATCAGCCACTGGAGTCTGCGGCCCAAGAAATCGGCGCGCTAAAAGAGATCGGCCAAGCCATGCGCGATGCCTCCATCTGCGGACTCGGTCAAACGGCGTCCAGTGCGGTGGAGTCCGTTCTAAGTCGATGGAGTTTGTTCTCGTGAACGAACCAGCCAAGGCTCCGTCGCCCTTGCAGCCGACCGCTCGCGGGCCGATCCCAGAGGGTCTCCCGCATATTCTACGGCGCCAAGTCGAAATTAAAATCGATGGACAGACGGTGACGGTTCCCGAAGGAGCGACGATCCTGGACGCGGCACGCGGCCTGGGCATTGATACTCCCACCTTGTGTTTTCTCGAAACACTGACGCCAGTGAACGTGTGCCGTGTGTGTGTGGTGGAACTGGAGGGATCCCGGACGCTGGTTCCGGCTTGTTCACGCAAGGTTGAGCCGGGCATGTCCGTCAAAACGGATTCCGAGCGCGTTCGCCTCAGCCGCCGACTGGTCCTCGAGTTTCTGGCTTCGAGCGTGGATGTTTCGACAGCGCCGGTGCTTCGAGGCTACATGAAGCAATATGACGGCAATCCGGCGCGATTCGGCGCTTCCGCGGCCACTGTTGCGGCCCAGCCGCCAAAAATCGACAACAACCTCTACGTACGGGACTACGGGAAGTGCATTCTCTGCTACAAGTGCGTGGAGGCATGCGGAGTCGATGCGCAAAACACCTTTGCCATTGCAGTTGCCGGGCGCGGTTTCTCGGCGCGCATAGCTACCGAGTACGATGTGCCGCTACCGGATTCGGCCTGCGTCTATTGCGGGAACTGCATAGGTGTTTGTCCCACCGGAGCGTTGATGCCTACGACCGAGTACAACTTGCGGCAGGCGGGCACTTGGGATGAGTCGCGCCAGACCAGCACGGACACGATCTGTCCTTACTGTGGGGTGGGCTGCGAGCTCACGGTTCACGCACAAGAAGGCAAAATCGTTCGCGTGACGTCGCCACTGGACAACAGCGTCACGAGCGGCAATCTGTGTATCAAAGGGCGATTCGGCTGGCAGTTTGTGGAAGTTCAGTCGGCGCCGAAAACGAAATAAGAACGGTTGTTGGTCCCAGCGCGTGGAGGCAAGCGAGCGGGGTGGTATCGCGAAAAAAAAGCGCGACGAAGCGACAATTCGATCTATCTACGCAATCTCCTTGTGCGCTGAGAGCCGGAACACGCGTCGCACTGAATCCAGAAAGTCCAAAACAGCCGCGGATTCCTCGCCTTTGCGCCACGCTGCGTAAACCTCGATCTTAGCGTCGGGTTCATTCAGCCGCACGGACGCCAACTCCAGACTCGACACAGTACGATTCACAGCGGCGCCGGCACCCAGGAAAATAGCCTTGCCGGACGCGATCATGATGGCCCCAGCTTCCTCGTGGGCCTCCACATGCGTCACCAGCAGGTGCGGTGTGAAGCCTTGCTTGCTGAACAGCCCCAAGATCTTGTCGTAAAGCCCGGTGGAAAAGTTTCGGTGGAAGATGATCAAGGGTTCGTCGGCCACATCTTTCAGCCGCAAGAACCTGCGTTTCGCCAGACGATGGGTCTTCGGGAGCACGACGACAAATTCTTCTTCGAAGAGCAGTTCGCACTCCAGATTCACCTGATCAACGGGCGGACGCAAAAAGCCAATGTCGATCTCGCCTTTGTTAAGGGCATCATTCTGGAGAGTGGAGAAAATGTCCCGGCACTCGACATCGACGGCTGGCAAACGTTTGCGATGTTCGAACACAACTTTGCTGACCACCCCTCCGAGCCCGGAGGCCAGGCCAATGCGCACAATTCCAGATTCTCCCTTTTGGGCGTGGCGCGCCGCTTCGGTCGCGTGGCCTGCCTGCACGATGAGTTTTCTGGCCTGCTCCAGGAACGCATGTCCGGCTTTGGTCAGTTCTACTCCCCGCTTGCTGCGCACAAGGAGCACCACGCCCAG
>Ga0207098_10160_pt1 | contig 21179 bp, 19 predicted proteins | sample Alteio_BWMinHeat_84_FD_153548 | JGI IMG/M metagenome (GOLD analysis project Ga0207098, IMG submission 153548) | Enriched cells from forest soil in Barre Woods Harvard Forest LTER site, Petersham, Massachusetts, United States -... | ecosystem: Environmental > Terrestrial > Soil > Temperate forest >...
ATCCACGAGGCGCGCACCAATATGCTTGTTCGCCTGCCACAGACCGAAGGCCGCCCCAACGGGATCGACGACTACGGCCATTCTTCCGGCATCCATGACGTCGAACGGACCCGCGACGACGTTTCCGCCAAGCGGTTTCGCCTTAGCCACACTTTCGTCCACATTCGCCGTCGAGATGTATGAAAGCCAATGCGGTGGGATTCCCATCGCTTTCTGCTCCGGCATCATGGCATGCAGGGCTCCCACTTCCTTTCCTTCGAGCTGGAACATGGTGTAGACCATATCCGGCCCGGCCTGTTCGTCCTTCGCAGTCCAGCCAAAAAGTGAACCGTAGAATTTCTTTGCGGCATCCGGATCGCTGCTACTCAACTCGGGCCAACAGAACGTTCCTGGGGCATGTTTTGTCGTTTCATTCATGGCGGGTTCTCCTTTCGATTAAGTGAACATCGATGATACTAGCTAGCGCGGAATCACCGGCAACAGAATCGATGAAGGATGTTTGCTGTCATGGAGGATTATCTGATTCGCAACACGAATGTCATTTTCTGTCTCCTCGGCCATCGCCTTTCCGGAGTTCAGATTCCGATTGAACCGAGGGAAGTTACTGCTGGTAATGTGGAGACGGATGCGGTGCCCTTTCTTGAAAACGTTACTGGTTTCCCAGATAGGAATCTTCACGTCATAGACTTCGTTCGGCGTAAGCAATTTAGGATGTTCGACTGACTCGCGAAAGCGTGCTCGGATCGCACCTTCTGTAATAAGGATGGCTCGGCCGTCGGGATAGACATCGGATACGGTGGCGAAGAAATCCGTATCCTTCACATCAGTCGAGAAGAAGAGGTTTACGTCGATCGCACCGGTGACCTCAACGTCATTCGTCAGCACATCGCTGCTATAGACAAGCACGTCGTTCCGCTGCTGTATGGAGCGCTGATCCATTGGTCCATTAATACTGAATGCGCTGTCCGGAGTGATCCCCCCTCCGCCGCTGCCGTGACCGCCATAAGTTGGAGCGGGATATCGGGGATCGTACGCGTACTTGTCGGGAACTTCGCCGGCTGGAGTCTTGTCGCTTAACGTTCCATCACCCATCCGGGTATTGGCTAACCCCTCGCTGTGCAGAAAGAATCGCGCCGGTTTTGCGCGGGCCAGCGGCCATTCCTGTTCGTCTCGCCAGACGTTCTCACCCATGACATAAATTCTGATTGGAGCCTCTTTATCGAGACCGTTCTGAACACCCTTCAGGTGATAGTCGTACCAATGGAGATGAAGATTCCGCGAGTCTGTGGTCATTTGAGGACCGAAGTCCATATCACCGTACTTCGGATCGGTACGGATACCGTGTCCCCACGGGCCGATCAATAGCTTCTGCCAGCGGCGCGCGTATTCCGAGCGGGACTGCTTGCGCATGTTGGTGAAGTTGATCAGAGTTTCGTGGGTAAGATCGTCGTACCAACCGGTGATATGAAACGCCGGAACGTCCATTTCGGCGTATTTGTCGCGGATGCTCATCTTGCGCCAGAAGTCGTCGTAACTTTCGTGCGTCATGGTGTCCGCGACGAACTGCGAATAGACGCCGATGACATCCATTGCGGATTTCAATGGCAGTAAGTTCATCACGCGAACCCACGATGGCTCCGGCCGCGGCTTCTCTTCCGCAATGGCCTCCTGACTCGGTCCCCAGCTCAGCGCGAGGGCCAGGTGATAGATGCCGTCCGTCGACCATATGGCGCCATAGTTGTCGGACTGCGCGGCAACCGGCATGATCGCTTTTACAAACGGACTGCGATAAGGCGCCGGAAGAAGCTGCGTGAATCCAGGATACGACGTGCCAAACATGCCGATCTTTCCATCGCACCACGGCTGTTGACCTATCCACTGCTGGGTATCGTATCCATCCTGCGCTTCGTCGACGTAGGGATGCCACGTGCCGTACGACGAATAGAGACCACGCGAGTCCATGACCACCGTGGCGTATCCGTTCTCTGCAAGAAACGTTGCCATCGCACGCTGCCCATTCTTGTTATACGGGGTGCGCGAGAGTAAAACCGGAAACTTCCCTTCCTTGTCGGGACGGTAGATGTCCGCCGCAAGGCGAATGCCGTCTCGCATGGGAACGAGCACATTGGCTTCAAATTTGACACCCGCTGGAATTGGCGGCACCGGACGTTGGGCAAGCGTGATCCCGGCAAGAAGCACGCCCACTGCTAGAATCCGCAATTGAAGAGTCATCATACCAACCTCCGTGCCCTGTAGGCGCCGGGGTTACGCCGGCGCGGCGACCGTCAGGTCGCTACAACGTGAAACTTATCCGCACCCATTTGAGTGCGGACATTATATGACGCGCCACAACGAATGCGCTTTTCTCATCGATTGTCGCGGCGGCATAGGCTCGTTTATACTGAGTTCCCCTCGCATTCACTCAGGGCAAGAAAATGACAAATGACGAAGTTGAGCGAGCGATCGAATTCCTATTGAAATGGCAGGCCGAGCACGCTGTCAGGATAGATACACTTACAGAGAAACTAGACAGACTCGCGGACAGAACAGAAAAGCTCGCCGACCACACAGACAAACTCACCGATAGAACCGTCAAACTAACCGAATCGACAGAAAGAATTACAAGGGTAGCTGAAGATCTCTTGACAGATCGCGGACGGATCGTTCAATTGATCGAACTCCAGTCACGCCGTCTGGATCGTCAAGACTCGTGGTGGAAGGACCACGAGGATCGGATTCATCGACTCGAATCCGAATAATCCGCGTTTATCCGCGGCTCTAAATCTCGTAATCGAAGTGGGCGACTTGTTTGCCGCTGTGCACGGTGACGAGAGCATTGTGCACATTCAGGGACCAGAGCAGCGAACGAATGTAATTCGTGATCTTCTCGCCATCGAGATCGCGGGTAAACGATGCATGAACATAGTGGATCTCACCGCTTTTCACGATAAGCATCGTGCCGATGTTTTCCCGCCCCTGGAAGAAATGCCAGCCATCCGTCGACTCCGTTCTCAGGAACCGGGAAAGGTCGAGCGTATAGTCCGAATTCGCAAAGACGAGAAAATATTCCTGAGGTCTGTTACTCATCAGATCTTCACGCAGACGGTTTTCACTTCGGTGAAGAAATCGAGACTGTAAAGGCCGCCCTCGCGTCCGATACCGCTCGATTTGTACCCGCCGAACGGAACGCGCGGATCGCGAATCGACCAGGAATTGATCCAGACCGTTCCGGTTTGCAGGCGTGCGGCCACACGATGTGCGCGGCTGATATCGCTTGAGCAGACCGTGGACGCCAATCCGTATTTGGTACCGTTGTGGATCGCGACCGCTTCGTCCTCCGACTTGAATGGCGTCACAGTTACGACTGGGCCGAAAATTTCTTCCTGACACAACCGCGCGTTGGCATTTGTTTCAGCAATGACCGTCGGCTCAAGAAAATTCGATGATGGCGCTCCCGCAGGAGTTCTGCCTCCACACACGATTCGAACGCCCGTGGATCGAGCAAATTCCAGATAGCTCTCCACACGTGCCCGATGTTCCGGATGCACAAGTGAGCCCATTTCCGTCTGCGGATCCAGGGGATCGCCGATCCTGATCGCCTTCGCCCAGGCAACAAGTGCATCCAGAAACATATCGTGGATGCTTGCATCGACTAAAATTCGCGAACCTGCGGTGCACACCTGTCCTTGATTTCGGAAAGCGGCTCGACCGGCCACGTCGACCGCTCCGTCGAGTTTCGCATCGGCGAAAACGACTGTCGCTCCCTTTCCGCCCAATTCGAACGAGATCCGTTTCAGCGTACGTGAAGCGGCCGCCATGATGGCTTGCCCCGTCGAGGTCTCGCCGGTGAATGAAATCGCGTTGACTTCCGGATGCGTCGTTATCGCTTCCCCAGCCGCTGCAGGTCCGAAGCCCTGGACAAGATTGAAGACACCGGCAGGCAGCGAGGTTTCGCCAATCAACTCCGCCAATCGAGCCGCTGTCATCGGCGTCCACTCGGCCGGCTTCGCAACGACTGTATTCCCCGCGGCCAGTGCCGGCGCGAGTTTTGAACAAAGCGTCATTAAAGGAAAGTTCCAGGGATTGATCAGGCCAACCACGCCGAGAGGTTCTCGCAGGACGTAATTCAGCGCCTGGCCATCCATCGGGAAATATTCGGTGCCTCGCGTCGTGATGTAATCCGCAAAGATCCGGAAGTAGCCGATAGCACGGGGAATGTCCCCGGCCAGCGCTTCACGAATGGGCTTTCCCGTGTCGATGGATTCAAGCCGCGCGAGCTCGTCTTTATGAGCTTCCAGCACATCGGCGATCTGACGGAGAGTACGACTTTTTTCCCCGGCCGGAAGGTTCGACCACACTCCGCTTTCGAATGCGGCACGAGCGGCACGGGCGGCACGATCCACGTCCTCTGCCGAGGCTTCCGCAACATATGCAATGACTTCGTTAGTTGCTGGATTACAGTTCTCGAAGGTCTTCCCATTCGCGGATTCGACGAACTTGCCCCCGATGAAGAGCGGCACTTTGATGATCGTTTCAGTACGCATCCTTCTATATTACACCGGTGGTAATCACTGTTTTGTAGTGGTTACCACCCTCTGCCGTGCTGTGTGCGACCACGGAGTAAGACGGTAACCACTACAAGACAGCGGTTGCCACCGGTACCGCGTTTGGCAGCGCGAGTGCAAGATTAGCCGTTGGGGTATAATGCGCAAATATGCCTGATCCGAAGCCTAAGAAGGCTGAGAACCTAAAGGCCTGGTTTCGATCAAAAGCCTGGTTTCGATCGCCACTTTTCAAGATATCGCTCGCCGTTTTCCTGATCGCTCTCATCGCGGTTTCGGCAACACTGCTTTACTTTTACGTCCAGTACTCACGCGTCATCGACCGCAAACTAAGCGGCGAGATCTTCAAGAACACCGCAAAGATCTATGCGACACCATATCGGATTTATCCGGGTCAGAAACTGACCGCGGATGCTGTCGTCAGCCGCCTACAGCATGCAGGCTTCGAGACGTCGGAAAAAGGCACCGGTAGTGACGGAATCTATGAGGTCAGCGGCAGCCGGGTCACGATTCGTCCGGTGCTCGGAGATCAACTGCGGCTCGATTTTCAGAAGGGCACGTTGTCGCATATCGTCAAACCCATCGGAAACATAGAGGCCGAAGAAGCCTGGCTTCCAGCGGAACTGGTGACGAATCTATTCGATGAATCACGGGAGAAGCGGCGCCTCGTCGAATTCAAAGAAGTCCCGAAGGTTCTGATTAACGCCTTGCTGGCATCGGAAGACCAGCGATTTTACAGCCATCACGGATTTGATCCTGTACGAGCGGTTGGCGCGCTGATGGCAGACATGCGAGGCCGGAAACGTCCGCAAGGCGGCAGCACAATCACTCAACAATTGGCGCGAAGCCTGTGGGCCAGTGATTACGCAGACTTCCTTAACATGGACTTGACCCTCAAGCGGAAGCTGCGGGAAGCGTTCATCGCGATCCTGCTTGAACAACGCCTCACCAAACAACAAATCCTCACGATGTACGCGAACGAGGTTTATCTCGGCCAGCGCGGATCATTCAGCATTCGTGGATTCGGCGAAGGGGCAAATGCATACTTCGGCAAAGACCTCGGTGAATTGACCTTGCCGGAAGCGGCTATGCTTGTCGGTGTCATCCCGGCACCGAATGCCTTTTCTCCAAGCAAGTATCCCGAACGGGCGAAAAATCGCCGAAACATCGTCCTGACGGCAATGCACACGCTGGGCATGATCAAGGACGACGAATTTGACAAGGCCAAGAACGCCGAAGTAAAAGTTGCGCCTCTCAAGCTCGATGCGACCGACGCCCCGTATCTCGTCGACTATATTCGGGAAGAACTGGCCAAGGAATATTCGGACCAGGCCCTCGTCGACGCCAACCTGAAAGTCTACACGTCGCTGGACCCGGAACTGCAAAGGGCGGCTGTTGAGGCTGTCGAAAAGGGACTAAAAGTCGCCATCGATGAGATAGCCCAGCAAAATAAGCGGCGCAAAGACGCAGACAAGGCGCCGATTCCTCAGGCAGCCCTCATCGCTTTAGATCCTCACACAGGTGAAATCAAAGCGATGGTGGGAGGTACCAACTACGCTACCAGTCAGTACAACCGAATCACCCAGGCGTTCCGGCAGCCCGGCTCGATCTTCAAACCGTTTGTCTATGCTGCCGCATTCGAGACCGCTTTCGATAACTCCGAAGGAGCCTCAGCGGATCCAGCCAAGCCGGAAGGACCAGGGTCCGGCGATGCTGTGGCTGCCCCGGTGCCTCAGATAACCCCTTTCAGCCGGACGAACCTGGTCACTCCCATCACCACCGTCGTCGACGAACCGACAACATTCGTTTATGAAGGCAACCGGACATACGAGCCAAACAACTTTCATCAGGAGTACCGCGGGATTGTGCAGGCGCGCGAAGCGCTGTGGCATTCCTTGAACGTTCCGACAATCAAGATCGCGGAAAAGATCGGATATGGCCGCGTCGCTCAATTTGCGAAGCGCGCCGGCTTAAATGAAAAGATCAAAGGTTATCCTTCGATTGCACTGGGAGCTTTTGAAGTGACACCGATTGAAATGGCCGGCGCCTATACGATTTTTGCCAATGAGGGCAACAGGATGGAGCCGCATGCTCTGCTGCGCGTGTCCTCGCCGGATGGAAGATACTCCAAGAGCTATAAGTACGAACCAAAGGAAATCATCCGCCCCGAGTTGGCATTTTTGATGACCCATCTGCTGGAAGGCGTGCTGGCGAATGGAACTGCGGTCGGCGTTCGAGGCCGCGGTTTTAAACTGCCGGCAGCGGGCAAGACGGGAACGTCACGCGATGGCTGGTTTGCCGGCTATACCAAGGACCTTCTGGTCATCGCCTGGGTCGGATACGACGATAACCGCGATCTCAATCTTGAAGGTGCGCATTCTGCCCTGCCGATCTGGACGGAATTCATGCTCAAGGCATACCAGCTTTACCCCCCTCATGACATCGATTCGATGTACTTCACCGCTCCAAGCGGCATCGACTTCGTTCGCGTCGATAAAGAAAGCCTGGCGCTGGCAAATCCCTCCTGTCCCGAAACTTTCGAAGAAGCATTCATCTCAGGAACTGCCCCGGCAAATTACTGCCCGCTCCATGGATTTCACATTTCCGAGGCGCTCGGCAACGGTGTCGACGCCATTGGAAGCGGTGTCAAGGAAACCGGAACCGCGGTTGGAGGCGCGCTAAAAGGTGTCGGCAGATTCTTCGGCGGGATATTTGGCAAAAAGGACGAAGAAGACAAGGGCCGCCAGGATCCAAAAGGGAAACCGATTCCGTAAGGAAAAACCGGTGGTAACCACCCCGAACGTTATTCGCATGCGACCACGGGATAGGGTAGTAACCACCAAAGAACGGTGGTTACTACCGGTTCCCCACGTAAACGAGTTCCTTTAATACCTTCCAGCGTTTTTCGCTGATCCCAGGAACCGCGAGCAACTCCTCGATGCGCCTGAACCCGCCTTTCTTCTGGCGGAATTCGACGATCTTCCTGGCGAGTGATGGGCCAATGCCTGGAAGAGTTTGCAGTTCGCGCACGCTAGCGGTGTTCAAATTCAGAGCGAGGAGCAAGGCTGCGAGCAGCATCAGGACGGATTCTCCTTCCCATACTCCGCACGAACGAAATCGAGCGCTTGATCGCGTGAAGAAAGCTGCCCCTCGAGTTGGCGGTCTTCAACCCGGGTAAGGATCTCTTTGAACAGAGGACCCGGCCGGTATCCGATCGCGATCAAATCCTCTCCTGTGATCAGCGGTGACGGAGCAATCTCGGCCCGCGTCCACCCCAGGTACCTCTCAGAAGCGTAACCATATCCACTCAAATCGGCGTCGCTCGCGACAGCGTGGATGCGCGCAAGTTCGAGGTGATCTTCAAATCGTGGCAAGCGAAAAAACCGTTTCAGCGCGCTGGTCGACATATCCTGAATGGCCGCAAACCTGGGGAGGTTCTCTGCGAGGGCAAGAATATGATGCATCTCTGCTCGAGAAAACTTCAAGCGTTCCAGAATCCCCGCAATCTCATCGATGGCGGTTTCATGCAGCAATACTCCCATGGCGAAATCTTCGGCCGGGCGTTTTTTGAGCAATGCCAAAGATCGATCGATATGAGCGGTCCACTGCAATTCGGGAAGAATTTCGCGTCTCAACCCGGACTCTTCCAACATGCGAGCCCCGGGGGCGGCATTGCCTTCAGTGAGAATCCTCAACAACTCCTCACGTATCCGTTCCCGGCTGACCTGATGGATACCGGATGCCATCGCGCAAACAGCCTTCCAGGTGGATGGTTCGATCGTGTATCCGAGACGCGCGCCGAAGCGCACAGCGCGCAACACCCGCAGCTTATCTTCCTCAAATCGCTGGCGCGGATCGCCGATAGCTCGAACGATCTTCTCCCGGATGTCATCCAGGCCTGAGACGTAGTCGAGAATTTCCTTCGAGACCGGATCGTAAAGCAATCCGTTGATGGTGAAGTCACGGCGAAGGACATCCTCACGGGCGTCTGTAAAAACAACTCCGGTCGGCCGCCGTCCATCGATGTAGGCTTGATCTGACCGGAAAGTTGCAACCTCGAACGGATGCCCGCGATAGATGACGAGAATGACTCCAAACTTGGCGCCGACCGGTTCCGTTCGTGGAAAAATTCGTATGACCTCGTCCGGCCGGGCGCTGGTCGCGATGTCGTAGTCTGCCGGCTCGATGCCAAGGACCATGTCTCGCACGCAGCCGCCAACAAAGTAAGCTTCGTGCCCTTGTTCTCGAAGTCTGGCGACGATCTCGGCCGCCGAATCAGGTTTCACCGAGCTATAATAGCCGTTTTTGATCTGGAGGAATTGATGGCGTTTAAAGGCGTGGACTTTTATAAAGTTGACGATTTGCTGACTGACGAAGAGCGCATGGTACGAGATACGGTACGCCGCTTTGTTGATGAACAGGTAATTCCGGTCATCGACAAACACTTCGAAGAAGCCACATTCCCTACCCAGCTTGTTCCGCAATTAGCCGAACTCGGATTGCTTGGCGGCAACCTGCCCGAAGAGTACGGTTGCGCGAATATGAACAACGTCGCGTATGGACTGGTAATGCAGGAATTGGAGCGCGGTGACAGCGGCCTGCGGAGTTTCGTCAGCGTCCAGGGCGCGCTGGTTATGTATCCGATCTTTTCTTTTGGAAGTGACGAGCAGAAACGCAAATGGCTTCCTCTCTTAGCCAAGGGCGAGAAGATCGGATGCTTTGGACTCACGGAACCTGATCACGGTTCGGATCCCGGCGGCATGGAGACGAGGGCTAAACGGACGGATAAAGGATGGGTACTGAACGGCACGAAACGGTGGATCACCAACGGCACGATCAGCGACGTCGCAATAGTCTGGGCAAAGCTGGACGACGACATCCGTGGCTTCATTGTGGAGACGAATCGTCCCGGATTCCAGGCGCCCGAAATCAAAGCGAAGCTCTCCCTCCGGGCATCCGTGACGTCCGACCTCATCATGGACGACGTCGTAATTCCCGAGGAAAACCTCCTGCCGAAAAGCCGCGGCCTGAAGTCGCCGCTGATGTGTCTGAACCAGGCTCGATACGGTATCGCATGGGGCGGCTTAGGCGCGGCAATGGCCTGTTTCGACTGCGCGGTTGAATATACGAAAGGCCGCACGCAATTCGGCAAACCTATCGCGGGGTTTCAACTGGTTCAGGAAAAACTAGCGCACATGGTAACGGAGATCACGAAGGGTCAATTGCTCGCATGGCGTCTCGGCCGGCTGAAGGATGAGGGAAAACTTCATTTTGCTCAGACTTCAATGGCGAAACGAAACAATGTGGCCATTGCATTGGAAACGGCTCGACTCGCGCGTGATTTGATGGGAGCCAACGGCATTACGCTCGAATACCCGGTTTTCCGGCACATGTGCAATCTGGAGTCTGTCTATACGTACGAAGGGACCGACCACATCCACACACTAATCCTGGGCGAGGCAGTTACCGGAATTCCAGCGTATAAATGAGCGTCCGCAAAGGGGTGTCTCAAACGGCGGAGAATCTGCTCAGGTCTGCCGCTGGCTCCTGGATGGCGATGATGCGCTCGGCCACCCCCAGTCTTGCCTTAAGCTCGTCGGGATCGAATGGCTTCGTAACAAAGTCATCCGCGCCGGCATCCATCCCTTCGAGATAGTCCTTTTTGCCGATCAAAGCAGTAAGAAGAATGATGTATGTGTACTTTTGTGCCTTGGCAGAACGGATCCTGCGGCACAATTCAAGCCCGTCGACATCGGGCATGAGGAGATCGGAAATAACCAACCGGAACTTGTCGCGGCGGTATGCCTCCCACGCCTGCCGTCCGTTTTCGGTAGCAACCACGGTATAGCCGAGCTTTTCCAGCAGCCAACTCAGCAGCTCTCTCGAATCCCGATCATCTTCGGCAATCAAGACTTTCATATGCCGTATGCGCTTTGGCCTAATACAATTCGATGGAAAATATCTAACATAAATGCTTTACCAATGCCATCCAGCAGTAACCAGTTGTGCTGCACCGATCACCTTCCCTGCAACGATGGAATGGTAATGCCATTCCATCACTCAATGTCACCTGCTGCTAAACAACAGCCGTACATGAGTTTGCAGCGCCCGTCGAAGGTGGCAGGCGCCTTGCACCTTTCCATGTCGTTATGGCACAACTTCAAAGAAACATTCTCTGGAACGAAGCGCCGGAAGAGCCTCCTAACCGAAAGCACGAACGTAAGTTTCGAGTCGTGCCACGGCGGGATGAACAACTATTCAAATCGCTCGAGTTCATGGAATCACGCAAGAATGCGGTACTTACGAGCATCGTTGTTCATGGCATCCTGCTTACTGTACTTCTTGTCATACCGCTATATCTCATAGATCCGCTGAATGTGAGCCGGTACTATCCGGTCTTGCTCGTACCGCCCCCGCTACATAAAGAAGTTCTTGAAGTAACCCAGTGGAAGCCTGTAGCACTTCCCCAGCCAAAACTGCCGGAACCAAAGGTCGAGGTGAAGCCACCAAAACCATTGCTGACAGAGGTCAAACCGCCTGAACAACCAAAGCCCAAGCCGGAGGAATTCAAACCTCCGGTACTGAAGGTCGATCCCAAGCCGGCATTGGTTGCAACTGCCAAGGTCGAAGATCCGCGCCCTGAACCACCTAAACCGGTGGTAAAGACCGAAGTCTTCGGAGGCAGCACCGGAAGTTCGGCCACGCCGACAGTGAATCTGCCTGCAAAGGCAGTTCAGACGGGTGGATTTGGCGATCCAAACGGAATGAAAGGCGAGGGTAAACCGGACAAGCAAGTGAATATTGCAAGTCTTGGATCATTCGATCTACCGGTCGGTCCAGGCGCTGGTAACGGAACCGGCGGAGCCAAAGGCGTGAAAGGTGTGGTTGCCAGCGCCGGGTTCGGTAATGGCACGGCAACCGATACTCCGGGACCCGGCTTCGGCGGTGGACGCGCATCGAAAGCTTCCGTTCAGAAGGGCGGATTCGGCGACGTCGACAGCGGAATCGCTGCTCCAACCGCTCGAAAACGCGAAACCGATGCCGCACCAACAGCGGTGGAAATCACTTACAAGCCGCGGCCGGCATATACCGAAGAAGCGCGCAAATTAAAGGTCGAAGGTGAAGTTCTCGTGCGCGTGATGTTCTCTGCAACTGGACAACTGAAAGTTCTCGGCGTCACTCGTGGCCTCGGACACGGCCTCGACGAAAACGCCATTCGAGCCGCCGAACAAATCCGATTTAAACCTGCGGCCCGTGAGGGCACGCCGGTTGATTCGACGGCGACGGTGCACATCGTCTTTGAATTGGCTTATTAAACTCAGGGGAGAGTGTATGGCCTGGAAATACTCGTTAACATTTGTTCTTATGGTTCTCTTTTGGGCTTCGCCGCAAGGTAATGCCCAGGCAACCGCGCCTACTGCAACGCCCAAAAGCGCTGCTGTTGCGCCGGCTGCGAATACCACGCCGCCGACAACGTTACGTGGCGCGACGTCCATGGATGAGGTTCTGGATCGCGTCGTCGCCAGGGAACAGGAACTCGTCGGAACATTGGCGAACTACACGCCAATGGTTGAAACCTACATCCAAAATCTGAAGCCCGATCACGAGCTTGGGGCAGTACCGGATAATGACAGGTACTTCCTCGGCAAACTCGACCTGAAAGACGGTGTCAGCGAACACTCGCTTCTCGCTGAACCGGGGTTCGGATCGAGTCTCCGAAATGCCCTGACGCAGTTCTACGCGGTGCGGTACCTGCCGGATGGTTTTGCCCAGATGATGCTGGTTGATGGGAAAGCCTTCGATCGCTCCAACTACAATTTCGAATACGTCCGGCGCGAGTTTCTGGGCGAAGTTCGCTGTCTGGTCTTCGATGTACAACCGAGCGCCGAGTCTACACAGGCCCATTTCGAAGGAAGAATCTGGGTCGAAGATCAGGGATACAACATCGTCCGTTTCAACGGAACCTATAACGGCTCATCCGTGATCAAGCTGTATTTCCACTTCGATAGCTGGCGCGAAAACATGGGGCCCGGCCTGTGGCTGCCCGCCTATGTCTATTCCGAAGAATCCGACATGGGTTACTTCCTTGGCCGCCGGCATCTGCGGTTCAAGGGCCAGACGAGAATATGGGGATATAACGTCGGCCACAGCAACGCAGAAAATGAATTCACCGCAATGATGGTCGAGGCCGACAAAGTTGAAGACAACGGAGATGCGGTAGAACACATTTCACCCGTCCTGAGTTTCCGAAAGTGGGAACGCCAGGCCGAAGACAATGTGCTCCAGAGAATGGAGAAGGCTCGAATCCTTGCTCCTGAAGGCGAAGTCGACAAGGTTCTCAACACCGTTGTGACCAATATCGAGGTAACCAATAATCTGGATATTACGCCCGAAATACGTGTCCGAGTGCTCCTGACTTCCCCGCTCGAGACATTCTCAGTGGGCCATACCATCGTGATCAGCCGGGGATTGCTGGATGTTCTTCCGGATGAAGCAAGTCTTGCGATGGTTCTCGCGCATGAACTGGCTCACATCTCGCTCGGCCATCGACTCGACACGAAGTACGCGTTCAATGATCGCATGCTTTTTGACGATACCAAGACCTTCGACCGCTTGCACGTCAGACGGGACGGCAAAGAGGAACACGAAGCAGACGCGAAGGCAATGGAGTTTCTGCAGAAATCTCCATACAAGGACAAGCTGGCAAATGCAGGTTTGTTCCTGCGAGCACTTGCCAGCCGCTCGAATGTCCTTCCGAATCTGGTGAGCGCCCACATGGGCAATCCGATGGCGCAAGGAAAGAACGTTAAGCGCATGTCCGACCTTGTTCAGACGGCGCCTGAGCTGGAGCCCACGAAAGTGGAACAAATGGCTGCGCTGCCGTTGGGTGGCCGCCTGCGCGTCGATCCGTGGTCGAACCAGCTTGAACTGGTGAAGACAAAACCGATGGCCCTGCTTTCGGCTCGCGAAAAAATGCCGTTCGAGGTAACTCCAGTCTTCCTATATCTCACGCGGCAGAAAGAACCAACAGCCGCGGCTTCGCGAAACAACAACAATAACAACAACTGAGTCCGACCCGGAACTGTGGGCTTCAGCCCACGGTTCCGGGTAACTCACAGACCGATCTTTCGCCAGAGCCGCAAAATCTTCACCAGGAGGTTGGCACGCGATGGACGATCAAGATACGACAGCAGGGCGTCATATCCTCCGTGCGATTGAACGCTCGACACAATGCTTTGGGCTTGTGTGTAGCGAAGGATTCCCTGCTCGCCATGCCGGCGGCCGATGCCGCTGAGCTTCACTCCCCCCATTGGCACAGCGAAACTGTTATAGATCAGCAGCGTCGAATTGATCGCTGCTGATCCTGTTTCGAGCCTGCGGGCGATGATGTGGGATTGCCGTCCATCTCCTGTCCATATCGACGCATTCAAGCCGAATTCCGACTCATTTGCCCGGCGAATAGCTTCATCCGCATTAGGCACAGCATAAATTGAGACGACCGGACCGAATGTCTCCTGTCGGGACACATCTGCCGAGCTTGGAACATCGGTCAGGATGGTGGGCTCAACAAAAGCCGGCCCCAGATCCACACGGCTTCTACCTCCAGTTAAGACTTTCGCCCCCGACAGCCGCGCCTGCTCGATATGACCGCTGACTTTCTGTGCGTGGGCCGTGCTGATCAGGCTTCCCATGTCGACGTCCCAATCCTTCGACCACCCTATTTTCAGCGAAGCAGCCTTTTCCACCACCCGGCGCGTGAAAGCTTCGAAAATCGAATCCTGCACATAAACTCGCTCGACTCCGATGCAGGCTTGTCCGGTGTTGGCGAAGGCGCCGGCGATCAAGCCGGCTGCGGCGTCATCCAGGGCGGCACCTTCAAGTACGATCATTGGATTCTTTCCGCCAAGCTCCAGGGAAAACGGAATGAGCCGTTCGGCCGCAGCAACCGCGACCTTTCGTCCGGTCGAGGTTCCTCCCGTAAACCCCAGATAGTCGACGTGCCGAATCAGCTCTGCACCCACATCGCCGGGACCATGCAACATCACCAATAAATTGGGATTCAACCCAGCCTCAATCATCAGTCTCCGGGCAAGATCGGCCGAAAGCGGTGTCAGTTCCGATGGTTTGACGATGACCGCATTGCCGGACAGCAGGGCCGGAATTGCGTCTCCAATGCTAAGGAGGAACGGGTAATTCCACGGAGTTATCAGACCGACGAGAGAATACGGTTTGTAGACGATTTCCGCTTCAGTGAACGCCGGAACGGCGGCATCGCGGTGTCGGTCCGACAGATGCCCGGCACCATGCGCAAGGTAATAGCGGGCCGTACCGGCAACGCTCACGATCTCGGAAAATGCGTCACGGCGGGCTTTTCCTGTTTCCGACTGGATGGTATCGAGAATGTGATCATGCTGATCCAGTACCAAATCGTGAAAACGGCGGACAATCTCACTGCGTTCCGAAAAGCGGACAGCCGCCCATGCTTTCTGAGCTTCTCGCGCGGCCGCCGCGGCGCGGGCGAAATCACTGGCTCCGGCGCACCATACTGAACCGACGCTTCCGCCAGTCGCCGGATTGCAAACCTGAATCACTGCCATAAAACTCTTATTCTGCCATCCATATATGAATTGCCGTCTTGCTATAATTCCGTGGATGGATAGCGACGTCCTCCGCAAGCAGATCGTCGATGAAATTCAGGCCCAGTTCGAAACCAAACTGCGCGAAGTCAAACGTCAGAAAAGCAACGCCGAGGAGGAACTGGAAAGCTCTTCCGAACGGTGGCGCGCCGAACGGCGTCGTCTGACTTCCGAGATCGATCGATTAGAGTCCGCCCTCGCCGAAGCCAAAGGTCCTTCCCGGCGCAAATCCGTATCTGAAGGCAAGGCCACAGGAGTCGATTCACAAGACGTTGCGAAGGTTCAGTCGGCCTATGAAGACAAGCTGAAGAAAGTCACTACAGAATGGGAAGCTGAGCGCAGCCGCCTTCTGTCGCAAATTTCCAGGCTCGAAGCGGCAGTCGCCGAGGCTATTGAACGGTCGAGCAACCCCATGCGATCGACCCAGCCGATCAAGGAACAGTTCGAAATACAACTAGCGGAGGCGGCAAGGCAACGTGTCACAGTCGAAGAGGAGCTCCTGCGAGCGAAAGCGATGTGGGATGAGGATAAAAAGAAGCTCACCGGCGAGATCGTCAAACTTCGGCGACTGGCTCCGTCAAAGGCTCTCGAAGTAAGGGATAAGCTTGACAAGCTGGCGGGCAAGGAATTGGCCGAAGATGCTCGTATCCGGGAACTCGGTGAAAAACTGGCTCAGGCGCACTCACAGGCCGAAAAATATCATCAAGCTGCACTCAAGGCTCGAGAAGAGACGCGAAGCGAGTACGAACCACGCCTCGAAGAAGCCTATCGCGAACGCGCGAAGGTCGATGCAATGCTCGCGACCTTGACAAAAGAATGGGACGGCGAACGCCAGCAGCTACACAACCAGCTCGCACAACTTCAGCAAACTGTAGTACAGGCCAAATCGCGCCAGGAACAGCAGCCCGATCTGCACGAGGCCACCGCCCAGTGGACCAAGGAGCGAGAAGGTCTGCAGGGTGAAGTCCAACAGCTTCAGCGCGCGCTGGCGGAGACGCGTGAGAACGTGAGCGCCGAGGTTGTCGAACAGCTCAGGCTGCAATATGACGTACGCATCCACGACATGATCCAGCAGAAGACACAACTCGCTCAGCAATTACAAGCGGCGAGTTCGATGCTTGAGACCGAACGCGCAAGATTCGCCAATGAAGTCGGGATGTCGAAATCGGCCGCGGGCGAGAATGCTGGAATACCGTTCGATGCAGATGCGCTGAATGCGGAAGTACAGCGAGTCGAAGCTATGATCCAGACGATTGCTGCAATGATCGACGACCCGGCAACGGAGCTATCCACCGTGATCCGCAAGAATGTCGAAAAGGCCGAACTCGACGCTTATCTAAGAGGCATCCTGTTCACACTGGGACGCGGCAAGGCTTTATAGAGTTATCGGAGCCCGCTAAGGACCGCGATCAGCAGCAACAGGCGCTGCAGTCCGAGTTGCCTGCTTGCGGGATCGAACCACTCATCAGGGGTATGTACTCCACCCGACGCCCCGCCGGCGCCAATCGCAATTGCCGGAATACCCATCGACATCGGAATGTTGGCATCGGTTGAGCCGATGTCGAGTTGGGGTTGAATCCCCAATCGTTTGGTGACCTCCTGCGCAGTTTGGACAATTCGCAATTGAGGAGCGGTCACTCCAGCGGGACGCTCCCCCATCGAGTCCATGCGCCACTCTGCCCCGATCGCATTTGCGGCCTCCGAAACCACATTCCGCAGGTGCGACTCCATGTCTTCCAGATTCTTCGGCACGATCGATCGCAGGTCAATCTCAGCTACTGCCGATGAAGGAATCGCGTTCACCGATATGCCGCCGCTAACTACGCCTACATTGAACGATGTGCCGGGTCTTCGCCCAAAGCCCTCACTCGTGAACATGTGGATCGCGGCACTGATCGCGTGAATGGGATTGGGTTTGCCGAAATCCGCCCAACTGTGGCCTCCAGGTCCCATCATTTGGATTCGAAATCGCCGGCTGCCGAGCGCCTGATTGGTGATCCGATGCGCGCCTCCGACATCGATCGCGACGAAATCGCAATTACGGCCTTCCCACGGAGGGGCATTGAAGATATGCCGGATGCCGCGCAGATTCCCTTCTCCTTCCTCACCGACATTGCCGATCGCGATCACCGGCCGCTGGAATCGTAATCCGGCCTCACGAGCCACTCGCAACACCCACAACAGCGCGACAATTCCGGAACCGTTGTCCGCTATTCCGGGAAGGTAGATAGCACTGCCGCGGCGCCGCAACTCCAATGACGTTGTCCCTGGAAAAATTGTGTCGAGGTGCGCTGCAATGACAACCGGATTTACACCGAAGTTGTCGTAAGGGGCGATAACGTTGCCTATCGCATCGGTTACCGGACGGAGATCCAGACGGCGCAACTCTTCGGCAAATAGTTCAGCACGCTTCGTTTCACCAAACGGAGGCGCAGGTACCAGGGTGATCCGGATTTGATCGGTTTCGATTTGGGATTCGTTTTGGGCCAGAAGTCGGAACGCACGGTGGACGCGCGCATCGGCGAGAACGCTGTCAACGGAGTCTTGCACTACTACTTCACTTCAATGGTGACGGACTCGGACTCGAGTGCAGGCTTTGTCGCCACAAAACCCACAACCTGATAACTACCGGGCGGCACTGGATTCAAATCATTGTCTCGATGGTTCCAAACGACTTCGTATTTCCACGACCCCTGAGGCGGAATTGCCTCACTGCGCCGCATCTGTGAAATGAAGAACATATGCTGTGACCATCGCCACACTTCATGCCCGTTGGCCGGATCGACGACGGCAAAGTCATACGTTTGGGCGCTGCTGAATGCAAACGGCAAAAGTTTGTCCGAAACATTCTTTACGATGAGCACAAACTTGTGTCCTTCTGGCACCTCACCCGCATCGAGATCCAGAACGGGATTGTCCTCTGTGATGCTGCCGACGTTTTCCACACGCTCCTTCGCTTTTGTTTCGGGTGCTTTAGGCTGCGGAATTCCGGCCTGTTGTGCCGGACTCGGAGGCTTGTTTGGGGCCGGCACCGGTGTTGCAGCGCCACTCGAAACGCGCCCTCCTGTGATTGTACCGGGCGCAACGCCCTCTCCGACACGCGCGCTTGCAATCTTTGCTATCTGAACTCCATTGCCTCCCTGCAACCTTACTTCGATAATTCCGACGCCTCGTTGGAAGGTTATGTCCTCCGCCGGGTTGTGAAGAATGAATTTCAGGGGGAGGCCGTTTTTGTCTGTTTCAGTCACCTCGGTGGAAGCTGCGTCAGCAAGGAACAGCGCTCCCTCGGTCTCATCCAGCACACGCACGAATTCCTTCTCGTTTTTATCGAAGCGCACAAGGTGGATTTCGTTTCCGCTGTGAGGATCGAATGGAAACTGCGACAGGACGTAATAGCTGCGTCCCTTGACGATCGTATGTTCCTTTACGGAAAAGTCGACCTCGCTGATCTTTCGGCCCTCCTGATTGACGACATCATAAACCCAGCGATTGCCGACAGCGAGCGGCAGGAAATCCGACGACATCCGAACGCCTTGCGCACTCAGCGCCGCGGGCGCAAGCATGACGAGAAACGACAATCTGCGGAACCATTTCATTGAGAATTAGTTTAGCATGCGGGCATGGCATCGGGTCCGCACGAACACTACATGGATTTAGCGCTCAGCGAGGCGCGCAGGGCAGGAGGGATGGGGGAAGTTCCAGTCGGCGCCATCGTCATTAACAGTGACGGTGAAGTGATTGGCCGGGGCTACAACCATCCGATCTCGGCCGACGATCCGACAGCTCATGCCGAGATCGTCGCTCTCCGGGAAGCATCGCGGACGATCGGAAATTACCGGCTGACCGGCGCCTGTTTGTACTGCACCATCGAGCCCTGCACAATGTGTGCAGGAGCGATCATTCACGCACGAGTGGCGCGCGTCGTGTTCGGCGCAGCGGATCCCAAAGCAGGTGCGGCGGGTTCCCTGTATAACATTTTGACCGACCCGAGATTGAATCATTCTGTGGAACTTATTCGCGGAGTGTGCGACTCGGAGTGCGCTGCTCTTCTTCAAGAATTTTTTAAGGTACGAAGGTCGAATCAGTAGTGAATGTATTACTTGCTATGTTAATGGCCATTTCGCAGGACATTCTTCAATTGCCGCCTCAGCCACCGGGTGATCGGATTCAGTACGGAACCGATCCTCTCCAATTCGGCGAATTGCGCGTGCCCGGCGGTAACGGCCCATACCCGGTCGCAATTGTCATTCATGGCGGGTTCTGGCGCGCCGCCTACGATCTCGACTACATCAGCCATCTCTGTGTTGCGCTGAACGAGGCCGGTATCGCAACCTGGAGTCTGGAATACCGTCGAATCGGAAACAGCGGAGGCGGATTTCCGGGTACTCTCGACGACATTGCTGCCGGCGCAAACTATCTCGGAAAGCTTCCAGCCAGCTACCATTTGGATCTGAATCGGGTGGTTGTTGTCGGCCACTCTGCAGGCGGACAGCTCGCTCTCTGGCTCGCAGGTCAGAAGAACTCCATAAAGCTTCAAGGCATCGTATCGCTCGCCGGCGTTTCGGACTTGCGCCGCGCGTACGAACTGAAACTAAGCAACACGGTTGTCGCGGACTTCCTTGGCGGTTCGCCGGATACAGTTCCTGATCGTTACAAAATCGTCTCGCCGATCGAACTTCTTCCGCTGGGCGTTCCGCAACGCCTGATTCATGGAACGCTGGATTCCAACGTTCCGTTTGAAATCAGCAAATCCTATGTCGCTGCCGCAAAATCACGCGGCGATGACGCTGAACTGATCCCCCTTGAAGGCGCACATCATTTTGAGCTGATTGATCCAAGAACGAAGGAATTCGAAACAGTCAAAAAGACCATATTGGAATTGTTGTAAGCGCCGGCTTTATCTTTCAATTACCCACAAATCCAAGCATCCCCAGCCGCGTTAGCGGCGAGATTCCTTTAGCCCCCGGCTTTAGCCGGGGGCCGATTTATGCGCGTGTTACGAGTGCCATAGGCACGAAAGATCTGCCGTGCCTACGGCACTCGCATCCTCACACTATTGTTTCCACCGACTGCAGTCGGTGGCTACAGGAATCTCGCCGCTACGCGGCTGATGAGGTCCGATAGTCGGGTAGGCAGCGGATTTGTGGGCAATTGAAAGCGGCTTTATGACGGCGCCTACAACAGGGCGTTGAGGCGAGAATAGCCGGTGCGGCTTACAGGAAGGCGAGTGCCGTCGCGCAGAATTGCGGCGTGGCTGTCTTTCGCATACAACTCGAGCTTGGCAAGCCGTTCGATGTTGAGGATGTACGAACGATGGATTCGTACAAATCGTGAGGTATCGAGTGAGGCTTCAGCTTCAGCGAGTGTTTGCTGTTTAAGGAAGCGCTTTCCTTCCGATCGATAACAAACGTAATCGTCCTGCGCTTCGATGTAGTCAATCTTCGCGATTGGAATGATATGAACGTTGGCCCCGTCTCGAATCAAGACTCGCTCGATCTTTTGAGCGTCCGGCTTCGCAGCCGCGACGAGCTCGTTCACGGCCACTTTCGGTTTCGCCAATTTCGAACGAGCTTGTTCGAGAGCCTGGCTCAGGCGAGAAGCGCTGAACGGCTTCAGCAAATAATCGATGGCGTGGATATCGAACGCTTTGACCGCGTATTTGTCGTACGCGGTAACGAAAATGACGTGGCTCTCCTGTCCGATCAGTTCCAGAACCTCAAAACCATCCAACCGCGGCATCTGAATATCCAGAAACAGCAAATCAGGCTTGAGTTCGGTAACCGCTTTCACCGCCTCGAATCCATTCGCGCATTCGGCGACGATCTCGACGTCGGGATGCTCGCTCAAATATTCGCGCAGGAGTGACCGAGCCAGCGCTTCATCGTCCACAATTACAACGCGCAATTTATTCATGGCTGGCGCACGAACGGAAATCGTAGATCCACGCGGAATTTATGATCTTCCTGCTGCACATCAACCC
>Ga0207098_10180_pt1 | contig 21153 bp, 17 predicted proteins | sample Alteio_BWMinHeat_84_FD_153548 | JGI IMG/M metagenome (GOLD analysis project Ga0207098, IMG submission 153548) | Enriched cells from forest soil in Barre Woods Harvard Forest LTER site, Petersham, Massachusetts, United States -... | ecosystem: Environmental > Terrestrial > Soil > Temperate forest >...
TTTGAGTTTGTCACAATGCGGCTCGCAATTATTCTTAAATCCTTCTTGAAAAGCCTCGATTAGTTGGTCTTTGCTAATATTTCGCAAGAATATTAGTTCCAGTTTTTTAAGCTGATCTGATTCAACAGCGACTTTATGGTCCTGGGTCGGCGATTGCAAATAAAGACCTGCAGCGTAGACTTTGGCTTTAAAAATAGTCTTAGTTCGTAATCCTACTCCGTTTAGATTAAGAGTGGTATCATTGATAGTCAACTTTTCCGGAAAGTTAAAACCGGCTATTTCTTTGGTGGAGGCCTGGGAAGCAGAGGCAACCATTAGTAGATTCAACAGTAATACACTAGTTCCAATCTTTCTTGAAAGATCCATCATTCTTTATTTTTATTTCAATTTGGCTTTATACACAAGCCTTTCTTTGCAGTCGTTTCAATCTTTCGGGGTCTATTTGAACTATAAGTGATTTATTGTGGGTATAGCTTACCTCATTTGAGTCCTTAATTCTTTTCACATATTTCTTAAAGGTATAGTCGATTTCTGTTTTGCCCCAGTTTTCACCCTTACTATAGTAAATAGCCAAAGTGGCACCATCTAACAGAGTTTCTAACGGCGCAGATTTACCGTGTGGGATTTGGATGACGACATGAGCCCCCGGCTTGCCACGGACATGCATCCAAATATCGTTGCCCCGAGTATGTTTGAAGGTGAGTTCCAAGTTTTCTTGCGAGGTGCGGCCTACACAAATGGGTAAATCATCGATGGATGTAAAGATTTTGCCTGTCCAAGTCCATTTTTGATCTGATTTTTTTTTCTTATCCGATTTCGATTTTTGAAATGCAGGAGTAAGACTTTTTGCACTTTCTTCCATCTTTTTGAGAGCAGCCCAATCCTCTAGGTTGAGTTTTTGAGCAAGCAGTTTTGTGAGTAAATCGGTTTCGTTCTGCGTTTCTTCTATCCGTAATTTAGATTCTTCCTGTTTACGCTGGGAACGCTTAAAATTCTGATAGAATTTCTCAGTTTGCTCTACCAAAGAGAGTTTTGGATCACAGGGGATTAGGACGTCTTGGTCCGTCTGGTAATCATGGACCTTTCGATTAAAATCGATATCAAGAGTCGGAGAATGGTGCAGATTTGCCTTAAGCAAGTCTGCCCAGTACTTCCAGTTAGCCTCCTGATTCACTTCGGATAGCGCAATTCGACTATCTTTCAGGCGCGTCCTGAGTAGTTTTAGACGGCGTTGAATAGTTCGAGTCGCAGCTTCGACACGCTGGGTGAAAGCCTCAGTTCGTAATTCACTTTCAATTGAGTTGAAATAAGCAGAAGGTGATTCAATGAGTTCCTTGCGAATAGGAAGGTGATCCGGAGCGCTTGCCCCTTTCGGAGGAACAAAAGTCCGGTCTGACTCGATATTCTTCGCGGCACGACTACTTGCAATAACTAACCAGCCTCTATCCTGATCCTCATCGCTTTTTTCGACCAATAGGGCTTCGGGATGCGCCGGGATCAAGACCAGGATCAGGCCTACCCGTAGATGGGAATGGTGAGAGTGCTTAAACCAAAATACGACAATGCGTTCTTTCGGGAGAGCATTTACTTCAAGTACCCTCGAACCTTTGAGATGTTTTAGTAGGACAAGATCAAAGGCTGAGCGCGTCGCGTGAGAGGACGTCTTCAATTCCCGTTGCTGATCCCAAGCCAGATAAGGTTGCCCCGAGCGGACGCTAAAGACCAAATGGCCTTGCGTTTGGCGATTATTTCGATTCCGACCTGAAAGTCTGATAGCCCATTCACCCTTTAAAAAGCTTTGTGGAAATTCAGGGCGTTCGGGGACTATGACTCGTTCAATAAACAAACCCTGAATTTCTGGGCTGATCTTCTCAATTAATAGAGCTAACTCTTTATAGTTTAAAACAGGAACCATAGTTTTTCTTTACCGCAAGTTCCGACTTGAGTTAAGCAAGATGCTCATGTTGTCTCAAAGAAGTTCTTTTCCCATTTGGCATCTTCGTAGTGGGTCGGATCGTCGCTTTCGGTCTGGCCATCCCTGGGTCTATTCCAACGAGTTAAGGGAGAGCCCAAAGGGAATTAAGTTAGGGGAGGTTGTTGAATTAAGAGATGCGGGCGGCGTTTTTCTCGCGCGCGGCATCGGAAATCCCCATTCTCTGATTGCATTTCGAGCTTTGAGCCGAGATTCGAGCGTTTCTCAGCCGTTGTCAGTGGAAAATGTCGTAGGTGCACTGGTAAAGGCTCTGCGGTTACGCACAAATTTAGGTTTTAGTTCCTATAGCCACCGTCTTTGCTATGGGGAAGTGGATGGTTTGCCAGGTCTGGTGATCGATCGCTATGTTCTGTGCGGCAGAGCGGGGCAGGTCTTTGTTGTTCAGGCGCATACGGCTGGGATGGATGTGCTCATGCCGGAAATTGAGCAAATTCTGGAACAATTTGTTCGAAGCAATGAAATTCATAATAATTGGGACCGAACGGGTATTGTCATCAGAAATGATTTAGGCGTCCGATCGCTAGAGGGACTCGAGTCACAGGAACCCCGGATTTTGAAAGAGATTTCGGGTGTTGATCTGAGGCAGGCGATGATTGAGGTCAGACCTGTATTAGGAGCTGAGCCGCTGAAATTTCATGTGGATTTGGTCGAAGGACAAAAGACTGGTTTTTTTCTCGATCAATTTGCGAATATTCAGATTGCCGCATTGAGATTTAGGGACTTGGTCGGTGCAGGCAGTAAGAAAGTGGTGAGAATCCTGGATTTATGTTGCTACGCCGGGCAGTGGGGGGCGCAGCTGGCACAGGTTTTTCGGGACCAGGGTGTTCCTATCCAAGTAGTGCTGGCGGATGCGTCCGCCAAAGCACTGGAGCAGGCAAAGAAAAATATCGGGACCGGTGCAACCATTGAAACGCTTAAAATAGACGTCCTAAAGGACCTGACTGCACTTCCGAGCCAGAGTTTTGATATCGTGATTTCAGACCCTCCTGCACTGATCAAATCACGCAAGGATATTCCCACAGGAAAACAAGCTTACGTAAAACTGACGACACAAGCTCTGAGGCTGGTCAAACCCGAAGGGGGAGTAGTTATTTGTTCATGTTCTGCGTTGCTAGACGAAGAAATGTTTTCACAAATACTATGTAAATCCAGTTCTAAGGCAGGAGTTACTACTCAGTGGATCGCTCGAGGGGTGCAATCGCCCGATCATCCCATATTGCAGGAATTCCCCGAAGGGAAGTATTTGAAGTGTTGGGTCGGAGTGGTTCGAAAGTAAACTGTTGTTCGTGCTCTATGCTGTCAAAAATTAATACCGAGTCGTATGATTAAGTTCTGTTGAATAAGAGAAAGGTTGCATTCCAGGGTGGGGTGCGGTTTTCCATTGTTTCACGATGGCAGAGATACACTCTTGGGTCTCGGGCAAAATTTCTGGGAAGGTAACGAGGCCCTTATATTCGCCGGTAGGTTGCCACAAGAGTTTCATTTTAATAGTGACGGGTAAATTGCTCGGTTCGTCGTCGGTGTCGGTTTTAGCTGCAGTTTTGTTAAGACAGGAAGCAATTTGAAAGCCACTCTCGTTGAGATTTTTTTCAATTTGAGAAAAGCTGTTTTTGCCCGATAATTTCACGTTTTTTTTATCGCTTGGTTTATCTTTTGATTTGTCTTTTGAACCATTAGTTCGTGTTGGGGTTGGAGTAGGCGAGGGAGCCGGAGTCACAACGGTTGGTGTTGGAGATGGCGATTCAGACGGCTTTGATTTTAGATGATGGAATAATTTACTAGAGGTAAAAAATAAAATTAACACCACTATCAATATAAAAATAGTTTGTATAAATTTCATGGAGCCCGACCCTCTTTAAGTAGTTTATTGGCAGCTCGATCAAATGATTCTCTAAAAACGGTGGGGATCTTGATTTTAGCTGTGAGAGCCGGAAGGGAAAGAACCAAAGGTAGTCTCAGAGGGTTGATGCTTGCATGAGCGTCCTCTTCAAGCAAATTTTCAGTTTTATTTATTTTGTTTATTTGATTGATAAAGTTCTGTTGATAAAGATCTACATCGTTCGCATTTTTGAAGTAGAGTTTCGCCAGATCCAACTTCTGAGTTTTTGGAATAACAAGAAAAGGAGACTGAACTGCAGTCGCAAACTGCTTATAGGAAACGAGTGGGTTCTCCTGGGAGAGTCGAGCTAGGAGCAGCGTCAATCTTCTTGCTTCTTTCCAGTTGTTTTGTTTCAGCACTGATTGAAGCAGGAGTCGGAGTAACTTAGCGCCGATTCGGATGCTCCTTTGGTCTTTTGTTTTATTATTGGATAGAAGTAGTTTATTCCAGAATGGATCTAGTCCGGACGGACACCCTTCAGTCAGTGCAACTGCTTTGGAAACCGCCATACTCGAAGAATGACTCGACGAAAATACCTTCTCGAACAGTTTAAGAGCATGATCGGCTTTGATCGAAGACAAATGATCACAAAGCATGGTTTGAAGTTGGCGTTTTAAGATCGGATCGAGCTGAGCGTTCGAATTTGCTTCTGTCTCTGTGTCAGTTTGCAGCAAATCGTGGCTGATTCTCAAAATGGAATCGTCGTTAACATTTCCTGCTAATCCTCTAGCCATTGCTATGCGATAGTTCAACGCTGCCGTTTCGAAGGTAGAAGAGAGGTGGGGGAGTGCTTTTTGGTATTCCTGCAAGGCTTCTTTTGGTTTTCGTGTTTGAAAATATAAGTCGCCCAGACTGACGAGAGCTAATCCCTTCAAAAGGGCACGCAATTTATTGCATTTTTTTAATAGAGATTCAAAACTAACAGGGTCTTTTGTCGGTTGAGAGAGGTATTGCAGGGCGGTCCATTCACATTTCTCGACCAAACTGCCGCGAAGATTGGCCACGAAGGAACTTGGAATGGGTAAAGGTCTACTAGACACAACTCGGTAGGTTACAAAATCTTTGAGGGTGCTCGAGATATCTGTCGGTAACGTGAAATCACCTCTTAATGTCGGCTCTAGCAACGCATCGATCACCTCTTGTGGAGTTTGATCGTAGTTCAAGCTTTGTTTCGTATCGGAATGGGTAACGCAAAAGTTCTGACTGGTAGACTCAGTTTCGTCTGCCCAGATTTCCCCAGAAGCCTTCCAGGCCAACTGTTTATCGGGATCAAAATTCTTTGATTGTTCACTATCCTGAAATCCGAACGGAGGTCTTTCTATTTCTAACCAAGCCAATCTGAATAGGGCGCCCAAATCCGGACGGACTCGATCTAGTCGGGTGCTCCAGTAGCGTGCTCGAGACCAATCACAAGCTTTCAGTGCAGACAAGCTGCCACGAACCACTGTGTGGGAGAATGTATGTTTCACAGTGTGGGGGGGTGTGTGCTCACCGGCAGTCGCGGGTGGGAGAACATAAAGCAGAATAGCAAAGACTGCGGTGAGACCCTTTAGAATAGACATGTGAGACCTAGTTGAAAGTTGCTTTCCAGAACAATAACTTTGGTGGTTCTTTGTTCGGGATATACTCGAAATCTAAATTCAGGGGTCAAAGCGATGGTACGCGAAAATAGATAATGGTTCATCCCTAAGCCGATTTCACCAAAGAGTTGGTAAGAATTCGAGAAACGAACCCCGGGACCAAATAGTCCGTAAAGATCAAAATGAACGATAGATCTAGAATTCCAAGCATACTTTCCGTATACGGGAGTGTACACATAGGAAGTAGAAGCTTGAAAATGGGAAAGCTTTACGTCAGTTGAATAGCCTGTTTTAGCTTGAATGCTTCCTAAGAGACTTCCAGTGTCCGTATTGGTATAGGTAACACGGAGGAACTCCCAACCATGTTTTTCAGAAAAATGATATCTACCGCCAAAAGAGATAGCATAGGTGGTATAAAAATCTTTTCTTTCTTGAATACCTAAAGAGGGCCCCATGAATTGGAATTTTCCCTTTTTGATGATCTGTCTGTCCTGGACCACGGCGGATTCTTCTGGGACGCGGCCGTCCTGATTTAACCACTTATCCCACGCAGTGGTTTCTGCTCTTGCTAGAGAGCTGGAACAGAAAACAAACAGGAAAAAAGAAAATAATCTAATTGCTATAGAATTCATAAATAACTCGAATTTGGTCTCCGATTACCGGTTCTTGTCCAGGTGGCATGTTTATGATGATTTCGGGTGGATGGGGACTAACGTGAAAATGATTAACATCGATCTTTTGGCCATTGATCTGCACTCGTATAGTATTTTCGATGGGTTGTCGTTTTAAGACCATCTTCCAGTTTAGTTGGTTGATGTCGTTGGCTAAATTGACAAAATCTTTGCCCGATCGATAATTATGAAGCAAAGTAGGAGAAGTTTTCATGAATGCACTCGCTAACCGATCATGGTTCTCCTGAAGAGGCCTCGCCGGGTCTCTAGCCAGCATCATATGAATCCACGTTCGATTCGCTTGGAATGGAGGTTCGCCAACAGCTCTTCTCCATTCGTCTGCACGCTTTGATGTTTCCTCAGCCTCTTGATTCCGAGTGCTTTCAGATCGGAAATAGATGATATGTAGGTTGTATGGTTTGTCGTACGCCTCAATAAAACGATAATTTAATATATTAAATTTAAGTGTTGTAAGCATATCGAGCATTGTACTCAACGGTGTTGAAGGGAGGCTGTTTTGTTGTTTTATTGAAAGATTATAGTAGGAACGCTCTAGAAATGATCTAACGTCATTAGCAGTAACAAATTTGTCAGTGTTGAGAAAATGCCGACTATCGCCATTGAGTGGTTGGGAATTCTTTGCAGCATATAGATGAATTCCTTTGTACTCATTTTCTGTTCCAAAAAGTGCTTCAGTAAATTGCTGGGCATAGGACTTGGAAGAATAGTCATAGGGATCAGGGACGATCAGATTTCTAAATACATTATCCAGAATATAACTTTCTGGGTGAAAGAGGAAGACGATAGCCAGATTTCCGCGAGGTATCTGAAAAGAAAATTCCTCTGTGTACTCAAATCTGTGCCGAGATGGTGGCGGTGGTGGCGGCGGGGAAAAGGTTGACGGTGGTGAAGGAGTGACAATGCCGTTTATTGGTATAACAGTGCTACTATCTGGTTCCGCCGGTTGCAACTCAGAGGTTGGTTCAATCGTTGTATCGGGTTTTTGTGGCGGAACCCACTGCACGTCGTTGCAGCCGATCAAAAAAGTTGTTTGGCAAATCATCCAAAAAACGATTGCGGGTAGGAACGACCGCAAAGTGATGTTCGATGAACTTTGGGTAGTATGTTTCATTTCACTACTCCTGGTGGAATAGTTCCAGGTAGGTTTCCGAGGAGGTTTGTCAGATCAGTATTTGTACCGGGAGCGGGTGTTGCTTCGGCCGGGTTAGTGGTCGGGTTAGTGATATAGCTAACGTTGATTAGACTGCCTTCGGGTATCGGAGGTGCATTTAGTATTTTGACTTCATTGGTCAATGGATCAAATGTAAAATCGGTGCCGTATCCCAAAGTCCTAGAATCAGCGATCTGAAATGTCATGCCTTGTGGCTGAAAGGGAACTTCAGATAGAATATATTTATTTTTGAAGGCAACCACTTCATAAATAAGAGTATTGGTTAAATTTTCAAAATCGGGGCTCAAGATATCAAATTCGCGAATCCGCTTGTCTTTCTCTGGGATAGGGAACTTACTGCGTAACTCATTTATGAAATCGGCTGCAGCTTTGGTTCTGGTTCCGGTTAGTACTCTATTTTTATTATGTATTATAAATAGAAATAAGCGATGGTATCCGGCAAGTTTGCCAAATTGCTCGATGTAAGTGGACGTATTATTCTCTTTTTCAGGTTCATCTCCTAATAGAAAAATAATAAATAATGGTCGTTGGGGCTGTCCCAGAAATGCTTTGCTTTGGAAGGCAGCTAATGCGGATGCGTAAGGCGTAGGCTTGGTGTACAACAATTCCCCATTTAGAATGGGACTTGGTCCGAAAAGCTCAGCCATATGACCGGCATAATCTTCCTCCGATGCAAAATTCGCTGGAACAACAGGTTGTGGTGTTGTGACCACTTGACTGCGATAGCGGAGCAGAGCTGCATCCGGACGCTGAGGGGTAGTGCTCGTTGGATTAGAGGGGCCCGGCATAGCTTCAATAAAAGCTTCGTATTGCGTTTTAAAAATAGTTAGTTCATCGCGGACAGACTCACTGTTATCGACTATCCAGAGAAACCCAACATCCCCGTGCGCTTTGCCAGCAATAAAATGATCAACCTTAGAAGACTGCTTTGGAGCGACAATCCATTTTTCCGTCTCCTTCACTCTTTCTTTCATGTGGATTGTTTGACTGGGGCGACAGCTCACTTGTGGCAAAAGGGTCAGTAAACTGAACAGTGTCAATAGGGTAGTGGCGTTTCTCATTTTTGTAATTCCTCTAATTCTAAGGATCGATATGCCTTAATAAAGTCTGCACGGGCCTTGATTTTGGTAGCTTCTGTTAATTTAAGTTCCAAAGATAATAGTCTCTTTTGCAACGTACCAGGAAGTTGAGAAAGAAGTTTTTTGGACAGATCCTGAGAAAGCTGAGAGAGCAGTGCTTTCAACGAAACGAGTTCCATTTTGGTGCAAATCTCTACAAGCGCTTCTGCCTGTGTTTCGCTGACGAGCTTATCTACAGAGAAAATACTGTCTAACTTTAGTTCACTAGCTAGAGTGTGGCCTTCGCTGTCGGATAAGAAGACAGGATACATGTCGATAGGGTTCTCGTCCGCTGACGCACGATTCTGCCAAAGAGCCTCAATGGTGGCTCCTAGCTCAGTGTCCATTTTGTGGCGATTTTCAATTATTTCATTTTGATAATTGTAGAGTGCAATTCCTAATTGAATTTTTTCTTCGGACCCAAGCTGGCTCATTAAGAGCGGCCACTTATCCTGTTCGATATTGCACAAACATGCAGCTTTTTGCTGAAGTGACTTGAGACTCGAAAATAGCTTTGAAAGCTGGCCATCTTGAAGACGAGAGAGCTTCATCAGCGGAAGCTCTAATTCTGCAACTCTTCTCCAATGAGCTTGATCGAGCTGAGTCTTCAACCATTTTAAGGAGAGTTTTTCACCTTCTGTTGTAGAAGCAAGCGAAAGTGCTGTCAGACTCTTTAATCCCACCGGAGAGAGTTGAAGGCTTTGGGATAGTTTCTTAGGTTCAAAAATGCTAGTTATTTTTCTTAGATTGGTAAAGTCCTGGTCGAGGGCTAACTTCTCCACTAACCATTTAAGATCATCGCGGTAAGTTTTTAATAGGTATTCTTGTTCCGGGTTTTCGTTAACAGGAAAGATTTTTGAAAATTCCGTTTCTTCGCTGGTTTTTCCGGAGGTTTCATTTGCTTTGCCGATCCCCTCTTTTATTCGTCGGAAAAGTTCTGCTCTTTCTCTTAGATGCTTAATTCGGCCACGAGTAACTAAAACGAGCCCAAGGATCAGTCCAATAAGAACCAGTAAACCTAGAGTTACTAAGCAAACTGGCCAAATGAGATCTTTGATTTCTACCAGGGGTCGATCACCTTCTTCAGTTTTCTTCAGATTGGGGGAAATACCGCCGATCTTTTTTAGTTGTACTGTTAGTGGAACTGGGCAATCGTTTGCCAGTTGATATAACATAATTTGCTGTAGAGATTTTCGATCACCTTCACTTAGTTTATTGTTAACAAGAACTGTTAATAGTACGGATTTTAATTCCGGAGTAGATGTGCTCTGCTTCGAACGAGTAAAGCCTAAGTTATCCAAAACTCGATTAGAAACAGTTTTAATTTGTGGATCGATCCTAAATCCGGGGCAGTCTTGACCACAATGCATCTCTAAAAGTGCTGAAACAATGGGAGAGAGCTTTTCACGAATCGCCATACCAGCGTCTTTAGTTGAAAGCTCAGGAGTTTTTTCTGTTACCGAATCCGGCGTTTCAGCTGAAAGCACAGGCGTACCGGCAGTTATTATCATGAGCGCTAAAATGGAACCAAAAACCTTCTTCATAAATATTCCTTCAAAATCAGCAACTAAAAAATCAGCAAATTCACCCGTCTATTTTTAGAAAAATCTTCCTGAGTGGCTAGGGGCCTTGTGTCGGAAAAACCGTGCACCATCATTTGCCTCTCATTCACTCCGTTCTCCTTTAGAAAATGCAGAACTTCTACGGCTCTCATTGCCGAGAGGGCCCAATTACTTGAAAATTGTTTATTGTGGATCGGGATATGATCTGTGTGACCTTCTATTGCCAGTTGAAAACTCTTTTCAATTTTCGCCAAAATGATGGCAAATTCCTTTAAAGTTTTCACGCCATTGAGAGAGACAGCAGCTTCACCAGAGCTAAATAAAACGTTTTCGTCAAACTGGACGGAAAGCCCTTGATCCGTCAGTTCCGTTTTAACTTTTCCGTCTAAATTCTGTTCTTTGATGGATTGATCCAGCTGAGCCTTAACGTCTTGTAAAGCGCTATGTGTTTTCTTATTAAACGTCTGCTTCAACATGTCCAATCGAGAGCGACTCACTGTGGAAATGGAGAGCATCAGACAAAAGAAGACAAAAAGTAGAGTGATCAGGTCGGCGTAGCTCACCAACCAGTTTTCTGAATCTCCATCTTCAAGTTCTCGTCTATGCGGAAAAGACATCATGGTTGCGCACTCCTAGATGGATGGGAAGTAGCGATTGTCTTTTTTTCCGATTTATTCAATTCAAAACAGAATGAGCGAAGTTCTTGATTTAGAAGTGTCGGATCGGCTTGTTTTGCGACCGAAACAAACCAGTGTGCAATCATCTGATTTCTTTTCAATGCTTGGTCCCGAATGTCAGAGACAAACTTTTGCATCGGAGCAAAAATTAAAGTAAAGCCGATCACACCGAAGAGGGTCCCTTGCATGGCTAGGCCCATGCTCTTGCTGATTTGATTCATATCGGAAATATTTTGCAGCAAGCTAGTCATACCTAAAACGGTGGCTAGCATTCCGAAATAAGGAGCCATTTTTGCGAAAAAGTGAAAAGCTTTTGATAGGGAATCCCATTGCTCGTCTTCAGCGTAGATCTTTCTCTGTAGTAGTCTTTCGACTTCCTCAGTCTGGTACTTTGCGGAGAAGAGTTCACCCGCATAGCGAATAGTGAAATCAGGGTGAGCTTCGGAAAATTTTACCATCTGTGAAAAACCAAATTGTCCTCGTACTTGAAAGGACATATTTTCGAGGTCGTCAAGAATTTTTGAATTGGGTGATTTTTGCATTTCGAAAAAACGATTGAACATGCTTCTAAAATTCAACGATGCTTTTCCAAATAGAACCCAAACCAACACGGGTGCTAAAATGACGAAGACCGCGGCCTTAACGTCTAAGCCAGTCTCTGACGATAGTTTTGATTCCGATGCAATTAAGACAATACATAAGACCAGTACAAAGAGCGCAACCAGTCGTATGGTTGTCTTATAGATAAAGTTCATAAATTCTCTCCTAAATCATTTTCAATTGCCAAAATCGCTTCCTCGAGATCTGCGTTGGATTTATCCAGTTTTTGTGCTCGTTTGAACGACCCAAGGGCCAACTTTTTTTCTCCAATTTTGCGATAAAGTGTGCCTTGCATGATGAAAAGTTTTGCCTGCTTTGGGTACTGTTCGACTAGTGGAGCAAGCCGGATCAGCGCTTCAGAATATTTTTCTTTAGTATAGAGATCTTCGACTTCGGCTGTACCATTTAGATAGGAGAGGCTAAGGGGGCCCTTCTGATCGGAGCTTTTCACTTTTCCTTCACTGATGATTCTATCTGCGAAGGTGACTGCCAGATCCTTGTCGTTGGGATCTTTTTTTTGCATGTTTTCAACAACCAGTGTTTCAGGCGAGTGGTGCAATGGAATTGTTAAGCTCTCTTTTTTACCCGTTTGAACATCTTCGACTTGAAAATTTATGTTTCGTGCTAAGTCCTTTTCGCTCGCACTATAGGGCGGCGTAATCCACATACGGGTTTTTTTGCCGGAACAACTGACTATAAAAACCATTGTAATAGTCGCGGTTATCGAAATTAAATATCTAAAAATCTTCTTATCCATAATCTCATTCACCTGCCCATTACCATGTCATCGAAAGTCTGAATAAAAGCCCCAGCCCACCAAAGGTTCCAGCTTTATCTGATCCTTCAGAAGCAACCTCACCATTATTTATTTCTTTGAGAATTTCGTCCGATAAAACCGATGTCTTAAATATATAAATCGGCATAAGACTGAACGAAAAACGCCTAATCATTTGGAATTCTGGTCCCATTCCAATATAGGGTGTAACAAATCCGAGGCCAAGCAGTGCTCCGGCTTCAGTTGCGAGCGCAAATCGCATTGTGGATATATTGTATGGATTGAATATGTAAGTGAACTTGGGTCCGAGTTTCGCAGCAAAACCAATTGGTTTGCCTATGTTCTTCTTTTTAAGGTCGTCCTCATCAATGCCAACGTTAAACATTATTCCTGCGACGAATCCAAATAGCTTTCTTCCTCGATCGAATCGCTCTCCGATAAATAAATCAAGCGCGGGCATCATGAAACGATTGGAGCCACCACCGATATCGAGACCAGGCATGGAATTAAGTCCAAAGCTCGTGCTGAGTGCAAAAGCGGTTTCCCCTAAAATGACATGCGATAGTGAATCTCTATGGCCGAGTTCGTAGGGGTCCTGTTCGTTCAGATTTTCGCGATCTCGCACTACCTGGGCCATGGAATATTGCTGACTCCAAAGGACATGGTCTGTCGAAGCTCTTACGAGGCGAATATTCAGAATTAAATCTTCCGGAGTGTAATTGAGATCCGCGTAGATCACATGATCTGTCCCAGCCTCAGAGCTAATACGTTTCGCCCGGCCTGTATCCGACGAATAGTTTTCAAAACGCAGCTGCCCATTGCCGGATTTAGTAAGCCTTGCCTCATCGCAATTAAGGCACTGTTTGACTTGGAGTTTATTTGAAAATAGGAGCGTCCGCTCTAATTTCTGACGGAAGTTGCGCTGATAGTGAGGCGGAAGATTCTCGTTAATTCTAACTTCATAAACTAATAGACTTGTTGTGTAGTGCTCGATCTTTGGTAAGTCTTTCTGCAAGATGGAGAGTAATTCGTCTTCCACCTTTTCGTAGGGCACTTTAAGCCATTCAACATCTTTATTTTGTGGGGGCGTTTGTAAAGAGGCCTGCGCCGATGAATCATTTGCTAGGGTAGCTGACGGAGAGATCTGGAGGGATAGAAAAAGAGATAGCGCGAGGACTAAAAAATGAATACGCATAATTCCAAATACCATAAATAAATACTTTCAAATTTTATAGAATTAGACGGAAACAGAGGCAATCAGAAATTCGTAATTCAAATTGTTTTGTCTGAATTCGTTGCGCAATTTACAACGAATGGAGTTGAAAGTCAATACATACATTGAAAATATTTAATAAATATAAACTTATGTAGTAGATAATTGAATTGGTTTAGCAGATATTTAATGTGCGAAACTGCTTTTCAGGGAAGGGGTCTAGTGCTCTGAATGGCTCGCTTAATACCCACTACGCTGCCGTAGGGGCCACTTCTCGAATTAACCCTCCCCAATGGGCCTAAAAATCTGGTACAACCCCCCAGCATGTCATTCCAAAAGGATATTTATGACTATTTCGCTACGGCAGCCTTGGGGATTGAGCAAATCCTTGCTCAAGAACTGGCGGCCCTGGGGGCGCAGGAAATCCAAGTCAGTAAAGCGGGGGTCCGCTTCCGTGGCCCTTTGGAGCTAGGTTATAAAGCTTGCCTCTGGCTGCGAACGGCAAATCGAGTCTTGTTGGTACTTAGCCGATTTCCGGCGCCAGATTCTGACAGCCTCTACCGTGGGGTTCGAAAAATTCACTGGACGGATCATCTCACTTATAAAGATACGTTGGCGGTAGACTTTTCTGCTTCGTCGTCTGACATTGCCACCAGGGGAGTACATACGCATTTTGCGGCATTAAAGGTCAAAGATGCAATAGTAGATCAATTTAGGGTAGTAACGGGAGACCGTCCTTCCATCGACACGGCGACGCCAGACGTCCGAATTAATGTTTATCTAACCAATGGCGAAGCAACCGTCTGCATCGATTTATCCGGCGATAGTCTCCATTTGAGGGGGTATCGAAGGGAAGGAAGTGCGGCGCCACTCAAGGAAAACCTGGCGGCAGCCCTCCTCCTCCAGGCAGGATGGAACACCGATAGCGTTCGCGAACAGCCAGATCGAGCATTTTTGGATCCGATGTGTGGGTCGGCGACGCTGCTTATTGAAGCAGCGCTTATTGCTGCAAATGCAGCGCCCGGTCTAATGCGGCGCTATTATGGATTTTTAGGTTGGCAGGGGCACGTCCCCAAACTTTGGCAAAGGATCAAGGAAGAAGCACAATCGCAGCATGTCACTAACGCTAAAAAAATCCCACGCATTGTTGGCTATGATAGCGATGCCCGAGCAATTCGGATTGCGATTGCCAATATTGAGAGGGCGGGTTTCACCGGGATAGTCCACGTCGAAAAATGCGATTTGAAAATGGCCGAGCTGACTTCTAAAAAAGGGCTCTTAGTGGTGAATCCCCCTTATGGAGAAAGACTAGGCGAGATTGAGACGCTCAAACCGTTGTACAAAGACCTGGGCGATGTTTTTAAACAGCGGTTTAAGGGGTGGGAAGCTTATGTTTTTACCGGAAGTCGTGAGTTAGCAAAGTCCGTAGGGCTCAAAACGACCCAAAAGACAGTATTCTATAACGGACCGATCGAGTGTCGCCTTCTGAAGTACGAGATCTTTTAAAACCTTACCCTTTGACCCAGCAAGAAATTTTGATAGACCTAATTGCTATGGAAAAGCAAGAAAACAGCGGAGCAGAAAATCCTGGGGAGCTTTTGCGAGACTCCGATGCGCAAACGAACGAGACCCTCAGCCAAATTATTGATTATGAACGGGTCTTATCCAATCGAATATCGGGGGTTAAGACGGTTTTAGTTGTTATATCAGCAAGAGGAATGGCTTTCGATCGAGAAGCCCTGAGGACAAAAATCGCGGTGGCCTATCCCGACGCAAAGGTCTTCTTCAAAACCACTCAAAATGCTTCCTTGGGCGAGGAGATCCCCGCTAAGGTAGATTTACTGATTGATTTTACCGGCCCGGGGGAGAGGCAGAGCTGGTGCTTCGCAAAGAAATTACGTAAAATGGCTCGCGTAGTGGTGGGACGAAACGCTGGCTGGTTTAGGCGCAAAATCTATGATCGCGTTTTTGATGAATCCGCATCGCCTGAGCCTTTATCGGAAGAAATATTGGAAAGAGAAAGAGCAGTACAGAAGCACGTCCTGGCCATGGCGGGTATTCCGCTTTTCCAGATGAGCAATACTCCCCCGGATCTCGGAAAGACTATCGCTTTGGAATTACCCGGCATGCGAAAGTTGTAAACTATGGCAGAAAAAACAGCGGCAGAGAGAACTGCAGAAAGAATTTTTGCTACTCTTTGTTCACTAAAATTAGCAGTGTTAGTGATTCTGTCCTTGGCAATTGCGCTGGCGGCAGCGACTTTTATTGAGTCGCTCTATGACACCGCTTGTGCGCAATATTGGATCTATCGGACCAATTGGTTTTATGGGCTTTTGTTCTTGCTGGGATTAAATATATTTTGTGTAGCAGTCAGTAGATTTCCGTGGAAGTTCAGACATGTTCCATTTTTACTAGCGCACCTCGGGATTCTTATTCTTCTGCTAGGATCGTGGATCACCTATAAAGTCGGAATCGACGGAAGTTTGCGGATATCAGAGGGCGAGGCAGCAAGCATTGTGGATTTGGATGCAGCGTCGCTTTTTGTTTATGACCGTAGTGAACTCAAAGCCTTACCAATTAAGTGGATTCCGCCGACGGTTTCATTTACTCCGATTCGACTTGCTTCGCACGGGCTTTCGTATCCGATTGTGATTGATCAGTTTGTCAGCCATGCTGAGCCGATCGTCTCATTTATTTCTGATGGAATTCCCGCTTTTCCTAGTGAGAAAAAATCACCGGCTCTGAAAATCAGAGTCAAAGGTGGCCCGATGCAGATTTCACAGGAGATTTGGTTGTGGCACGGTACGAGTGAGTGGAAAGACGTTCAGGCAGGACCGGCGCGATTTTCGATTCGCGTGGAAGGCGAGAGTGAGGGTGAGGGCACCAAGACTTCAAAAACCAACGGGCCCACGATTTCATTTTTCTTGAGGAATAAAGGAGATCTGAGTTTTGTCGCCAAGAGTTCTGCGGGCAAAATCGTTCGCGGTACTTTTAAACGGGATGAGGTGAAAGGCCAAGTGCTTCAACCCGGTTGGAAAGGTGGCGTCACTATCACGATGGAAGAGTGGTTTCCTAACGCTGTACCTTCAACAACCTATAAGCCTGCTAGGATTCAATATGGAAATCAAGCGCCGGGTTCTGCAATTCATCTGCGAATGGCTGACGGAAAAGACGGAGTTTGGCTTGGCCTTGGCGAACGAGCAGTACTTCAGCTGGAAAAACGACAAGTCGAAATTGCGTACTATCCGAAGAGGGTTGTTCTTCCGTTTTCGATTCGGTTAGATCGCTTCAATATCGAACATGACGAAGGGACGGTGAATCCAGCGTCTTATTCTTCCAATGTAACGGTTGAGGGGCGACAATCTACGATTAGCATGAATGAGCCTCTGGAAACAAAGGACTATACTTTCTACCAAGCCAGCTATGAAAATGCGATGCCCAGGCCTGTGACTTCCATCTTTACGGTAAATCGCGATCCGGGTCGGCCCTGGAAATACGGTGGATCATTACTCATTGTTCTAGGTACTATTCTCTTGTTTGTAATGAAGTATTTAAAATTCAAAGCGGTTAAGAAGAGTCCGGTCCTCACGGCAAGACTGGGAGACGCCTGAAATATGAAATCATCGAAAAACTTTAAGTCTGGATTCAAATTTGTACTGGGCACACTAGGGCTCGGATTGGGACTCACATTCGCCTGCCAGGCGTATCAATCCTCAGTGCTAGTGGCATCAGCACTAGCAGCGAAACCCCAGGCCGAGGCGAAACCCCAAGCCACCAATGCAATCAAGCACGAACTAATGCCTCACCGCAACTGGAGTTTTACGGAGCTGAGACGGGTGCCTGTTCAGAGCGGTGGGAGAATTAAACCACTAGATACGCTGGCTAGCGAAATCGTTCTCTTTGAAACAGGGAAAAGAAAATTTGAGAATTGGGATCCCCTGGATTTAATGCTGTCTTGGATTTCGTTCCCTCATTTTTGGGAATCGAAAGCGTTCATTCAGGTAACACGCGAAGATGTTAAGCGCCAACTAGGTTTGGATGAGAAACGAACTACTTTTTCACCGAAAGAATTGCTGGCAAACCCTATCTTACTTCAGTATGCGGAGAAAATGTCTGGCCCGAATGTACAGGCACAAGCTCCCGATCCTATGGGATCTGCTAAGTCCAACCCTCGGGATCAAGAATTCAAAGCGGTGTTTGATCGCATTTCGACGTTCCACGGGGTCATTTCAGGCGAAGTTTGGCATTTGATTCCAAGAGACTCGCCTAGAGCTTGGGGAAGCTTACTGGACGAAAATGAAAATGTTCACCAGGGCGCACATAGAAACGCACTAAACGAAGATCAAGAATCCGAAAATCTGATCAAATCCAACTTTGTTCAATTGCTGAGGGACTACCAAGCCGGCGATACGACTCGCTTCTCAAGAAGTGCGGATTTGCTTCGAGCCTCCGTCGAAGGCGAAGTGGATGACTACGAATCGAAGTACCAATATAAGATTGGAGTCGAAGTCTTTTACAATCAGGTTCGACCGTTTTTATTCGCATGGATTTTCTACCTATCCGCCTTTTTGGCTTGGTCACTTTATCAGCTTCATTCTGAAGCGAAGTGGATGAAAGGGTTTAGAAGACTCGCGGTTCCATTCACAGTGATTGCGCTCTCGTTTCACGTCGTCGGTTTCGCCTCTCGTTGTTATATTGCGGGAAGACCTCCCGTCACTAATATGTACGAGTCGGTGATTTGGGTAAGTTTAGGCGCGGTCGTTTTTTCTGTAATCATCGGCCTCCTACAACGCCATACGCTTTTACTCGCAGTCGGAACCGCTTTGGCGACGTTTGGAATGATCGTAGGTGATATAGCTCCGTCCGTACTAGATCCATCTATTCATCCGCTGGTTCCGGTTTTGAGGAGTAATTACTGGCTGACGATTCATGTTCTGACTATTACCTTGGGCTATGCTGCGTTTGCGCTAACGTTAGGACTATCTAATCTGACGTTGTTAAATTTCTTGAAAAGCAAGAAGCCGAATCAAAAACAAATCGCTAGCTTGAATCAAATGACTTATCGCGCTATGCAATTTGGCGTAGTCTTTATTGCGGCCGGAACGATTCTAGGTGGTGTTTGGGCGGATTATTCCTGGGGTCGATTTTGGGGTTGGGATCCCAAAGAAGTTTGGGCATTGATTACTTTGCTTTCTTACGTTGTAGTTCTGCACGGGCGGTTAACTGGCTGGATGGGGCAGCTGGGTTTTGCGGTATGTTCTGCCATCGGCTTTATGTCCGTAGTGATGGCTTGGTACGGCGTGAACTTTATTTTAGGAGTTGGATTGCATTCCTATGGTTTTGCTAGCGGTGGAACTCCCTGGGTCTTAGGATTTGTGGGTGCTGAATTAGTTTACGTCACAGCTGTTACTTTGGTTTGTAAAAATCGAGTCAGACTGGAAGCATTGGCTAAGACTAAGGCCAAAGTGATTGTTCCTGTGCCGGCTGCAGAAGCACTCTTAATTCCGGCATTGGAAAAAGAGCTGCAGGAGACTCCTGTTAAGGCCGCTTCTGAAAATCGCGAAAAGTTTGAATTTGACGAGGTCCCTCCTCCCACTCAAAATCAGCCAGCTTCTGACCCAAACTGATTGGATCATCTAGTTTAGCTCGCCATAATGTAATGATTGAGGGGCGTGGAAGAGAATAAGGAACAAGGGTTCCAAAGGCCTCCACTAACAATATGGGTTCATGTGCAGGAACGATCGCGCCTTTTTTAAATAAAATGGCATGAATTCGTCCCCCAGTTCGCGAATAGATTCCGCGACCCATTTTTTCGGGAAATTTCACCTGGAGAAACCAAGACCCGAGTCTCACGTTCCATCGATCGGTGAGTGGGTATGCGCATACAGGGACGCCGCCAACGACACCAGAAAACCCCGTTCTTCCGTTTTCTTTCCAGAAGGTTGGTCCTTCGGTCCAGGCCCTTTGCAAAACCTCAGCACCTGATCCCTTGAACCACTGCTCGCCTGTACTCCACTGAAACGGCGAACCTTTGCCCAACGGCGATAGACTCTGTTCTAATAGTTCGGACGGTGGGGTCAGAGAAGGAATAAACTCTTCATCAATAAAGCCGGTGTGGAAAACTCCCTCCTGTACCCAAGGGTGCTTTGCAAGCTCAACTAGATAATGTTCATTTGTTTGAATCGATCCCGTGATCCAAACATCACGAAATAGGTTGGGTGCTTTTCGCAGAGATTGTTTTTGGGCTTGCCCGAAAATATAGAGATGCCCAAGTACACCGGTATCCGTACTTTTTACCGTATCGCCAGGTTTGTAACTCAAGTGTAGCGCTGCTTCGCAATCTGCATGGGGCCACTCCCGCTTCTCCTGTATCTGAAAAACTTTTCCCGGCTGTGGAAGATAGGAAAGCGAGTTTTCCGCATAAATTCTAAACGAAACCCCCGAGGATCGGACAGAACTGAGTTTCTTAAAGTAAGCTGGGGCGTAAGTCGATTGGGTCAATGTAGCTAACTGCCAGGAAACGGCATTTGTTCCAGCTATTTTTTCCCAAAGGTGAAAAGAGGTATTCAAACGTGGGAGGCCCCCAACCAAAAAAGCCTGTGGGCCATCGACCAAGAATTCGAAGGCTCCGACTCCATGGTATTGAAATTCAGTTGCCAAGTTGCGGGTCCATTTTCTCAATAAAATCTGTGTTGAGTGCTCAATCTTCGAAGCTGGACAAAATTCAATAAGTTTACGATATTTAGATTGGAGCGAGGCGTCGACCGCCGGAAAAATCTGAATTGTCCCATCTCTAAATCGTGCAAATGGAACAGAAACCAGCCTGGCACTTTCCAGATATTTTTCTGTGAAAAGGACGATTTCCCCTTGGTGGTATCGAAGTTGTTCAATCCACAGCGGGTACTCATTAGTCAAAGTACTAGCGTCATGAATAACGAGTAAGCCGAGATGGCCACCCCCTTTTGCGGTTTTCAAAACGATGGGAAAGACGTCTTCCGTTCTCGCTGCAAACGCTTCAATTTCTCTCCTCGTATGCATCGGTTCAGGGTTGACGATCAGGTTAGGAATGCCTAGTTTTTCGGCCTGTAACAAAAATTGTAGTCTATGCTCAAACACGGACAGGGTCTTTGCCGAAGGGCCGATCCAAGTTAGCCCGCAGCTATGTACGATATTTGCGAGTTCCGGCTTTTCGGCCCATAGGTCCGTGCCCGGATGGACCATCCCGTTGCCGTCCGTGCTTTCTGCAAAGTCAGTAAACAACTTTTTTAGTTTATTAAATCGATCAAATGAGGAGAGTTGAGGGAACGGTTCAGTCTTTCGATTGGCAAAAATCACCGGTTCTAGGCCATGGGCCTTGAGTTGTTCGGCTATGATTTGGGCATTTGCCAATTCCCCAAGCACCAGAACGTTGGGCTTAACAAAACTATTCGGGCCAGACAGGTCTAACTTCGACTCGTTCATAAACTATTATTTCCCAATCGTCCATTTTTAAATAAGAAAAATAGGACTTTGCCCATTGGGCACCCAGCTCTAGCATAGCTTTATCCTGCTCGATCAGCGCCCAACTACCCTGTTTTGGCAGGCCAACGCTGCCATCAGCTTCGCCAGCAGCAATGCCACAGATGCCCGTTGCAGGGCCGGCACCAAACTCGATTCCATTGAGACTTTTGTGCGTCCAGCGAAAACCTAGCCGATGTAACTCCCCCCAAATTGACGCCATTCTAAATAGATTGCATGGCATGAAATATAAGAAATAAGCTAAGCGAAGATTTTCTGGGTGCGAACTCCGCTTCCAATAAGGGCTTATTTTCCTGTCAGTCTCTTGCCTCAGTTTTTCTTGTCTCTGCTTTTCTCCCGGGGTCACGTCCAGCCGATTAAATAGGCTTGACAGCC
>Ga0207098_10181_pt1 | contig 21050 bp, 27 predicted proteins | sample Alteio_BWMinHeat_84_FD_153548 | JGI IMG/M metagenome (GOLD analysis project Ga0207098, IMG submission 153548) | Enriched cells from forest soil in Barre Woods Harvard Forest LTER site, Petersham, Massachusetts, United States -... | ecosystem: Environmental > Terrestrial > Soil > Temperate forest >...
GGATTCGAACCCACGGAGTGCCAGGTTGGAAGCCTGGTGCCTTTCCGCTTGGCGACGCCCGCTCAAAATTGGTCCAGGGAGTGGGAGTTCAACCCACGGCCTCGCGATTATCGATCGCGCGCTCTGCCAACCGAGCTATCCCTGGAAAATGAAACCTGGTGCCGGGTGCAGGAGTCGAACCCGCGTAGCTTGCTTGTAAGACAAGCGTTCTTCCGTTGAACTAACCCGGCCTTCTGTTACCGAACTGGTGCGCGTGGGCTCGAACCCACAGCCTTCGGCTTCGGACGCCGACGCTCAATCCGTTGAGCTTCACGCGCGAAAACTTTGGAGCCGCCCGCGGGACTTCAACCCGCATCTTCATCGTTAGGACCGATGCGCTCTCTGCGTTGAGCTAGGACGGCGCAAAGGATTTGGCGCGCCAGGCAGGACTCGAACCCGCGTGTGACGGCATTAGAAGTGCCGTGCCTCATCCATCTCGGCCACTGGCGCCCTGTTGGTGGAGTCGGTGGGATTCGAACTACCCACATTGGGATTTCTCCCGCTGATTAAAAGTCAGGTCTCTGCATTCCAATTCGAGTACGACTCCAACGTTGGTGGGTCACCGGGAAGTCGAATCCCGTCCGGGCGGTTAAGAGCCGCCTATGCTGCCGTCAACACCTGTGACCCGTCTGCCCCTCCGCACAGCAGTGGTGGACGTGGTGAGAGTCGAACTCACGGACTGGCGCTTATAAGGCGCCGGCTACATACCAGTCCAGCAGCTACACGTCCACACAATCTGGTGGCTGCGGTCAGATTCGAACTGACTGCCTTGCGCTTATGAGACGCCTGCTCATCCGCATGAGCTTCGCAGCCATGGCGCGGGTGGAGGGATTCGAACCCCCAGTCGCGGCTTTGGAGACCGCTGGTTTGCGCATTAACCGACACCCGCGTTCAAAAGTTGACCCGGCCGAAGCCAGGGTCCGGTGGAAACGACAGTCACACCGGACCCTAAGGCACGATTCCCCATATGACTCGCTCGGTCATTTTCACAGTGCCGTGTTTGCCTGTGCAGGGCATCGTGTCGTCATTCTGGTACGCGGTAGAGGATTCAAACCCCTATATCGAGATTCGTAATCTCGTGTCCTATTCGATTGAACGAACCGCGCACAACAAATTGGTCGGGGTACTCAGAATCGAACTGAGACCACATGTTCCCAAGGCATGGATGCAACGCGTTACAACATACCCCGACTTAAACTGGTGGCCAGGGCCGGAGTCGAACCGGCATCTCCTGCTTTTCAGGCAGACGCTGAGACCGCATCAGCTACCAGGCAATTGCTAACTTGGTGGAACCTATCGGAGTTGAACCGATCTCTCCCGCTTGCAAGGCGGGCGCTCTCCCGTATGAGCTAAGGTCCCGTGAAAAATTGGTGGAGCGTACCGGCATCGAACCCATCTGCTGTGTGAGCACGCCCAGCACTCCCACGCCCCGTTACTTCCGCCGCACCCACTCGTACCAGCGCGGCGGCCAATGATCATCGCGCCATTTTCCGTCCTCGAAAGGGTGGAGTCCGTTCACTTCCAGAAAATGGCACGACCAGTCGCGCGCATCAGGAACCTGCAGGCGCTGCTTACCATCGCGGTCCCAGCACCACACGTCATTGTGTTGGCACTCCAGGCGGTGAGGGACAAGTTCAAACTCGTCGCCCTTTGCATATTGAATGTGCAGCCACTGGTTGATACGCCGGCGTACGCTGCGGGAGGCCTGCTGCTTGTCCCGGCTGGCACTCTGAACCCCGGTGATCGCAGCGTACGGGCGCCGATAGGATCTGCTCATGATTTGGTGTTCCTTTGGACACCTACGTCATGGCAGCCCTCCTTTCATTGGGGTGACCGACGGGACTCGAACCCGCATGACTGGAGCCACAATCCAGTGCCTGAGCCCTTCGGCCACGGCCACACTTGTTGGAGCACTCGCGCGGATTCGAACCGCGTTCTCTCGGGTACAAGCCGAGGGCATCTCCGGCTATGCTTCGAGTGCTACGAATCTTTTGTCACCGCCGGAGTCAACGAACAAATACTCGGCCCACTCTTCTATGGCCATGCCCACCGACCGCAGCAAGCCGCGCGCGGTGTGCACGCTGGCCGGGATCACGCGGTGCAGCAGTTTCATGCCGGCCTCTTCCGGCGTTCTCGCGTCCTTGGCCTGGTTGCACTTCTTGCAGGCGGTGACCAGGTTCTCCCATGTGTTGCGTCCTCCGCGCGAACGAGGAAGCACGTGATCGAGAGTCAGCTCACTCCCATGGAACCTCCGGCCGCAGTACTGGCAAGTGTGGTTATCGCGAAGATAGATGTTCTTCTTCGTGACCACCTGCATACGGACCGGGATGTACTTATACTCGACCAGCCGGATCACGCTCGGCTGGTAGACGCCGGGATAGATCATGCGCTTCGTCGAAAGGACGACGGACACTTTGCCTTTCGTCAGCATCTTGAGTGCCTGCCGCACCGAAATGATCCGGATCGGCTCAAAGCACGAATTCAGCAAGAGCACTGGCTTTCTGGTCACCATCCGGATCACCCTATATGGAGCCCGAGGCGGGATTTCAACCCGCGTCCTCTCCCTTACCGTGGGAGCGCTCTATCCACTGAGCTACAAGGGCCTGCCTGCTAATCGGAGCTTCTGTGACGACTTGAACGCCAATCACGCGAGTACGGGTCGCGCGCTCTGCCCGTTGAGCTACAGAAGCGTTAACGTGGAGCGAAGTACGGGACTCGAACCCGTGTAACGAGAGTGGCGCTCTCGTGTACTGGCCGCTGTACGAACCTCGCATGGCTCCGTCACCTCGATTCGAACGAGGATTCCGGCGTCCAAAGCGCCGTGGCCTACCATTAGCCGATGACGGATCGAACTGGCTGCCCGCAGAGGATTTGAACCTCCATAGCCTGAGTCAGAGTCAGGTGTCCTTATCCGTTGAACGAACGGACAACTTACTCACGGGAAGATACACGTATCTTCTCGTCCTGCATAAGTGGCAGACGGGGTGGGAATCGAACCCACATGTTGACACAGCAACGCGCGGTTAACAGCCGCGTGCCTTACCATTCGGCACACCCGCCAATAACTAAAAAACCCTGGCACTTGGCCAGGGTTGATGAATCTTGGATTCCTCCCCCGGCTACACGGCAGTACCCTGCTTCCACGTCCGCACGATCGCGACGACGCTGGCTGGTCTAAATCCGTGATTGGCTATCAGGGTTCGCATGTTACTTCTCACTTGCCCACTAACATACCTCACTTTCACTTATAAATGCAAGCCAATAATAAGTTGGTAGCGCACAGCGGATTCGAACCGCTACCTCAGCCTTGAAAGAGCCGCCACCTGCCATTAGTAAGAGTGCGCCATTATTGGCGGCGCGCAAGGGAATTGAACCCTTATCGCGAGATTGAGGGTCTCGCATCCTTGCCGTTTAGAAGAGCGCGCCGAAAACTGGCGGATCCGACCGGATTCGAACCGGCATGGTCTTGATCGACAATCAAGTGCACTGGCCGTTGTGCTACGGATCCCTGGTTGCGGGAGCCGGATTTGAACCGGCGTCTCAGGTTTATGAGACCTGCGGATTGCCACTTTCCCATCCCGCGTCGCAACTGGTGCATGTGGAAGGATTCGAACCTCCGGTGTTCACCGCTATGGGTCACAGCTTTACAGGCTGCTGCCGTCGCCGCTGGGCCACACATGCATGGAGGAGCGCAAGTGAGTCGAACAGTCATCCCTCGCGGGAGCCCCCGGGTTCAGGCCGGATCGCCTCACCGTTGGCGGTACGCTCCGATTCAAAAACTGGCGGTAGCGGCGCGAGTCGAACGCGCAAGCCCCGAAGGTACGCCTCGCTTCGAACGAGATGGGCTTTCCGATTGCCCAACGCTACCTCCACCCCAGCGACGAAAGACCTGTCGCCGGGGACCCCGGTCATTGGCGGTAGGAGCAGGACTTGAACCTGCACACGCCTCGCGACGTGAGCCTCGCCTCCAACGAGGTGCGATGCCGTTCCGCTCATCCTACCGATACAAACACTTGGCGGAGACGATCCGATTCGAACGGATGGTGCCCTCTAGGGCACTCCGCGTTAGCAGTGCGGCGCCTTGGACCACTCGGCCACGTCTCCTTGAAATCTCTGGTGGGGATGGAGAGATTTGAACTCTCATGCGCGAAGGCGCTGGTTTCTAAGACCAGTGTGTCTTCCATTTCCACCACATCCCCATCACTTACTAACTTCCCGCACAATTGACACATCTCCAATGATCAGGTTTCTGCATGCGAACCTGTCGACAAAGATGGTGGGCTTCCAGGGATTCGAACCCTGACTATGTCACAGCTCTTGAGGCTGCCGCGTCTGCCTATTCCGCCAGAAGCCCAGAAAGCAAAAGCCCCTCGATTTTCGAGGGGCTTTTGCGGTTCTTTAGAACTTTGCCTAAATCAGCCGCACCCCTCCACGCCCAGCAAATCGCTGAGTGATTCGGACAGATACGACTTGAATAGGTTCTTCACGAAAACGAGAATACCTCAGTTCTAAGTTAAACGCAACTGACTCTCTGGTAACTACCCAAGGTAAGCAGCGGATTTATCTGCAATTGGTGTTGCTTCTTTTTGAGAAGTAGGGCATGATGACCATCATGCTGAATCGAGTCCCATCCACGATTCATCGCCAAGCGAAAGGCCTCCGGCCGCATTCGCAAGGTGACACTCTGTTCGCCCCAGGGCTCGATTGGACAAGCGCATAGCGCGTTTCCCAAAGCAGACTGTCGAGCCCCTGGCCTGATGGTCAGGGGCTTTTTCATGGAGTATGAATGACTGCGGTCGCAATCTCATTTGAGGCAGCGACCAGAAGCCAGCGAGGATCACTCTCTTGATACGCATGGAGATTTTCGATAATCAGATTCCAGTGTTCGGTCACGCCGATGACCGGACGCTGAACCAGATTCGTGTTTGTGCACGCACTGCCGACAGAGTTGCGCTCATGCCCGATAACCACGTCGGCTATGGTGTGCCGATCGGCGGTGTCGTCGCATACAAGAATGCGATCAGCCCTACAGGTGTGGGTTATGACATCGGCTGCGGCAATAAAGCCGTTCGTGTCGATATGCCTGGCTCGGAGCTGCGCGCACGGATTGCCAAGATCATGGATGATGTTTGGACGACAATCAGCTTCGGTGTCGGTCGCAAAAACAACGAGAGGGTAGACCACGTTCTGTTTGATGACCAGGCATGGAAGCTGAAGGCGATCGCGTCACTCAAGGAGATGGCGCGCAATCAGCTCGGCACGGTGGGAAGCGGCAACCATTACGTGGATCTGTTCACCGACGAAGACGATCGCGTGTGGATTGGTGTGCACTTCGGTTCGCGTGGGTTGGGCCACAAGACAGCCACGCACTTCTTGAAGGCTGCTGGCGCTTCCGATGGGATGGATGTAGAGCCTTGCGTTCTATCGACCGATAGCGATCTTGGCGCCGACTACCTTGAGGCGATGCGTCTCGCCGGCGATTACGCCTATGCGGGTCGTGACTGGGTCTGCGCACGCGTGGCAGAAATCCTGGGAGCGCCGATCATCGAGGAGGTGCACAATCATCACAACTACGCGTGGCGCGAAGAGCACAATGGCGAGCAGTTGTGGGTTGTGCGCAAGGGAGCGACGCCGCCCTTCCCGGGCCAGCGCGGGTTCGTCGGTGGCACGATGGGCGAGCAGTCGGTCATTCTCGAAGGAATCGAAAACGAGCATGCCCGCTATTCGCTCTATTCCACCGTGCACGGCGCGGGTCGCGCACTGGGCCGTCGTGAAGCGACTGGTGTTGTCGACCGCAAGACCGGCGAGGTCAAGCGCGCCGGCAAGGTCACGCCGGAAATGATGCGCACCTGGGTAGATCGCGCTGGGATCGAATTGCGCGGTGCTGGACTTGACGAATCGCCCGACTGCTACAAGCGCCTGGATGAGGTGCTTGAGGCTGTCGGCGACACGGTACGCATCCTGCACCGTCTCACCCCGGTTGGAGTTGCAATGGCTGGGGCGAATGAGTTCGATCCCTACAAGGACTGAACCAATGACCGGATTGGCTGCACAGGTGGAAGTCGCTCTGCGCGGCCAGTCCAATATCAGGCAGTTGTCTGTACCGAAGGAGCCTGAAAAGGGGGCACCATGAAGCTTGCGGAAGCACTGGCAGAGCGTAGCGATTGCCAGAACAGAATTGAAGAAACAAAGAAGCGACTGATTCGTTCAGCTCGTGTGCAGGAGGGCGAACAGCCGGCTGAAGACACGACCGAGCTTCTGGCGGAAGCCGATCGCATCTTTGCGCGTCTGCTGGAGCTCGTCAGTGCAATCAACCGAACGAACGCGAAGACTGCGTTCGATCATGAGCGGTCGATCTCGGATGCAATTGCCGAACGTGATGTGGTCGGCAAGCGCCGCGATTTCCTGGCTGGAATCGCGGAGGCTGCGAGCACCCGGCAGGATAGGTACTCCAAGTCGGAGGTGCGATTTGTCGCGACCGTGTCGGTGGGCAAGCTGCAGATGGAAGTGGATCAGCTCGCAAAGCGGTATCGTGAACTGGACACAAAGCTGCAGGAACTGAACTGGAAAACCGAATTGATCTGAGTCGTTGGTAACCCTTGTTTGCAGCGAGCACAAGCCCAGCCGGGGGCAAAGCCGGCACTCGGGTGATTTTGAAGAGCCAAAGTCGAGGGGTTCGATTCCCACGCAGTACAGCGCATGCTCCGTACAGTCACAAGTGCACGGCGTATCGACTACCAGTTACTACCGCGTGCTGAGTAAACCAGGGTGAGGGTGGGTAAGGGGACACTCAGATCCATTAACCGAAGAAGAGACCAGTGCCGGCATCGTTAAACGCCTGCAAAGTGAATTCAATCTATGACCTCGGTGCGAATTGTATGCATTAGCGATACACACGGCCAGCACACCAAATTGAGCGTGCCGGATGGGGATGTGTTGATTCATGCCGGCGATTTCATGGCATTCGGCGATACGCCAAAGGAGGTTGTCGATTTCAATCAGTGGCTGGGCAAACAACCTCATCGGCACAAGGTTGTCATCGCAGGGAACCATGATTTGATGTTCGAGCGCCATCCGGGAGCCGCCAGAGAACTGCTCGGCAATGCAATCTATCTCGAAAACTCAGGTGCGGAGATTGCGGGTTTCACGATCTGGGGATCGCCAGTTCAGCCCGAATTCAACAATTGGGCTTTCAACGTCGCTCGCGGCGCGGCGATTCGGCGGTATTGGAAGATGATTCCGGCGAATACAGATGTCCTGGTGACTCATGGACCACCATTCGGCGTGCTTGACAAAGCGCACCCTTCCTCCGCTCACGTGGGCTGCGAGGAACTGGCGAAGGCTGTCGAACAGATTAAGCCTGGGCTTCATGTGTTTGGCCATATCCATGGCGGCCACGGATTGTCCAGCAGCAAGGATACGCAATTTGTCAACGCGTCGGTTGTCAATGAGGCGTACCGGCTCGTTCATGAGCCGCAAGTTGTCGAGATCGAGGTTTAACCTGCAAATACAGTCACTATCAGGTAATCAATGCAGGCGGGCACGTTAAGGGCGCACCCGCCTGAACGTGGCCTTAATTGGCGCCTGCGGACGGAGGGATTGGCATGTGCCTCTCTTGCGAAGAAGCCCCGATGGACCGATTGGCGTCCAGCAGAGGTAAAGCTTCAACCAAAACCAATTCTTTCGTTGAATGCTCCCGCTTCATGGCTCCAGCGGAGCGGCAGGACCGAAAAAGGGTCCTTTCAAGCCCGTGCAGGCGCCGTGGCAACGGTCGGAACGCAGCGGAAGGGTTCTACAGGTTCCTCCCGGCCCTGCTAAGACGCTTCCTTAAGCGTGGGCACCTGACGAAGAAGAAATTTCGGCAGGAACACTGTCGGCACGATCTATGCTGGGTAGGCAATGCTTCGAGAAACTAGAAGGGAAGGAGCTGTTCCTTGACGCGCCAGAATGTTTCCATAATCGTGCGTCGGATTCAAATATTACTTTCTGTTTTTCTCTTGATTCTTTGGGATCCGGCGAAGGTCTGTGGGGCTCCATTTCAGACCGCGCAGGTCGCCTACGAACTGCACTATGCCACCGCGAACGATCCTCGAGTGAGCCTGCGCATCACTCTGGAGAAACCCCTTCCGGCTCCCGCCGCGCTCGTAATTCCCAGGTCGTACCCAGGGGGATACTCGTTTGTTCCTTACGATGACTTTGTCGAGGACGTTCATGCTTTTGCTTCGGACGACAAATCCATCGAATCCAAGAAAGACGCCGACGGACCACGCTGGGCGATCGGCGAAGAGGGTGAAAGGATTTCGCGGATCGAATACCGAGTGAATGTCGGCCGCATGGAGGATCGGATTCGCGGTTCTGTGGATTCCTCCAAGATTCGCAAGAACTACGTCGGGCTGCTTGGTTATTCGGTATTCGGCTATGTCGATGGTCTGGAACAAGCCCCGGTCACTCTGCAAGTGGATGGACCTGCGGATTGGCCAGTCCTGAGCACTCTCGATCCCCGCGCCACAATTCTGAACGGAACCGCGAAAGCGCAAGCCGCCAATTTCGACATTCTTGCGGATTCTCAAGTGGTAATGGGGCCGGGCGTGCAGTTCCGGAAACTGCCCGGCAAGATTGACCTGCTGGTGGCAGTGTATTCAGAAGGAGACGAGGATGTGGATGCCGAAAGCAAGCTGGCGCGCGAGGCCCTTGACCGCGTTCAGGAGTATTTCGGCGACACACCATTTCCGGCCTATACCGTGCTGCTCGAATTGCTTCGGCCGCGTGAAGGCCACGACTACAACTTCAGCCAGGAACACGATACCAGCGGCACATTCAGCCTTTCGGTCGACCGGGCGACGAATGCAAAATCAGTTGGCTCTCACATTTATTCCGCGCTCTTCAATTATGCACACCACATGGCGCACTCCTGGGTGCCGAAACGGGTCTGGGGCGTGGGCTATCGTCCGTTCAACTGGGAATTGCCGCCGGTGATTGAGACCATCTGGTTTAACGAGGGCTTTGGCCGCTATGCGGGGATGCAGGCGCTGGCCGCGGGGCTGCCCGACGAAGAACGAAAGACTCGGCGGGAACGCGAAATGATGCGGACGCGAGGCTTCCTGGATGTAGCCCCGCCTTTTATTAAGCGAATGCCGCTGACCCTGCTCTCGCAGGAAGCCTCGTTTCTCTATGCCCGCGATTTCCGCACCGGCATGAATATATTCGGGCGAGGCTTCCTCATGGCAGCGGAAATGGACGACCGCATCCAAGCTCAAACAGGAGGTAAAAAGAGTCTGCGAGACGGGTTTCGTGCCATGCTCGCCTGGAGCGGCAAAAATCAACGCGCGCTCCAAGTGAAAGAAATAACGCGGATCATCTCCGAGTCTACGGGCGTCGACGTCCACGACATCGTGGCGCGCTGGATGGAAGCGCCGTCGCGATAGACCGCATCTGAGCCACGAGTGGCTCTGCGGTCAACCGGCGTTGAGTTTACTGGGCCAGCGCTCCAGCCACGATCCCATTATCAAGACTGAATGTGGAACCAACCGCGCCCACGACGGCAGTCCGGCGCGTTAAACCTGCGCGCTGCCGCAGCCGGTAAACTGCTTCAATGCCGGTGCAATGCGCGCCCAGCAGGTTGGCGACTTTAAATTGCTTGAACTCGTCACCAGTCCAGTCCAATTGCTCGTCGCTTGCCCGGAACAGATGCAGACCGCCGATGACCGCGTCCACTGCGCGCTCTGGAAACTTCGTCGCCGCATAGGTGAGGATGTTCACAATTCCGGCATGCCCGCACCCAGTCAGCACCACCAGGCCTTGGGTGGTGTCAAGCACCAGCGACTGGTCTTCGGGTATTGTGTCCTCGACCAGGCCGTCCGGGGTTTGCACCTTTCCCTTTACGCTCCAATTGCGCTCCGGGTACTTCCGCGGAACCGGACCGGTGAGCCACGCACCGGGAAAGATGTCTGCACCGTCGGAGTGCTCGATGAATCGCCCTCCTGTGGCTTCGTACGCTTTCCGAATCGCCATCATCGGGTTGCTCTCGCCCTGGGCCGATGGCCGGCTGTAGAAGATCCCTTTGGCGACGTGCACCACGGACAAGGCGGCGGGGTTCTTTTTCATCATCTCGCGACGCAAGGTAAGCAACCCGGTCACGTGGTCGTCGTGGTTGTGCGTGAGGATTACTTCTTGCACGTTGGAGAGATCAACTTTCAGATCGTGAGCATTTTGTAATACCGTCTCGGGATGCGCGCCGGTGTCCACCAGAATCCGATGACCATCGGCTTCAACTAACGCCGAAAAACCCCACTCGCCAAAGCCTGTTGGTTCTGCCACTAGCATGGTGGAAAGCAGCGTCACTTTAAGCGCACGAATCTGGGTTCCAGAGGTACTCGATGCCTGGACGGAAGGCACGATCCACGGGCCTCCCGTCACCGTCGCAGGAATACCACCGAGCAGGAAAGCGGTAGTGACCACGACCCGACATAGATTGCGTTTCATGTCTGACGTCCGCCCCCTGTCTCAGCCTCTCCAGCTTATCAATGACAGGCTATATAAGACGATGGCTCTCCACCAGTGCAATTCAATGTCGATTGAAGGCAAATTTCGGAAGGTAACAACGGAGTGTGTCGATCGACGTTAATTCAGGCTGAGGCCCCGCTATATCATTGATCCACGGAGCCCCTTCGGACCGCCACGTGAGCCTTTTCAACGCCCCTAGTCTCGGGCAACTTCGTCGCTATGCGATTGCGCGCAGTCTATTCAAGCCCACTAGCCTGACACGGGCCGTTGCGCGCCTGGGCTTTGTGCAAGCCGATCCGATGCGCGCGCCCGCCCGCGCCCAGGATCTGATCCTCGCGCACCGCGTGAAGGACTATCGCGCAGGCGAGCTGGAGCGCCGCTACCCGCGCCTGGCGATCGAAGAGGTCTTCTTCGTGAACTATGGTTTCGTGCCTCGCGAGACGCTGGCCCTGTTGCACCCACGTGGGGCGCACGGGTGGGACGCCAGGATGGAGGCACATGCTCAGGATGTGCTGGACTTTGTGCGCCAGCATGGTCGCACCTACGCCAAGGACGTGCAAGCACATTTCGACCACGGCCGCATCAGGCGCTGGGGCGCCGACCTGAATGTCAGTAATCACCTGCTGGAGGGCCTGCACCATCGCGGGCTGCTGCGCGTGGCGCGGCGCGAGGGCGGCACCCGGGTTTACGAGATGGTCGAGCATCCATCGCGGAACGACAGCGCTGAGATCCGGCGCGCGCGCGCCGGGCAATTGCTGGACATGGTGGTGCGGCTCTATGCGCCGCTGCCGGCGGCCAGCCTGGGCTACCTGTGCACACTATTGCGCAATGGAGTGCCGCACCTGGCTATTGAGGTCCGGCAGGCGCAGGAGAACGCCAAATCCCGCTATGCCCATGCCCAGGTCGACGGTCTGCTGTGGTTCTGGCCGCAGGACGAGAACCCCATATCTGCCCGGCACCAGGTCGACGATTGATTCAGATGACACATTTCGCCGTCTATCCACGACCAACAAAAAAAGATGCAGATCCGTCAGTGCGGCTTCGTGCCGCGGAATACGTCCGGATGAGCACCGACCATGAGCAGTACTCGATCGTGAATCAATCCGCAGCAATCGCGCTCTACGCAGCGGCTCACAATCTCGGCATCGTCCGCTCTTTCGTCGATGGAGGGAAAACTGGGGTAACCATCAAGCGTAGAAGAGGGCTGCAAGACTTACTCGATGTAGTCGACTCCGGAGTGGCGGATTTCAGTGTTGTCATTGTCTATGATGTGAGCCGGTGGGGACGTTTTCCGGATGCCGACGAATCGGCGCATTACGAATTCGTTTGCAAGCGGGCCGGGATCTCCGTTCGATATTGTGCCGAGCAATTCGAGAATGACAACAGCCCAACCTCCAATCTGTTGAAGGCCCTGAAGCGGACGATGGCAAGCGAGTTCAGTCGCGAACTGGGAGTTAAGGTCTCGACTGGTCAGCGGCGCCTCGCATCCATGGGCTTTTGGCAAGGTGGGTTTCCTCCGTTCGGGATGCAACGTCAATTAATTGACCAAAACAGGAATCCGAAGGGCGTGCTGAAACTCGGTCAGTGGAAAACCATCACCACAGATCGGGTCGTTCTAATACCCGGGCCACCCGCCGCAGTAGCGACGGTTAAACTCGCTTTCGACCTTTACACAAAGGGGAATAAAAGCCGTCCGGAGATTGCCGAGATCCTAAACAAGGCAAAGCGGTTTCGAGGACGCGTGCCATGGACAATACAGACATTGCGCGACCTTTTCCTGGATCCGCTTTATAAGGGAGCCTACGCGTACGGCAAATATGAAACCAGGGATCATATATCCAGAAGATTGGGCTGGGACAAATGGCTTGTCCGGGAACATGCCTTTCCAGCGGTTGTCTCCGAAAAGCAGTGGAACCAAGCGAGAAGGAGAATTCGGGAAGAGATCAAGCCACTGGTTGATTCTGAAATGCTCGAAGGCCTACGTCGATTGTGGAAACGCAAAGGGCGCCTCAATTCCAATCTGATAAACGAGGCGAGGGATATACCATCTGCAGTTGCCTACAATCATCATTTCGGCGGAATCAATCAGGCGTACAAGCTGATTCGGGTACCCACTTCCAAAAGACTACTCCTTCATGAATGCTATTAGTTTCTCTCGTCGGATTGGAGGACAGGTTTGCGATGAGATCTGCCACGGCGTAGAGGCATTGGGCGGAACCGCAGAGAAATTGCCGGCTCGGAACATGTTGCTCCTGAACCGCGAAGTCACTGTGCACGTGTCAATCTGTAAAGGCTGGATTCGCCCAAAACTCACCCCCTTGTGGAGGCTCTTGTTGGGCAGGGAGCCAGCAGCCGACGTAGTCATCGTTGGCCGTTTGCTCCCCCCATCGAATTCCATCCTCGATTATTTTGTATTTCCGGCGGTCTCTGAAATTCGAGGAGTATGGTCTGCGCGCACTCGGGATAATGACCCAATACTGGATTTGTACAGATCAGATGATCTCGGCGCTTTTATTGAATCCTTTGCTCGCGTTTCTATCCGAGGACGCATCACATGAAGTCGCGCCGTCGAGGTGGAACCCCAAAGAAGGCAAAGCATGAACCCTTGCGAGCAAGGAATACAAGAGCGTTGCCAGAACGAGCAGCTGCCACCGCTTTGAATGTCCAGATTCTCGGTGCCGCCTTTCGAACGCTTTTTGCCGACGAGAATTTCCTAACTCTCCTCGAAGCCGAAGCGTTGACCGAGATCCCTGAAATGCTGAAGCCAATTTTTGAACAGGTGAGACAGGAACATGAAATCGGCAAGTGAAGATGGTGGCGCATGCTGGCGGAAGTGGTACCGGACGCATTCTGCAAACCTGCTACGTCTATCTGGACCACCCCCCAAAAACATACGTGCCGACCAATTAAAGCTGACAATCTTATGCCGCTATGTAGGCGCGTTATTAAAGAACCAGAGAGTCTTCAGGTATCTGGGCAAGTATCATTCAATCGAACTGCGGCAACTGCAGAGCGTTCTGGCTGACTTCGAACGACGCCGCCACACACCGCCAGATCGAGACTGATGCCCATTGGAAACAATAGAAATCCCTCAGTGCCGGCCTGGATGGGCCTCAGATGATGCCGTTCAATTCCAGCTCATTTAGCTACTTTGGCCTCAAATCTATCCACCCAATTCTGCAGGGCGCGCAGCTCAGGTGCATGGTTACGACTCAAAAATCGACTCACCCGCTGATTGCGTAGCAGCAATTCCGCATAACGACAGAAAACCGTCAGTTCAAGTTCGCGCGCACACAGATCTCGCGGGAAGTGACCGGAAATGCGCGTAAGATGCTCTTGCCGTGTTTGATGCCATTTGCGCCAAAGCTCCCCACCATCCTGCTTCCCCGACTTCATAGACATGTTACACGTCCTTTCAGAATGCGCTCGCATCGGCTTGGAATCTCGGTTAGCGACTCCGCTTGCAATAGGGTTATGAAGTTTTCGTCTGAATACAGCCGCGTGAAAATCGCATCCATTTCCAAAAGCGCCTGCGAAATCTCTTCTGCACGAATTGGCAGAGCGCGACTTTCCCTCACCCTGGCGGTTTCGATCTTTGGCTTCAGCTTGGCTCGATCGCGATGGATCTTCTTCATGACATCTCCGCAATAGAACACTGACGAAAGGAGCTAACGAATGCATCCAGATTGTCGAACCTGTAGATCTCCAGGAACGGATCGTTTTCTCGTTCTCTCGTCTGAAATGTGCCCCGCAATTGGGAAATGGCCGGAATTATGAAGTAGTCGAGTGTATTCCGCTCCGGGGCCTTCAATCTTCCTATGATGGTTACATCCACACGCTGAATGCGATTCAAAGCCAGTGTCCATACCATCTTGCGGCCTTTCGGCACTGTGCCATTGCAGATGAGCACTTTCGCCGTCACGCTGTGATTCAGAAGCAAAAGACCTGGAGTAGGCAGCTTTTCCGCACATCCTCCCGTTGACAGGATATTGTCGCAAAGCGAGTCGCAAACGCCAGCCCGTAGCTGACGCGTCAATCGTACGATGTGAGTGTATCGATGCGATCTCGCCGCCGGATAGCCAATCAACCTGTACGCTTCGCCGAGACCGTCGAAATGCTTTCGATATGCAGAGGTTGAGGGAGTTTCGGCACTCGCATTAATCAGCGTGGAATTGAGGTGTCCCCTTCGCTTCCAAAGAGTCTTGAGCGAGATAAGCATTTCAGAATCGACCAAAGGCTTTGTTTCGTCGGCGATGCGCGCCTTCGCCTGATTCCATTGTTGATCAGAAACGATCGCTGGAAATGCGTGCTCCCGCGTTATCCACATCTCGGGCGGGCGGTGCTTGAACTGACCGAATCTCAAATCGTGCTTCGCATACGTGTATACGCCCTTGTATATAGGGTCGTTATACAAATCGCGAAGCATCTGGACCGTCCAGCGAGATTTGCCACGAAGCCTGTTGGAGGTGTTCAGAATCCAGACAATTTCTCGTCTGCTCTTCTTTTGTTTGGTATACAGATCGTAGGCCAAGCGAACGGTCTCAACTGCATCCTTTGGTCCCGGAGTCAACGCGATTCGGTCCGTGCTGATGCTCTTCCATTCACCCCTCTCGAGAAGGCGCTTTCTTTTCCGATTCTCGTCGACCAGGAGGCGCAACATTCCAAAGGGGGGCTTGCCACCCTGCCAAAATCCCATGCCTGCCAAGCGGTGTTGCCCAGCAGATACCTTAACCGACAGTTCTCTGCTGTATTCTGAAGCCATCGTTCGCTTCAGGGCTTTCAATAAATTAGACGTCGGGCTATTGTCGTTTTCAAACTGTTCCGCACAATAGTGCACTGCGATTCCCGCTCGTTTGCAAAGGAATTCATAATGGGCGCTCTCGTCGCAATCGGGAAACCGCCCCCATCGACTCACGTCGTAAACAAGAACGTCTGTGAAATCCGCGCTTCCGGATTCGACAATTCGCAAAAGTTCTTGTAAGCCGGCTCTGCGCTTGATTGTTGTGCCGATCTTCCCCGCATCAACGAAGGACCGCACGATTCCGATCTTGTGAGCGGCGCCGTAAAGGGCCAATGCAGCCGACTGGTTCGCAATTGAATATTGTTGATGTTCCGTGCTCATCCGCACGTATTGAGCCGCTCGACGAAGGATCGAAGGCGGTGGTGTGGCTCTTCGCCATCGAGCCATACGAACGACTCCTTTGTACACCTGCTACGGAACACTCGATTTGACTGATTGGCTAGGACTTCCTTCTTGGAAACAGAAGCACCTGGATCGAACGCTGTCTTCAATGTTTCACATCGGCCGCAACTTGCTCCGCAATGGAAGTTCCGGTGGTTGACGATCAAAGCGCTTTGCGGTCACGCATTGATCATACTTCTCCGGTCTTGCCATTACGCTGAAATCCGCCATCAATCAGCTAAGAACAACTTGTAATGTTTCCGGCCAGTGGAACGGCCAGGTACGCCGTCATGGCGGCAAGCTCATCCGCGTTTCCATTGCGTTTCAGAGCCATCAACTCAAGGAGCGCGCCCGCGGACGGCCACTTGCCGGGATTCGCCTCTGTATTAACTGGACCCAGCTGAATATTGTTGATCTGCCTGTCACAATGACACTCTTCGCAATGCGCCATGGGAGACGGAGCCTATGCCGGGCTGTTCAACCTGAGATTCCGTAGCGCCTCCCGATACTGCGAAAGAAATTGAAGCCAGCCGCATTCCTGCGCGGCAGCCCGCGCGTTCGTGTTTCGATGTGCGCCATGGAGCGCAGCGATTTTCTTCTGCAAATTGTTCTCTGACGGCCGCCCCCAGCTTTTCAACGTTAACGGCCCTGTCCCTAAACTGCTCTTCAAGCCGCATCAGCGTGATGCAATAGCCTTCGATGCGAGCGAAGCGATACTGTTCCGATTTACTATTCAAGGGTTCCTCCAGTTCGGTTGTCAAAACAAACAAAAGCGCCAGCCAAGGGTATCGCAGTCAGTTCACGACGGATGAGTGGATCGACCTTCTGTTGAGGACCATTGGGCTGGAACCGTCCTACTTTAGCCGTCGCCAGAAACTGCACTATCTAGTTCGCCTGATTCCGCTTGCCGAGGCCAACTACAATTTGGTGAACTTGGTCCTCGCGAGACCGGGAAGAGCTACGGCTACCAGGAATTGTCGCCGTACACGATCCTGCTGACGGGCCCGACGACGGTAGCCAATTTGTTCTTCAACATGGCGAGCGGGAAGATGGGATTGGTCGGAATCTGGGGTGCCATAGGCTTTGACGAAGTAGCCGACCTCCAGAAGATGCCGAAGGAAGTTGTCACTACGCTGAAGACTTACTGCGAATCGGGAACCTTCGCTCGGGGGAAGGATTCGCTTTCCGGCGGTGCCTCGATAGCGATGTTCGGCAACACGAACCAACCAGTAGAAATGATGGTGCGCTCATCACACTTGTTCATGCCCATGCCCGATGTGATCCGGGAAGACATGGCTTTCCTCGACCGTATCCACTTCTACATCCCCGGGTGGGAAATGCCAAAAATGAAGGTAGACTTTCTCACGAACCATTACGGCTTCGTGGTGGACTACTTGGCCGAAGCGCTACGAGAGCTTCGAAAGCACACCTTCACCGAGCTGTTCGACCACGGGTATTCACTTGGGTCGCAACTGAAGTCTCGTGATGTAAAGGCGGTTCGGAAAACCGTCTCGGGATTGGTCAAGCTGGTTTACCCGAATGGCGAATTGTCGAAAGATGAAATAGCCGAAGTGCTCGAACTGGCTCTTGAAGGTCGCCGCCGGGTGAAGGAACAACTCAAGAAGATGGGTTCGTTCGAGTTTCACCAGACTTCGTTTTCCATGATCGACAACGAAACCCGAGAAGAGAAATTCGTCGGAGTCCCCGAACAGGGTGGCCGAGACATGATCTCGCTCGATCCACTTGCGCCAGGTTCGGTCTATACATCATCGGTAGATGATCACGCCAAGGTGGGACTGTACCGGATGGAGGTCGGATGTTCACCCGGCACAGGGAAGCTCAAGATTGCTGGCGGCGTGGAAGGACCGATGCGCGAGTCGATCAACCGGGCATTTGCATATCTCATGGGCAAAAAGGTGAAAATGGGGATTGCCCAGCAGGTCGATTCGACCGACTTCCATGTTGAAGCCATTGACCTATTGAGCAACCATGTTCCGTGTGAGGCCGGGATTGCTCTGGTCGTCGCCATCTACTCGGCCCTGAAGCGCCAGCCCGTCCAGGCGGGTCTCGTTATCCTCGGCGACTTGAGCATCCAGGGCAACATCAAGGCAATGCGTTCTCTGGCCGAGCCCTTGCAGGTGGCGATGGATAGCGGGGCAAAAAAGGTGCTCGTTCCATTGGAGAACAAACGAAATTTTCTTGAAGTTTCAGGCGAGATTGTGGAGCGTGTCGATCCCGTGTTCTTCTCTGACCCGATCATTGCAGCGATAAAAGCGCTAGGCGCCTCGTAACTGGGCGACGACAACGCCGAGTATCGAAGGTCGAAAAGCGGGTTACTGTTGGCAAACGATAAAGGCTAGGCGGCCGGCATGGCTGAGAATGACTCTGATTCGGTAGTTCGGGTGAACCGCTCAGGTGAAATCAGTGAAAGGCTGTTTGCGAATTCTAACATGGCCTCTACTAACGTCGGATCGAAACACTACATGGTCTATTGGAGAGCCCGAAATGCGGCATCTCGATTCGTGAGTTGTCCCGTACTCGACCACGCCGGGAGCCGGCAGTTTTCGCGATTGATTCCTGGAGATGTTTTGTGGTTCGTCACCGTACGACTGGGAAGCTTGATCTTGCTTGGTAGATTAATCGTGAATGATCGGACTGATTGGCAGTCCGCAGCGAGAATTCTGCGTCACCCTATAACGGAAAGAAGCAGCTACGTCGTGCTTGCAGCTCCCGGAACAGAAGAGACCATGAAGGAGATGCCGTTAGATGCAATCGCGGATTCAATTCGATTTGAGAGTCCCGTCGCAGATCGATTGACGATAGTAAATGGAGTCGTGAACCCTCAGCAATTACAAACCAAACGACGTCTAACCGACTCATCGAGAAGACTGTTCGAGGCTGAATGGTCACGTCAAATGTCTGATAACATCAGCTAGAAGCTAGAAGAGCGATGAATGACCGCACGCCGGCACCTGTGGTGACGCGCAGACCTTCATACATGGCAAGCGCAGTTTTGTGGGAGAGCGCGACGTTTTCCGGTCCCTGGCTCGCCTCCGCCCAGAGGACGGCCTCCCGGTATTGAGAAACCTGGCTTGGGGATAATGGGCGATTCGGTAGACTCAGCGCGCTGTTCTTTACAATCGCCCTCGTTGCGCCAGTCGCACGAGGACAGAATCGAGAATGCCGGCACTGCGAGCCTTCTTCGTGGTCAGCAGGCCGTCGTTCTCTTCGGCTATCGCGATCAGTTCATCCAACCGCGAGCGAGGCATAATGTGAGTTTGAAGGGGTTGATGTCAGATTTTGCAGACGGCGTCTGCAAAATTGGCAAACTTGGCGGTACCGGATCAGCTCATCCCGAGACCGTGGTCAACGGATACCGAGTGGGTCGGTTCGAGAGCGGCAGTTTTACTGACCTCAGTTCCCAGTCGGTAGCCGAGTCGGTTTGCGTCGTCGGTGAAGACTGTCGCCTCGTGGCTGGCACGGGAGACAGCGACATATCCGAATCGTGAGGTAAGCAGATCAGGATGCACTCCCGTATCGGCGTTGATGAGAACGCGCTCCGCGGTCAGCCCTTGCGCACTATGGCTGGTCACAGCGTACCCGTGATCGAAGTGTCGATGGGATGTGGCCTCGAATTCGATTTCGCGGCCATTATCGAGGCGCGCGGAGATTTGTCCATTAGGTCCGATTGAGTCAATCACGGCAAGGTCACGATTCGCAACGCCGAGGGACTTGTCGGGCGCCGTGAACTGAATCCTGTCCCCGACAGAGAATTCATGGACCACCTCCCGATACACGCTGACGCCGGTCAGACGGCGCGGATCATAGGTGACGACGTTGCCGGAAAGCTGTTCGACGGAAAGCAGATTCATCGCTGGGTTTGCGCCGACGACGGTTGCGTATGTGCCAGACTCGAGGCCCGCCTCTTTGCTCCCCCGTGCATACCGCACGACATCACCGATTTCGTATCCACTCGCCCATCGGCGCTCGGCGCCGGTCATTTCCTGGCGCTGGATGAGAACCTTGAACTGGTGGTCTTCCGGAGCCAGCTTTCCTTTGGACTTCAGTTCCTCGCGCACCGCGACATTCAGGTCGCGGCGAGAGCCGTTATCGGGTGAAATGATCAACGTTCTCTCCGGTGATTCGACGTAGCTGCGGGCTATCGAGCGGACGCGCTCATCGGCGTCGGGAATTTCCAGGATTCGCCCCTTCTTGTGCATCGATTCGATTGCTCCTGACACGTCCCCTTTCGCGAGTGATTCCACGGCGGATTTGAGCGAAGGATCTTTCTGCCGCACAATTTCATCAAGATGTGCCGTGCGCATCCCGGCCTGCTGAAGTTGCTCAAATGGTCGACCGGCTTCGACGCCTTGGTGCTGACGCGTGTCGCCGATTAGAAGCGCCCGGTCCTGCGACTTAAGGCGGCTCAGGAATTCACGCACCTGGTTCGTGCTTGCAAGACTGGATTCGTCCACGAAGTAGAAATGCTTCTTTTCGGACGTCTCGCGGTTGATCCCACGTGCCAGGAAACCCTGTAGTGTTCCCGTTTCCACGCCAGCTTCGCCGAGCTGCCGCGCAGCGCGAGAGGTCGGCGCAAGTCCCTCCACTGCGAATCCCTGGGATTCAGCGGCGGCTCGGATGACCGAAAGGGTCGTTGTCTTCCCAGTGCCTGCGTATCCCTGGATACCTTGTACGCGGTCTGGCGAGGTGAGGACATCCTCAATCACACTCCTCTGTGCGCGGTTGAGATGGGGATGCTGGTCCGAAACCGCGATCGCCTGAGAGCGGGACAGAGCCGGATGTAGTTGATTTCGGCCTTCATCGACGTGGCGCAGGATCTCATGCTCCACGGCGATGGTGCGTGCAGTCGTGAACTGCCGAGCCGGCGAGTTGCCCGGTCGCTCTACCATCTGGAATTCGCCAGCTGAGAGTCTTGCATTCAGATTGGCGCGCACCTCGGACAATGTCACCTCGCCCATGCCACGCCGCAGCCCATCCCGGAGCAATGCACGCTCATCGACAACGGCCTCTCGTTCAAAGTTCTTGTCACGCGAGAATGTGAGCGATTCACGGACACGGTCAACCGCTTGCGCAGGCCTTTCCTGCAGCTGCTGCCGTTGATGCGCCGCGTGGACGACTGCCTCGGCCTGGTGGCCGAACTCCGCGGCGAGTTTCCGGTGCGCCGCCATCACCTCAGCCGGGGAATGAATCTCCTTTCGATCACGGGTCGAGTGTGCGGCGATCCGCGGCCTCGGAACCTATGCGGCCTGTTCTTTCAAGGTATGCCCGGATCTGCTGGCTCCGCGGACTCGATGCGTCGAGATAT
>Ga0207098_10182_pt1 | contig 21014 bp, 37 predicted proteins | sample Alteio_BWMinHeat_84_FD_153548 | JGI IMG/M metagenome (GOLD analysis project Ga0207098, IMG submission 153548) | Enriched cells from forest soil in Barre Woods Harvard Forest LTER site, Petersham, Massachusetts, United States -... | ecosystem: Environmental > Terrestrial > Soil > Temperate forest >...
TAGCCAGAATGTCCTGGGGGTCGTCTGGAGTGTTACACCGAACCCGAATTCGATTGCATCGATCAGCAGCAACGGCATTGCCTCCGGCCTCAGCCCGGGAACAGTCACCATTAACGCCACTGACTCTGCCACTTCCATATCCGGCAGCGCTACGCTGATTGTGACCGCAGCGAACCCGACCCACATCGTAGTTTCGCCAGTAGCGCGAACCATTGCACCTCTCACGTGGCTTCAATTTAAGGCTCTGGGAGAATTCAACGACAATACAACGCAAGACGTTACCGAGGATGTGAAGTGGAGCAGCACGGCAACCGCAGTGGCCAAGATCTCCATTTTGCCACCAAATGTTTTTGCCACGGGAGTCGCCGCAGGCTCAACCATGATCCAGGCCTCTCTTGGTGGGCTCCTGGGAACCGCTCCCCTCACGGTTAGTTCGGCGTCGCTGGTCTCCATCGCGTTTACCCCGGAACCAGCAGGGCTGCTGATCGGATCGAGACAGAATTTCGCGGCGGTCGGCACTTTCAGCGATGGAACCAAACAGGAAATAAATCTGGGCCCAACGTGGAGTATTACGCCGAATAATGGCTCGATCGCGAAAATCTTGTTAGTGGATATCCTCGGGGCGAGAGTGGCCGGTGTTGCAGCCGGATCAGCAATGCTTGAGGTGCAGTTCGGCGGGGTCTCCAAGACCGGAGTGCTCAGCGTGCAAAGCGTGAGTTCTGTTGCGATCGCTCCAAATCCCTTCACCATCGCGCAAGGGACCTCGCAGCAATTTAAAGCGACGGCCACTCTGGCGGACGGAACGACCCAGGATGTCTCGAATTCTGTCACATGGGTCTCGACGACGCCGACCATCGCCACAATCACTTATGAGGGATGGGTGACCGGATTCGCACCAGGCACAACCACCATCGGCGCGGAGATTGGCGGCCAATTTGCAACGGCACAGTTAACCGTCACGAGTGCAACCGTGGCCAGTCTCGCGATCACACCAACAGTTCCTGCAGATGTTGCCCTGGGCGGAACGCAGCAATATACGGCCATAGGGAGATTCAGTGATTTGACAACGCAAGACCTCACCAATCAGGTGACGTGGTCTTCTTCGGAACCTGGAGTAGCTGTGGTAGATGGTTACGGCGCTGCCAGCATCACCGGACCCGGAACGGCTACCGTGAAGGCTTCGGCCAGCATAAAAGGAAGTGCGGCCACTGATCAGAAGGTCCTCACGGCGCATTGATGTGGAAGAGCGCCGGAGGAAGCTCGCACCAGTCTCCTCGGCACAGAAGCGTCGCTGCATGTGGTTTCCAGCGGGTCCGGCTAGTTGTCAAAAGCGAAGGAAAATACCGAGTTACGGAGGAGTTTAATGAAGCTCATAGCTGCACTTGTCGTGGTCACTCTCACGCTGACTGGCCCGCCGGCGTGGTCTCAGGAGCACCCCAAAGCGGAAGTTTCGGTCGACTACTCCTTTTTACACTTCCAAGCCTTTGACTACGAGAGCTTCAATGGAAAATATCAATTCGGGCAGGCCTACAACCTGAATGGAGGCGGAGGTTCGTTCGTATACAACTTCGGCCCCATAATTGGACTTAAGGCTGAATTCCAGGGCTATGCCAACGCAACACGCACCGTCGTTGTTCCGCCGGGCAATGCATTTAATCCTGCCGGCCAATCCGTCGGTGTGGACGGCAACATCTTCACCTATATGTTTGGTCCCCAGTTGGGCAAGCGCCGCGGCATCTTCCGACCGTATGGGCAGGCTCTTTTTGGCGGCGCGCATAGTGACGTCTATGGCCATGCATACAAATACTTGAACTTTACTCAATTCGGCTCGACGCCATCCAGCAATGCGTTCGCCATGGACTTTGGCGCTGGGCTCGATATAGCTGTCAGTCCGCGTTTCTCCATCCGGCCCTTTGAGGCCAGCTACCTTCGTACCACGTTCGACAACCACCTTAGCGCCAATGAGAATAGCACCCGATTCCTCGCTGGCGTTGTATTCAACATGGGTGTCAAGCCGCCGCTGCAGTTGACGGTGGCCTGCTCGGCCAACCAGACGTCGGTGTTCCCCGGCGAGCCGGTCACGGTGACGGCCACGGTGGGCTCGCAGGATCCCAAACTGGGCGTGGTGTATAGCATTTCCGGGGACGGCATCACGGGGGCCAGCAATAGCTCTACGGCGACCGTGAACACTGCCGACCTCCCGCCCGGGCAGCACACCGTCCGGTGCAACGCCAAGGAAGGCAAGCCTGGCAAGGAAGGGGCGAAGCCCTGGCAGGTGGCCACGCAGGCGACGGCCACCTTCGCCGTGAAGGAATTCGAGCCGCCGACGATCTCCTGCTCGGTGAGCCCAACGACCATCAAGCCGGGCGACAGCGCCACCATCACGGCCACAGCGGCCAGTCCGCAGAACCGCCCGCTGACCTACACCTACTCGGCCTCAGCCGGCACCGTGACGGGCACCGGGGCTTCGCCTTCGTATTCTTCCACCGGCGCGCCCACGGGCGCGGTTTCGATCACCTGCAACGTGGCGGACGACAAGGGCCACAACGCGTCGTCGAATACCAGCCTGAGCATCCTTGCTCCGCCGCCTCCGCCGCAGCCGCACTCGCAGGCGCTGTGCTCCATCAACTTCGAGAACGACAAGAAGCGTCCCATGCGCGTGGACAACGAAGCCAAGGCCTGCCTGGACGAAGTTGCGCTGGATCTGCAGCGGCAGTCCGATGCCAGGGAGGTTCTGGTTGGCCAGTCCAACGCCAAGGAGAGGGAGGCAATGGAGAAGCAGCGGAAGTACGCTGAGCACCACAAGAAGGCCAAGGTGGACGACTTCGCCGGGCAGCGCGCCGTCAACACCAAGGACTACCTGGTGAAGGAGAAGGGCATCGATCCTTCGCGCATCAGCGTGGCCACCAGCGCAACCGACGGGCAGAAGGTGGAAGACTACCTGGTCCCGGCGGGTGCCAACTTCTCGTCCGACGTGCAGGGCACCACGCCGGTGGACGAGACCGCCGTCCAACCGCAGGTGCGCAAGCCGCTGCCGGAGAGGCACCATGCTCACCATGGGGCGGGTGCATCCAAGTAGGTGATCAGGAGGCGTACCGCGAGTTGGACGGCACGCCTCCTGCTCAACTCCCAGGTTGATTGTCGAGGCGCCGGTCGCCCACCTTGGTTCGGTTGACGACTATGCGATCGATCACATCAATTTCGATCCGACCGACCCGGCATGGCACTCCTTAAGAATGCTTGTTCCTGTGAAATTGCCCTTGACGCGTTCGCGACAGGGTTTTCGGGTGTTGGTTGAGAAGGACTCGATTGAATTTGCTACCGGCAAGGATTCTGCCCACAGAATTCGGATGCCAGCCACCACCCCTCGGGGCTTGGATGCCACGCTCATTCAGCTTAGCTGCAATCGCATTTAGGGGTGTGGCTGCCTCCGCCTGAATTTGCCGGATGATTGGCAACAGATCAACATTTCGCTTCCCCGCCTTGCGCTGTCGCGCCAGGGTGCTTGCTTCTGCCCCGGTTTTGGCCACTGTAGGCAGGTTGCCCCTGTCGCCACCCAGAACCCCTTCCATGCTGCTTCGCAGCTCTCAGAGCGGCCTTGGTGCGTTCCGAAAATCATGTGAACCTCGTGTTCCGCAACCGCCGCTAGGATGTGAACGGTGAGCCTGTTCGCCTATGGGCAATCGACGGCAACGAAATCAACATTCGATTCCATCAGACCGGAAATAAAGTGAACGCTTCTTTCGCTGGACCTTCGGAATGTATTGGTATCCGCACCCGCAGGCGGCAGGACGATCCGGGCATGCTGTCCCCGCCGGAAGTCACAGCGGCGTGGATGCTGCGCTGTTCCCGGGTGGTTCGACCCGCGAAGCCTTATCAATCCTCGGAGTCTGAGAACTCAATTTTGACGGCCTGACGAAGGATGGAGAAAAGGAGGGAAGCCGGATACAAGGCACACTCGCCATCATCGAACTCGATGATTACGTCGCCGCCGACTCTTTCCGCGTAGACGATTCGGGGATTCGGGGTAGCTTCCACGTGCAGCATTGTGGCAGGGAGAGCCGAGGTCCATCCGCCCGGTAAAGGACAAACTCAAGAGAGACGGGCTATCTTCGGGGATGCGAAGTATCATCCACGCCGAAGGGTAGGCGGCCGCGAGGTACCTTCCCTCGACCTTTCATCTTGCTCGTTCGAATTCATTCGTCAGAGGCTGACACTATGAACAACGATAAGGTCGCCATGCCATGCACATCGTGCACATCCGGCAACCAGAGAGAGTATCCTGCCGAGGTGAAATCTCATTTATCGGGCCTCAGAAATTCGAAGAACCTCGGAGTTTTTGTGTTTCCGAGGCTTCTGGTCTGCCTTGATTGCGGCTATTCCTCGTTCATCACCACCAATTTCCGAATTGGAGGAGCTATGCGCTTCTGACAAACCGCTGGCCTGACAGGACAGCGTCGATAGCAGGAAGCAGGTCACCTTCGGCATGCGTCTTAAAGACGTAACTCCATACCCCAACCTGATATAACCTAGGAACCTTCCCAGCTAACAATCGGCCTTGCACTGCGGCATAATCCCTCGGCTATGGACCACGACCGAGCGGCTTACTTGATTGACCGAATCACCATCGTCTCAGCGCAACTGCACTTCACCGCGCTGCATCTCGTGACTCCGCCGGTTCGCCAGCTATTCCCTCGGTCCCCCAAACAATTACTGCTTAGGAACTGGGCATTTCTACAGGTTCGCTTCCCAACATGATGGTGGTTAACTTGGTTTCGGAGGTCCTTTTATGGTCGAGAGCAGTTTGGACTGGTTCGATGTGTTTCAGCGACTGAATCCGCGTCAGAAGCGTTGCGCGGCCCTGCTCGTCTCCGGCTATTCCACCAACACTGCAATCGCCAAACGTCTGGGAACCACACCCAGTGCGGTGGCCAATAACATCTCCCTGATCATGGACACATGCGGTGTCTCTTCCCGCCTTAATCTTGTTGTGTTCATCGTAAGGACGCCGGGGCTGGAGCAGAAGCTTCTCGAATTCGAGGAGCAGGTCCAGCGTGAGAAGCCTGTTGCCGTGCAGAATTTGCCGTATAGTAATCGCGTTGCTCCTTTCGCACGGGAGTGGCAGATTTAAAATCTGCACAGGGCCCGCCTTTACTGGCGGGCCATCGTGCGTCTGCGGCACATTCGCGGCCACGCATTCGCTGGCGCCCAGTTTTCAACAATCAACTCGACAACCGACTTTTAGGCGACGCCAAACAAATGCCCCGCGCTCAGCACGCGGGGAGGAAATTCCTGAATGAATGTTCTTCGTCTTTGGCCAGAGTCTACCACGCGGCTACTGGATGCGCTCCTCGTTACCCGGAAATGATCCCGCACGCATAGACAACTGGCGCTCGGCGAAATTCATTAATTCGAGCACTCGAAGTAGCTGGTCAATAGGTTTGCCGCCGCTGGTGGCGATCTTGGCTTTGCGTCGGATGACTTCCTGCCGCAGGTCGTCCAGCACGGTTACGGGCACCATCTTGAACAGGCCGTGACGCAGCCGGTAGGCACACTGGCGTTCAGCAATCGTTTTGTACTTCCTTGGCTGAGGCATGGGGTAATCATAACAACCTGTGTAATGCATCGCCGACAAGGCTCCCAGCGTCCCATGCGGGTTGTCTTAAAAGGAAGTTATGAAAGCAAAAGGACGGACCAAGTCGCGTCTCGCTGCGGTTCAATTCCAGCGGGTGAGGAGTTTTACTTTCGGCTGGCGATGTCTCCACTCAATCTCTTCGAACTGCTTCCACTTGCGGGGGTGCAGCCGGACGTGACCGCGCTCAACCCTACTCACACTCTGGCGGCAAAGCCCGATCAGGCTCCCCAGCCCCTTCTGGGTCAGGTGCAGCTTCTTGCGAAACCGCTGGAAGCGCCGCCGGATTTCCCACCGGTGCGCGAACCGAGTATCGATCACCCTGCCGCGATTGAGACTGCGCCAATCGGTCATCGCTGCCCCCGTCCGTACAGGTGTGGGAGCGGAGTTCACTTCCCGGGTAGGAACCTGTCCGGCAAAGAGGAGAGCGCCGAAGAGAACCGCAGCAGCCGTTGTGCAAAAGGAAACAAATACATGCGGCGCATTCTTAACCAGGTCGCTCACGCCGCAGCCAGAAGTAAAGGCACCCATTTCCAGGCAGTGTTCCGCCGCCTTCTACCCCGACTGGGCTATTTATCTGCCATCTGGGCGATTGCACATCGGCTCTGCCGCCTGCTATGGAAGATCCTTCACGAAGGAGTCCGTTACGTCGAGCATGGCATCTCCTCCGAACCGAAGCTCCTCATCCATCGTGCCCGATATCTGGCAAAACAACTTCGCAAGTTCGGCTACAACGTCCAGATCACTCCCACAAACAGTACGTCAGCATAAAACCGCGGATCAGTTCTGAAGGAGATGATTTTCGACGGAGTTGGCAGTAAATCGGGGTGAACTGGTCAATTATGCACAGACAGTCTGCTTTTGCTCAATGGACAATGGTTCCCGGACATTGGAGTGGTCGCCATGTCATGGACATTTTGCACTTCCAGCAATCAGACGGAGTTTCCTGCCGAGGTGAACTTCCTCCGGGCGCAGAACAGCATTCTGGAGCGCAAAAACTCATCGCAGGTCGCGTCAACCATTCGAGTAATGGTCGTGGAGGATTTCCAGTCCTTCCGTAGATTCGTCTGCTCAAAATTGGCGCAAAAACCGGAATTGCGGATCATTTGCGAAGTGTCCGATGGACTGGAAGCGGTTCAGAAAGCTGAGGAGATCAAGCCGGACCTGATCCTGCTCGACATCGGCCTGCCAACACTGAATGGCATCGAAGCTGCACGGCGAATTCGCAGACTTGTGCCGGAATCGAAGATCATCTTTTCAACCCAAGAAACCTCTGCTGACTTCGTTCAAGAAGCTATGAGACTGGGTGCATGGGCTTACGTCTTTAAAACACATGCCGATGGCGATCTGCTCCCGGCTATCGACGCCGTCCTGTCAGGCAAGCGGTTCGTCAGCAGCGCATAGCCCCGCCAATTCGGAAGTTGGCGTCATAAACGAGGAATAGCCGCAATTTCGCATCGTTGTACTTTTGTCACCGCTATGTCTTCAGTCACTAGCTAAACATGGGAGGCCCCGCCTCGGGCGGGGTGGCAGTAGAAGTTTGACATTTTCGGGAGGGAGAGTAACTCCGGGGAATCTCACCCCGAGGCTCTCGCCTCACTCGGCTCCCATCAGGCAAACACGCCAGTCATCCCGATTCGCCAGTGTACAAACGGTCCGGTCTGTCAAAACCGCCCATTGCGCCAAGACTATCTCGACGAACTCATTTGGCGAGAAGTTCTGCGCCTTCTTCAAGATTCCGTTTTATTGCAAAGTGAGATCGAGCGACGCATGAAGGAGGCGGAGAAGGCGAATCCCCTTCGCCAGCGGGAGCAATATCTGTACCGAGAAGACACTCGCCTGAGGAACAAGATCGACCGATTGGTGACCGCTTATCAGGAAGAGCTGATCCCTCTGGAGCCGTTACGCCAGCGTATGCCGGACCTTCGGCAACAGGAGCAGGCCATTCGCCAATTGCTGCTCCGCCTCCCGCGCCCCCAGAAGACGCCCCACGATCCTGGTGTAAGTCGCATCATTCATCAGGCCGCTGCGGAGTTGATCATCGGCCATCTCCACAATCGCCGCCGTCAACCGGCTCGGCTCTTCAGCCGCAGTCACGCAGCTTGTCTTTTTCTTGGTCATCATCCTCTTCTCAGGTGCGCTGACTTACCTTCATAAATCCGTGGCCCAATCCTCCAGCCCCGGCAGTCCAACCGCATGGCGAAAGGCACCATCGTGACTAACCAGCACCGCTCCCGCCGCGATAGCATGGGCTGCAATCATGGTGTCCAGCGGGGCCAGACCCTTTCCCGCAGCATCCTGTCGGGCGCGGAAAACACCATACACGACAGCTTCCCGCCTGCCCCATGGCAGCACCCCCAATCGATCCAGTAACAGGCGCACAGCATTTCTTCTCCTGGCTCCGATCTGATGGTGTTCTACCCCGTACCACAACTCCGCCTCAGTAACTGCCGAAACCGTAACCATACCCGGCCTCAGGCCCGAGAGCCGGGCACGAGCCGCAAGAGAGCGGCGGTTGATGATGTAGCTGACCATGTTGGTGTCGAGCAGGAATAGCGGCTGGCTCATAGCGGTTCGCGCATCCCCGATTCTCCCTGATCGCGGTCGGCCATAAAGTCAGACGGAAACGGCTCCTCATCCAACTTCCGAAAAATCTCGTCCCAGCTTTTGGATGGCTCTTGGGAAAGAACCACATCCCCGGTATAGACATCGCGCCGGATATAAACTTCCTTGCCCCGGAAACGGAAATCCTTCGGCAAGCGCACCGCTTGGCTGCGGCCCGTCGTGAAAAGCTTGGCTTTGGCCAACGGCCCTTTCTGTCGTGGTGATGGCATGGCAACTCCTGATAGATACCTTGATAGGTATCATGATACAGCCTGCCGGAAAATTCAGCCGCGCTCACTCGTGTCGGCCAGAATCATTGCCCGCTCACCCCGCGCCGGAGAATAGGCTTACGCTCCGGCATAGTCCCGCTCAGCGCAGCCGTCTACGCGCCGCCTCTCGCGGTCCCAGATGGCGCACCATGATCCGCTCGTAGGCTGCATCGTTCATGATGCCCTCGCGGTGCAGCGCTTCGGCTATCTCTAGATAGTTCCGTCATCAAACGGCTAGGCGTCTTCTCCGTCACCGTCGATCTCCTGCGCTTCCTCTGCCGCCTCACCCTTTTCCACTTCCGCCTGAAACCACTCGTTATAGTCAACCAAGCGCTCCACCGCTTCCACCACCAGCGCTTGGCTGTCGCGCCCCCACCGGGCGGCAAGGCGGGCCAGCTTGGCCTCCAGTTCGGAAGAAAAAGAAACTTCCATGGGTCAACTCCAGCATCCTGCGCTACGGGCAACGGCGCTCCAGTTCGGCTCTCGGGACCTCCCACGTGATGCGCTCGCGCCGGTCCTCATCCAACGTTTCAAGACGGCGGTCCAACTCCGTCTGCTGCGCGGCGGTCAAGGGAAGATGATCTTTGTCGAGGCGGTCCCAAAGCTGCGAGATCAGAGCCAAGCGCTCCCGGCGCGTCAGCCGCGAAAGCTCGTCAGGAGTGAGCAGGTCCATGGGTCAACTATAGCGCGGACTGCGCCAAAACTGCGCCCGGTGTTCCGGCTGCGCCGCCTTCCCTGTGGGCGGGGGAGGCGGGACTGCGAGAATCGGCTCACGCTGGCCGTTAAGAACCGCTCGGGCCGATTATCGTAGCGCCACCGTTCCTGTGCCCGGATCGGGCTGTTCATTTCAACAGCCGGTCCAGTTCGGTCTCGATGTAATTGAGTATTTTGGTTTGTTCGCGTTTGAGGATTGGCTCAGGGTTCCAGATGCGAGCTTCGCGCCTGTCCCCGGCCTCCTTTCTGCGGCGGGTGATTTCCTTGCGCAGATCAAGCAGCCCTCGGCGCAAAGCATCATTGCCGAGAAAGAAGCCAAACGTAGCGCTATGTTTCTGGGGACGAACTCCCTTGGCCAGAAGATCGCGCTCGCGCCGCAACGCCTCCTCCTTGTCCTTCTTCCGCTGCCGGTAAGCTCGGCTGCGATCCGCATTGGTCTTATACTTCCGGGGTCGTGGCATGGGGTAATCCGTAGCGCCACAAACCTGAAGCCTGCGCAGGTGAAGGAATTACCCAGGCGCGTGGCGGCGGGAGAGGATAAGGCGCAGGTCGCACGGTCGTTCGGCATCAGCCGGGCGAGCGTGTACAACTACATGGCATAGGTCGTCATTCTTGCCGCTATGGACTGAGTGCAGACTCAAGAGGCACGCGAACCTCAATTGCCGTTCCACCGTTCGGCTTCGAATCAATGGTGAACGTCCCTTTCATCAGCCGAACCCGTTCGCGCATGCTGGTCAGACCCAGACCTCTACCGCGTGATGCTCCTTCGACATCGAAACCCTTGCCTGAGTCTGAGACGATCAAGTGAAGCGCTTCGGAGTCCTCTCGCAATTGCACTTCAACCCTTTTTGCACCGCTGTGCTTGACGGTGTTTTGCAGGGCCTCCTGCAAAACTCTAAAGAGGCTGACACCGATTTCCCGCAGCAGTGGGCTGCGCACATCCGTCGTGAATTCGATCTCCAGCTTCTGGCGCTGTGCAAACTCCTTGGTCCAGCTTTTCATCCCTGCAACCGCACCCAGATACTCCAATTTTGAGGGGTGCAGATCGGTGGCCAACGCTTGCACATCTATCGAAATTTCGCCGATCCGTTTTCGGAGTTCCTGCCCACGCAGCTCGATCTCGGAGGGGTTCACTTGCAGTTGTTCCACTTCCAACGACAACAAGGCGAGCCTCTGGTTGATATCGTCGTGTAGCTCTCTGGCTATGCGGGCGCGTTCTTTTTCCTGCGCCTCAACCAACTTTCGAGCCACATCGGAGAGTGCCTCTTCCATCTGCTTGCGCTGTGTGATGTCCTCCGCAAAGATCAGAATCCCACCGGGTATCTTGTCGAGGTTCCACCAAGGACGAATCTCCCAGCGGACCCACTTAGTCCCGGCTTCCCGATCCCAGCGGTCTTCGTCGGCTCGCATTGTTTCTCCCTCAAGACCATGGCGATGCATCTCCTTCCACCGATGGGGCATGTCAGGAAAAAGTTCGTAGTGCGAACGTCCCAGTACCCGCGAACTGTCGATGGAGTAGTCTGCGCACCAGCGGTCGCTCACTTGGAGATAGCGCATGTCACGGTCGAACAACGCCACTCCCGCCGGTGCGTTCTTGACGAAGATTTCCAGCAATTCCTCGCGTGCTTGCAGCAACGACGTCTGTTCTTTCAAAGCGTGATTCAGCGCAAGCAGCGAGCGTTCCGCCGTCTTTTGCTCGGTGATGTCTTCGACCATCGCAAGAACAAAGGGAGAAGCAAGACCATCTAGCAGCGACAGGCTGAGTCGCCCCCATATCAACGAACCGTCCCCGCGAAAATATCGCTTTTCGAGTTGGTAGTGATGTATCGTGCCCGCTCGCAACTGTTGGAAAAGTGTCCAGTCCCTCTGCGAATCCTCGGGCGGAGAGAAGTCCTGACAGTGCTTGCTTCGCAATGCAGCTTCGGTAAGACCAAGCATTGAGCACAGCGCAGGGTTGACAAAGATGGGTTGCCCTTCTAAGGTCTCCACGGCAATGCCGATGGGACTCGCGCTGAACGAGTTCTGGAGGAGTTCCCGGTCCGGAGCATTTGCCATCGCAGTCATAGGACTATGTGTATAGCACTAGTTTTGCCTATGAGCAACAGGTTTTCCTTTCCAGCGCGAGCGCGAAAACGCCTCTACTGCCAACGGTGGGCAGCACTGGGTACCTGGGGGCGCGGCGGAGCGGATGCGCCCTCGAACATGCAGTGGCAGACGGTCGCGGAGGGTAAGGCGAGGATAGGACGGAGCGCTATTGCCGGTAATGCCCGCGCAGTGCAGTGGCTCCTGATCGCGCCGGAATGCCCTAGGACGCGGCGTCAAGGCTTCGTTCAGGGGACAGCGCGGCGGATTCGTCCTGCCTGCCTGCGGGCGCGGACCGATATCCGTCGCCTTAGATTCACGACCTGTATGCATCAAGTGAGACTTCATTGCCCGTTAGGTGGGATCGGCCTGATCAACTGGAACGTTTCCCCGATAAGGCTCAAGGTCGGAGAAGGGGACGCCCTCCTCGATGTAGATCGCAAAGTGAAGCGGAAACAGATCAGCGGCTCGCCGCTCTTCATCGACCCGAATGACAAGAAACACTCCGGATCGACCGATGATTTGTACTCGATCACGCACACAAGGAACGTACAAGGTTGTTTCCCTCCCGCAACGACTATGCTTGCGTGGGTTAAATCGTTGTTGCTGAAACCTATTTATGGCCGTCGCGACCGCCCTCCCCAGAACAGCCGCGACTTCCGTTCACCCGGCATTTGGCGAGTGAATCTTGTTACTGCCTGTTGGCAAACGCAGTTACTTGTTCGTCAAGGGCTGCGAGGATAGTCTGTGCTTGGTGGTTCACCCGATTTTGAGCGGTGACCAAGACGTAATCTTCAACGAAGTATTGAAGGTATGCGCCTTCAGTTATAGTCACAGACTCAGCGCTGACGAGCTTGCTTTCATCGGTAGTTGTGCTGACGATATGCAACCCCCAATGAATATCTTCGGTGTTGCTGCTTATTTCCCGGTAGCGGGGGCTTCTGGCAATCTCATCGCGCAATTCTGTGCAGACCCGCATCCCAATGGTGTCGCCGTTCTCTGTCGTACAGTCGAGAGAGACAGGCGTCATCTGTGCGCTGGCGGAAGCCGCCAGACCCAAGCACAGACCTAATGACACAACACTTGCTTTCACTGCTATTTCCTTTCCTTCTTACGAACCTGTTTATGGACGTCGCGACCGCCCTCCCCAGAACAGCCGCGACCCATTCGCCCGGCAAGGCAAGGGAGCCGGGCGAATCCTCAGACGGGGTCGGCGTCGATTAGGTCGAGCGCGGACGCGGCAGCTTCTTTCTGTTCCGGACTAAACATCGTCTGCACCCGGTGGAGACGGCGCGGATTGGATGCGATGTGGGGCAGGGCCTCGGGCCGGGCGATGAACAGGAACCACCTTCGCATGTGCTGGCGGATGCTGGTGTCGTTGTCGGACAGGGAAGTGTGCATCACGTCAAAGCGGAAGGAATACTCCTGCCCGTTGGATAACGTCACTGACACGTCGGTCTTGTCGTATCCGCCTGTCTTGGGCGCGGTCTTGGCAATCTCGTGGAGCCAGCAGTTGCTCTCGGTCTCGGCGGTGTCTCCCGTGAACTCCAATTTCTTCATGGTGTAGTGGCCGGTCAGACCCTCGGCTCGCTCGATAACAACTTTCTGGATGCTGCGCATTACCTAATTCCTCTCGTGAAAATCTGTTACTGTATGTTGCCAAAAGCCGGGTATTTACCGCAGCCGCGACTGGTCCCCCCAAGGAGAAGAAAAGGACAGCCGCGACGACGGGTCCGGGAAGGAACCTCGTTCAGACCGCTTTACCCTCGGCCTTGCGAAAAGGCACGAACTTCCAGTTTGCGTCTTGCGCGGCTATCGAGCTTTCCTCGGCCTTATTGGTGGCGTCTTCCAGCCAGACATCGATGGCGCGGGCCATGTCTTCCGCAGCCTCGTACATGGACGACCGCACTTTGGGCGCGGGACCAGACGGGTGGACTGACCGGGCGGGACTGTGACCGTCGCCTTGCACGGTACAGAAGCTGGCAGGCATCGATGTGGGACACGCCATTTGTCGAATTCTGCCACTCGATGCACACCAGCTTTGCCGGTTCGGCCGCAGGTCGATCACCTGACAAGTCATGCACAACGAGGGCCGTAAAGAAGTTTTCGAAGACAAAACTCAAGGCTGAGTTTCACACGGAAGAAGCCATTTTGTCGTTGCCCCATGGCAAGCCAGTGATTGCTTTGGAGCAAGGATGCCGTGAGCCGAAATAGGGAATACTACTTTGATCCGCACGCGGAGAGAACAAGACGAGAGAAAGCGAGCACCACCCCCACTCCGGCAACAGCGACAGGACACCAGTATTCCGTTCCCCGTACAGTAAGTCGATCTCCTACCCCTGCCACCAATCTGCCGCCCTGTAGTCCCGGCGCTCTTAATTTCCACCGCCCGCCACCTCACACCCGCTCCGACTACCGCGACAGGAGTTCGGGGTTCCGTTCGTCTGTTTAATGTAAGTAAACCAGTGAACCCAGCGTAAGCATCAAGCCGGGGTCTCCCCGGCGTACCGTTCATGACGTTTTTCCCTTTCGCCGAAATTCCTTCTGCGCCTGGCTAATGTTTTCGCCATCACAAACACCAGCAGAAACCGCCACACTTTTTGCCCGCCCACCGAGCAACTGCGCCAATCCTGCGCCCCGGCGATCCCGTACCGCCAACAGCCAGAAGCGAAAACGCTATTCGCCAACAGAAAACCGTAAACTGCGCCAAAACTGCGCCTCAACTCCCCGCACCGTTTCTCAACAAGAGGCGAAAGGAAGCCCTCCACCTGAATCTGTTCGGCCTCGACTATGCGTTTCTTGTCCTTCTTTTTTGATTTGCTCGTTATCGCCTGGACTGCTCACTTCTATTTGAGGTGGAAGAACCTCGATCCAATGGTCGCTTTGATTTCTGACAGAGTAGGCAACCAGCATCTTCTCACCGTATTGCCGGACTTTGCCTAGTGCTCCCGCTATTGCAGGGGGTTCGACCTTCTTCGACTTATGGTCCAGTGATGCTCCCTTCTGCCATGCTGGTGTCGCAACGCGAGACTGTCCCTCAAGAGCCCCGTCGATAGGATCTTTGCCGCTTGCAACTGCTGGCACTTCCGGTGACGCATTGACTCGAGTGTCCGTAGATACGATAAAGAAGCTTTGTCGGGGTCTGTAATCGACGATGAAATCAACGAGTGGATTGGCTGCTGAGCTGCCGTCTGAAATCAGCTTCATGCTGATGGTTTCCCCCGACTGCATGGTAATCACAAGGTTGCTCTCTGACGGGTGTTTGGTCGAAGGTTTGACATAGACGAGCCGGGCTCCGGATCGGAGTGCTCTGCCTCAAAAAGGGTTGGCGCACCCACGGCGACAGACGCTGACGACATCGGGTAGACGAATCGTAGTCGTAAACAAAGGTCTTAAATGTACGTCATTGACGGTGGATGCAGTCATGGTTACATCGGACACAACAGGCTGAACATTCCGCGAAGAAGCAACGGAATCAGCCACCGCCTCCGGGGACATATTGCGCATCTTTGAAGCCTAAGGTCAACCATGGTGAGGGCCCTTCGTGGAAAACAGGTCATGCGTTTTACAAAGCTCTAACTGGCCGAAGTCTTTAATCGCACACTCTTCAGTCGAAAACTTGATTCAGAAGGACGGCCCAGACCTCGGTGCGACGATCTTCATAATCAGGCTCACCTCATCGTTCCTGGTGTGAGACTGCCCTGCTAGTTTAGGACGAACCTTAGCGCGTCTCGAAGTGCTCAGAAGAACCGTGCATCAAAAGCATGTTCATAAGTGGCGACGATTTTCAGCAGTTTAGCTTCTTCGTGTAATGGATTGACAAGCACATTCCATGTTTCCGGAACGAGCACGCTGGGAACCTCTAAAAAGAGTGAGCGTTGTTCGGCAAGCCATTGATCTCCAATAACTTGGGTCGCTGTGATGTCGTCTTCCCAGCCCGTTGGAAGTCCATCGGTTTCAATTCTTTCCAGGGAAGGAGTATCCGGACCTTCGACCTTGAGCACCTGGAAACGGTCCGGACGATCTTCAGAATCAAGCTCCATATGGACGAGCGTTTCGAGCAAGGCTGTCGATGGATTCAACGTGCAGTACACGACCAGGTGCCCCCTGGTATGCCAACGCCCGGAAACGTAAAGGCCCCCCGCGCCGTCCAATGTCGCGTAGTTGCTGACCCGCCACAGAATCACAATCAGTCACTCACGCCGCGAATCCGTAGTCGAGTTGCAACAACATCTCCTCTACTAACCGAGCCCCCGCCTCGGTGCGCAGGAGTTCAAATGGTGAGCGACCCTCAAAGCGAGTCTTGGCTTTCCGCAGCCAGCGTGCCGCCTTTGCATCGTTACCAAAGACCTCTTCAGCCAGAGAAGCAATGCGGGCAATCCTCACAGCGCGGTCGGATTCGTCGTGGGTCAGGGCCTCATGACGGGACTTCCTGTGCACCAACGTCCGTCGCGGTACGATGAAGCTGTAAATCTCCTCGACGCTCATTCCATGGGTTAAAAGCGATTCCACAGAGGTCAGTGGAAGGCGTTCCTCGACCAGTCGGGCAAGATCTCGATCAGACCGAAGAGAAGTAACCCCAAGTTTGGTCTCGATCCGGCGGTAGAACATTTCGGGTTCACGCCTGGTTCGAATCTGAGAAGTTTCGGCCATGGGACGCTCCTTGAGTAATCTGCCCAAATTATATCGGCAATTTGCTCAGATGGCAATTATCACTTCTGCCTACGCGCCGATACCAGGTGCAAAGAAAATCGCGGGTGTTGTTTACATCAATTCATGAGCGTCCTGCGGATCTTCCGACAGTCGTGCCTCACCTGGCGGGACCCCCGGTATCAAGAGGAACCGATTTCGAGCTCTGTGAGATCCATTTGACCGAATTTATGACCTGTTTTACACATATGACTCGGGATCTCCATTTCATGTGGAGTGTCGAGGCCGATGTTGGCCATTTACTGGAACCGAACTGAACCCCAAACAAAGAGGTCAACCATGCCCAGTGCCCTATCCAGAAAAGTAGCCGTCGCGAATCTGTACCGCGAGAAGATCGTTCAACAGCCCCAAACCTCGAACTTTACACCGAGGAAGTTGCCTGCCTCCCAGAGACCAGAAGAACTGACCCTCAATGGAGCATTAAGCCGCTTGGATGACGTGGCCTTCTTGCGCCTGCCCGAAGTGAAAGCGATTACTGGCATCTCGAAGTCGAGTCTCTACGCCCTCATAAAGGAAAAGAACTTCCCTGCGCCTGTTCGGCTGGGAGCGCGCACCGTTGCGTGGGTAAGATCCGAGGTCAGGGAGTGGGCTGCAGAGCGCATCCATGCTTCACGGTCTGTTGCTTAGTACCGCCACGTGTGGCGACGCGCCGAGTTTCTTTAGCCGACTCGCGGGTTTGATCCAGGAAATCCGCCCAGCCTTGCATCATGACGCGACGTTGCGCTCGTAAAGAGCATTGTTGTACGCTACCTCCACTTCCTTGTTAGGAACATGAGCAAGTTGCATTTCGATATGCGCGCGTTCATATACCTTTTCGTTCAGAATCGTGGAGGCCAAACAGCGAAAGCCATGGCCGGTCATCTCTCCTTCGCAACCCACCCGATTAGGGCACCGAGCATTGAGTTCTTGTTCATGTAAGGGCAGCTTCGCGTGACGGTCGCTTCTGTTGCAGCACAGCAAACCGTTTACGCACGTTTCTGTATTTCTACTATTTCTTCGCTCGGGCCTGACTTTAGGCGGTCCAAGTAGTCGCTCCATCGCTGCATCATCCGCTTGCGTTCCACTAAGAACGCAGTGCGGTTGTAAGGGCGCGCCCGTCCGGATCTTTGACTTCGTGTGCAATCTGATGTTCGAGCAGGTCGACTCGGAATTACAATACTTCATCGCCGATGGTTCTAAACGATGCGCGAAAACCGTGTCCAGGTATAACATCTGCGGGAATCCCCATCGTGCGAAGCGCAGCAAGTACGGCATTATCTGACATTGGCCGTTTGGCGCTGCGTGCCCCGGGAAATACATACTGGCCCGCTCCGGTGAGTTGGTGCAGTTCGCGGAGAATCGCAAGAGCTTGTCGTGATAGCGGAACGATGTGATCCGGGTGCGTTTTGCTGGCAACAAAACGCCACTCAGCCCTCCGACGGCTCGAGCAGACCACGGACGCGCCCGGCGATTCCTTGGATTTTGCTCGGCTAAAACACATCCTCCTCAAGCGCATCGCGGAGCTTGAAATCGAACAGGCACACACAGCCAGACCCGCGGTGGACGAGACTTACAAGCGTGAAAGTTGATTCTCACCTTTGGCCCCAGGACGCGCCGCCAACTCCTCGCCTACAAGCTCCCGCCGTCCGCAAAGCCCTCGCCCGGACCCCGAGCTTCTGGACCTCCTTTGAGCCGCGTTTTGCATCTCATCCTTTGTATTTAGATGGCTCGCCGACTCAGCCTCGACACGGTAGAGTCCCTCAACGTTACTCTCCAAAACCTGGAGCAGGGCGCGGGTGTAGCTTTCGATCGCAGCGATATAGCCGAGCTAAAGCCGGCCATCCTCACCCGGATCGCGGAGCTTGAAATTCAGGCTCTTGCATCCACGCCCGCTTCATACGTGGCAACCTCGCAGTTTCCAAACGAACCGGTCGTACTGCCGTATGCTGCCCTCCGCGGCCTTGTGTTTGCCCTCCTCTTCGAGTTCTCTGCGGTAGTGGCTATCGCAATATGTGTCAGGCTCGGCGGCCACTTCCTCTGATGTCGATGAACTGTCCTCACGAGTTTTCTGGGATGTTCGCTTGGACGTATGAGCGCAGATCTTGTCTCCTACATTGCAACGAGTGACCTCCCAGCGGGGGATTCAAGCGGGATCGGATTCGAGGCGCCACCCACAGGACGACCCTGGTAATGGCTGGCTATCCTCCAAAGCGCGTAAGTCAATCCGGGGATCAGGAAGCAAATCCACAGAAGGACCTCCACCCGGAATGAGCCGGGAGTGATGGAAACGGGGCGCATAGTACTCCTGCACCTGAAGCAAATGTGAGTGTTCGAGTGTTCGGCTTAATGGTCAGGATGGTACTACGTGCGGGATGCCGTTCGCAACCCTCAGTGAGCGGGCTCACGAGCCCGCCAGGGTATATCGGGCAGTAGTGGAAACGCCAATCGGTGATTTGTCTTCGCCAGTTCCCACATAAGGTAACCCGAGAAAGCCCCTACGATGCCCCAGCATGTGCACGCGGATCGCGGACATGGACCGCATGGCGGATCCGACATGACGCCCGCTAACGTCTTCTGCGCCGCTCTCGTGGGAGCCCGTCATCGCTCTTCCGGCCCGCGACTTAGCGACCGCACACGTTGTCCGGCGCTGCGCGACCACTACTCGCACAGAATAAGAGTTGGTTGGCCACACTCCAACCAGCCTCCCCCACTAACCTTCCATAGCTCGCTTCAAAGCCGAAAAGCCCATAAGCAACTAATGCGCTCCCGAAAACCACGAACGGAGTTGCCATTCTCTTCACAGAATTTCTTCCGCAGGTGTTGGCATATTTCAAACTCCGTCATCGATGGGTTGGTGTTTGTTGAGGGCGTTGGCTATTCTTTTGGCCATTGTCTTCGAGCGGGCCACGGCGATGTGATCGGACGCTTGGAGGACCGAAGATTTGCGGGCGACGTACATGGGTCTGCCGGGGACGAGCGGCGGTTCGTCGGTCGGTTCGTCGGTCAGCTCCGAAAGTCGAAAATCGAAATATCCCTGATAATCATCTTCGCTCCCGGCTTCGATGCCGTCGAGCAGATCGCCTAGATAGCGGACTGCCGTGGGCCGGTCCAGGGCTTCAAATTCCCACGCCAGTTGCGCGGTTCCTCTCCATTTCATTGATTGCTCCAGCTCACACACATGTTGGTCGAGTCATTTCATCTTTGCCAATATTCATTCTTCGCATCGCGGCCAGAATCGCGTTGTCGCTCATTGGCCGCGCTGCGCTTCGTGCACTGGGAAAAACAAATGTGCCTCTGCCGGTGAGCGGACGAAGTTCCCGAAGAATCTCAATGGCCTGACGAGGCGGAGGAACAATGTGCGGCGTGTCCGTCTTTGTTACCTTGAAGCGCCATTCGCCAGCTTCGAGATCGAAATCGCTCCATCTTGCCTTTCGTAACTCCAGGGCGCACAAAGAGAAGCAGCGCTATACGTCCGCGCATAAATAAAGGGACATAGTAATCAACAAAAAGGAGTCAGGTAGGAGCGGATCAGTTCGGGGTGGGACTGCATTTCCCCAAAGACCCGCGTTAGAGTGGCGAGCAGTGCGTCAACGCCGCCGAAGAATCGATTGTGGGTTCCGTTCTTGCGTGTGTGCTGCCACAGCCTTTCGGTCGGGTTCAATTCTGGCGAGTGGGGAGGCAATTGATGCACTTCCAGCCAATGGCGGTTTGACTTGAACCATGCCCACACGTCGGCATCCTTGTGGTAGGAGGCGTTGTCCTGAATCAGAATGGCTCCCTGGCGGCGGTAGCGCCGAGCGAGTTGCTCGAGGAAGCCGAGGTACGAGTTGGCATTGAAGACGGTTTCCTGACGGTAATCGAACCGCGTGCGCCAAAGTTCGATGGCGCCGAGAATCTTCACGTTCTTGCGTTCTCCGGTTACGGGGATTTCCGGTGGGCACCCGATGCGGCTCCAGGTGGCGTGGAGCGTTGAGTCTTGTCGGAAGCTGGCTTCGTCGGTGAAGAGGAGCGCCCAGTGTCGCGAGCGGGCTTTTTTTTAAGAGCGGGATATATGTGGCGATGCCATCGGTCCTGCGCCGCAGCGTCGGCGCGGGCCAGCACGCGGCGGGGCCGTTGCACTGAAAATCCCCAGCCGCGGAGCAATTTGCGAACATGGCCGGGATGATACTGAACGCCGAATTCCGTTTCGATCACCCAGGCAATCATGGGCGAGGTCCAAATGCCGCTGTCCAGGCCGTAGGCTTCCGGACCGTTGTCGAGAATATCCCCCAATTATTGTTGCTGCTTTTCTGACAGCTCGGATGGCCGGCCCGACCGGTACCCTTCCAGCAGGCCTTCGATGCCATCGCTCTGATATCGCTGCAGCCACTGCGATACTTTGGACCTCGGCGCCTGCAGGATCTCCGCCAATTCGCCACTGGTACGTCCTTCAGAATTCAGCACTACGGCGCGCAACCGCTTCGCCACGCGGTAAGGCACCATCTCTCTCGGCTTCTTTGTTCAGAGCAATCAACTTCTGATATGTGCTGGGATGCAACCGCAACAGGCGTGGCTCCATAGGGCCTCCCACGGCCAGTATGCCATATATGTCCCTCTATTTATGCGCGGATGTATAGTTGGAGCGCACATCGCACGACCGGCGTCCCTTCGTATCCGTCCAACACGCGCAGTAGAGAACCGAGGGTTTTTGGCTCAGTCACGGCGGCAGAGTTCCCATTTTTGACGGGAGGCAATGCGCCCCGCAATGCCCCGGGGGGATCGTTGACGGCGCGACCGGTCGCAATCGAATAGCGAAATATCTGGCTGCAGGTTCTCAATGCACAGCACGCCGTCTCCAAGGCTCCGCGATTCTCAATCCGACGTATAGTAGTCAATAATTCCGAAGACCTGATCTCGGCTATCGGTCGAGCAAGCACCAATCCACGGAAAATGTCGCGCTCCAAGAGCCTCGAAACACGGTTTCTATGCCCCTCCGCCCAGGTTTTGGAATATTTGTCGAACCACTCGCGAGCAACCGGGTCAAA
>Ga0207098_10127_pt2 | contig 21005 bp, 18 predicted proteins | sample Alteio_BWMinHeat_84_FD_153548 | JGI IMG/M metagenome (GOLD analysis project Ga0207098, IMG submission 153548) | Enriched cells from forest soil in Barre Woods Harvard Forest LTER site, Petersham, Massachusetts, United States -... | ecosystem: Environmental > Terrestrial > Soil > Temperate forest >...
ATCAGCATGTCGGGATCGTCCACAGTGACGTCATACGCGATGGTGTCGCCCTTGCGAGTAAACCGTTCAATCACGTGCATGTTCTCGCTGTGAATGCAGCCCTCGATGCACAGCCAACTGGAAGAGTTGAATCCGACCGTATCGACAACAAACGTGTCTCCTTCCCAGTGGCCGAGTGACTCCCCCTTCCACGTCCCTTCCAACTTGTCGTCTGGAGTGTGCGGACGACCGTCCGTCGGGATGATGCGGTACGTATCGGAGTTCTGATAGAGGCCGGTATACAAAAAGACCATTTCAGCGGGTAGCTGAATGATCTTAATTGGAGGACCCATGCGAGGAACACCGGCGGGCATGCCACGGAACCGAGGATCGCTGCCATTGCCTTCTTCATCAAGTTCCTTGACCGTTTCCCAATACTGTGGCTTGTACAGCGGCCTGTTTTGGTTGATTCTTCGCACGATGGTATCGTCCCGCTCGAAGTTCACAAAGCTGCCTTCTCGAGCTGCGATGGTATGTGTAAGGCTGCCCTCGGTAATACCCATAGCACCGTTCCACATGCCGGCGAGGTCGGGATGTCCGTCAGCCGTCCGGGAGACGGGACGCTTGAGCAGGTCTGAGTCCAGGCTAAAGCATACCTGTCTTGTGCCGTCGCTGTAGCTCGTACACGGACCGGTATTCTCGGGCCCGCCCTCAGCGGTCTGTGCGCGGACGCCGACACAAAACAAAGAAAGAATCGCTAGGCTGGTGAACACTCTGTAGCTCAATAATTTGCGGGTCATTGAGACTCCTTTCAGATACTGTCCGTACAGCTAGTCTCGTGAATCCTTAAGCGTACACACGATCAAGCGCCCCCGTGTAAGACCCTTCCCTGCTCTATGCGCCTTGTGCCGATGCTCTAAGCCCCTCTGCCGCCTGATCATGACAATCGGACGCGCGCGGCGGGGGTCGGATTGCCAACGACTCCTGGAGTATTGCAACGCACCTTTCCCAATAACACCAACTCTGGAAGCCCTGTTAATGGTTGCCACAGGATTCTGGTTCTATATATCGAACCCGATTCAATACGCGGAGAACGCTGGCTTCCAGTTCAAGATGCTGTTGCTGGTATTGGCCGGGCTCAACTTCCTTTATCCCACAACATTTGATGAACCATGGGCACTGAACGAAAACGACGATGCGCCGTCCCAAACGAAATTTGTCGCTGCGTCCGCCATTTGCCTGATGATCGGAGTAATGGTGCTCGGTCGATTGCTGCTCTATCTAGGTTCCGAGTAGCACAGGTACCCCTATCGGAACCGCACCTTTCTACCCTCGCATGGGCTAATCCCCTCCGCTGTGAACGGACCTCTTTGATTTCGAGAGGAACACCGGTCAAATCTCGCTCCCGGGTTATCTTTCACGTCGGAACAGCGACAGATCGATGGCGTCGGCCATCGCTTTGTAACCGGCATCATTGGGATGTAGGTGGTCGCCACTGTCAAACATGGGCAGCAGCCTCGTTGGATGGCTTGGATCGCGGACCAGGGCGTCAAAATCTATGATTCCGTCATATGCGCCGCTCGAGCGGATAAATTTGTTGACCGTTTGGCGTTTAACTTCACCATCTGCAGCGAAGTAATTAGCCCCTTCGTATGGGGTCATGGTGCAGCCGATTATTTTGAGGCCGAGCTGATGCGCGCGGACGATCAATTGCTGATCGCCAGCGATGATTTCGTCGGCGCTCACTGCTTCGGGGGGTTGACCGGCGGTCGAATGGCCGATGTCATTGATGCCCAGCATTACGACGACGTATCCCACTCCGGCTTGAGTTAGCACATCGCGGTCAAACCGGGCCAAACCGTTTGGCCCGCCGAGACCGCCGAGATCATGCAGAATACGGTTCCCGGCAATGCCCTCATTCACAACCGCCAATTTCGCGTGGCCCGCGGCGAGCCGCTCGGCGAGGAAATCGGGCCACCTGTGATTAGTGTCGGGAGCGGAGTGATTTCCGTCCGTGATTGAGTCACCAAAGGTCATTATAGCTAAGGTGTCTTTGGATGCTTTCACTTCGACATCGGTCAAGTAAAACCACGACGGGACCGTATGGTCGACTGGCATTTTCGCATTGCCCGTAAAGTCCCCTGGCGGCGAGACGTAGTTCGTTGCTTGGGCCATTCGGTGCCACGTCGCTGGCCCTGTGGGTCCGGGCAGGTAGAGGCTCACGGCTACGTCCGATAGCGCCGGCATGTTCAACTTGACACTGTCGCTCACGATGAGCGCGCCCGGAGGAATGGTCATCGATCCGGAACCGCTGAATGTAAGCACCCGATCCGTGCCTGGCGCGGTCTCCGCTCCCATGCCCCGAAGGGCGATGCGCGCTCCACCAATGGTCAACGAGTCGGTTCCGAAGGCATTTGACAATCGCACACGCACTTCGTTTCCGCCGATGCTGGTATGCACGATCAAGCGGACTGTTTGGTTGGTGAAGCCAGGATTCGCGGCGTTGGCCGCTACCGGAGCCAGAGGACTCGCGCCCCACGTTGCAACCCAAACCTGATCTCGGTCGCTATCCTTGGGTTGGCCGAATGCCATCGAATGAAGACCCAGCCCGGTTGCGAGCAACGCTGCCACGGCGACGAGCGTCAGTGGGAACCAGCGAAAGCTCGGTCGCGTCGCCCCGAATCTACGTCGTTCGGCCTTACTTTTGAACGCACTCACAAATTCGGGTATGTGGCTCATGGTGTAAAATTCCCCTCGCATATTAAGTGGGGATAATACCGAAATCATCCGCGCCAGGCAAAGCAATCTGCAACTCAGTATTCTACAGAGACGAAGGCGAGTTCTCTCGGCGGCGCGAGGTTGACTGCGAGCGCATCCCATTAATCGGGAATTAGATTAGTCGCTTGAGCCGCTCCCCACCAGCTTATTCAATTCAGCTATCGTGACCTGACGGCCATGGATCGGCAGAATGGTTGCGACATCCAGCTTTTGCGTCTTAATGAAGGTGACCAGATTGATGTTCTCCTTGTTCGGCTTCGGCGTGGGAGCGTTGGCCGCCACAGGATTCCAAACGTCCGCTTCGACGAGGGTCTTCGACTTCGGCAAGTAGACCAAGAGCATCGTGTCGGCATGGTCGGAGCCGGTCAAGTGATAGAGCTCCATTGTTTGCGTGGCATCGGTGAACACGCGCTTTTCCGCCACGGCCTCGATCACGGACTTCTTTTTGTACTTCGAGAGTTCGTCCGGTTTTACGGTGTGAGGATTGGCCAAAACTTTGTCGAAGTACGCCTTGTTCGGGGTGTACGTGACGAGTGTCGAGCCATTTGCAGCGCACGCGCGGATCCCCCCGGAGTGGTCAAAATGGTGGTGCGTGACGACTACGTACTTGATCGGCTTGTTCGCGATCGTCTTCTTGACCGCATCACTGACGGCCAGCGAACGGTCGTCATTTAGCGGGCATTCGACCAGGGCCACGTAGTCCTTGAATTCAACGGCCACACTGTTGTGGGTGCCGCCGGTCAGAAAATACACGCCATCCGCAACTTTTGTGGTGTCAACCTTGATTGGAGCCGGACCCTGGGCAAAGGCCTTCTCGACATTGTCCGGAACAGGGAAGACCACATAGGGGTTGTTGGCTTCGGTCTTGGTGACGGTCAAATCCAACACGGGGAACCCGCCCTGCTTCTCGACAATTCGCTCTGGGAATATCGCATCGCTTGGGGTTTCTCCCAAGTCCTTATAGCCCGAGTAATCGATCTCATTCATCATATCCCCGAGTACAGGGTTATCCGACTTCCATTCAATCTTCGTGATCAGGTGCTTGGCGTCCAGCGTGGCACTTACGGGCAGACCCATAATCGGGGTTGTGATTACTGTCGTGCCGCCTTCTGTGGTGACCTTTGTGTCGGATCCGTTGTTCATCGCCGTCTTGAGAAAGCCACCCGGCGTGGTCAAGACGGGCATTAAGCGGTCGTTCGCGGCGTCGAGGACCGGGGTCGCGGTGGTGTTCGGCAAGAACCCCGCACCTTGGACACTTTCATTCCAGGCATACTTCCCGTTCGCGACGGTGATCTGGTGTTGGGGCGCTGCGAGCGGGAGCCCCCCGCCGCCCTGGATCGGGCCATCGGGGTTTGTCCGGGTGATGTCCACGCGTATTGCCGGCAGCACGTAGTTCAAGGTGACGTCAACCGTCGTCTTGAATGCGGGCCAAGGGCCGTCTGGAGAGTAGGCTTGGCCGATGGCATTGGTTGTCCCGGAGGCCCAATACTCGAGTGTCGAGTATGCGTCGAGTCGCAGCGGGCCGCGGCGCATTCCCAGCACGTCCTCGGCTGCAATCAGTGTAGTTTTAACATCGGGCACCGAGGCGGCAGGTGCCGCGGCACCTGCATCCTTCTTGCCGGCGGCGCCTTTCTTCGGCTTAGCCTCCTGAGCCAATATGCCCTGGACTGCGAATGCTGCTAGCACGCCAATTACCAACACTTTCGTTTGCACCTTCATTCGCTTACGAACCCCCTGGGTTAATCCACAAGATGTCCTCCCGATAAATATTCAAGCGAAGATAGACGGTGCACGCGGGTGTAAGGGATCCAACCTGATTCCGGACCGCTAGGACTACAAGCAACCAGCCGCGCCGCTCCTGTTGCAATTCCAAAGTGGAAACGAGAACGTGAAGGCTCTCTCTATCTTGGCGTTCGACCTCGTTACACTCGTTCACGGAAGCAAAAGTGTCTGTGACTCCCCGCCTCCGAACTCGCCCGCGCAGGGCAGCTTGCCTGCGAAGCCTCATTTCGCCGCGTCAGGCACCTCGTTAGGATCGCGGACGAAAAGCGTAAACTCGCGGCCATCCGGGAGCTTAATCGACTTGAGCAGCCCTTGATTGGTGCCGTCCTTCGCAGGCTGGGCAACAATGGTAATAACATCGCCGGGTTTCATTGCGCCCGAGCCACGACCCAAGCCGGCCTTATGCAGCGCTTGTTGCCCAAGCAGTTCGAAGGCCCATTTGGTTACTTTTCCACTGTCATCCTTGACGTCAAGATACATATACCCGTGTGGATTTATGAGTTCCACCCGGGTGATCGCCCCACTCATCGTGATCGTCTTGGCAAAATCGAACTCCGCTTGCACGGCGTGGTGCGCCAATGCAGGTGCCGCAAAGGCCAAAGCCAAAATTACCGCGACCCTGCTGATCTTGTTCTTCATTGCTGGTACCCTCCTCATCGCTCTCAAAAATCGGACTACACGAGCACTAACTCTCACGAACTGGAATCTGGCGAATCTTTACCAATTTGACTCAGGGCCACATTGATCCAGTCTTCGCGATTAGAAACTCCACGCGAACCCAAAAAAACACAGCATCCAAAGGCAGCGTCGGAGTAGCTATCCTCAATGCGCGCTGAACCCTACAAGGCCCAGCACGCTTACGGCAAACGATTCTAGTGATGTTCCTTAGTCACGAAGTGACTCGCGTCATTTTCGTGGTATGGCAGCGACTCCTCGAGAACCGCCTTAGGATCAGGATTTAACAGCACCGTGATTGTATCCATAACCCAGGGCTTCATAAGCATGTCAGGATCGTCCACAGTGACGTCATACGCGATGGTGTCGCCCTTGCGAGTAAACCGTTCAATCACATGCATGTTCTCGCTGTGAATACATCCTTCGATGCAGATCCAACTAGCAGAATTGAATCCAACCGTATCGACAACAAACGTGTCTCCTTCCCAGTGTCCCAGTGACTCCCCCTTCCACGTCCCGTCCAAATTGTCGTCCGCAGTGTGCGGACGACCGTCCGTCGGGATGATGCGGTAGGTATCGGGATTCTGATAGAAAAAGAACATTTCATTTGACCCCGGGAAGATCTTCTTTGGAGGCCCCATGCGGGGAACACCATCGGGCATGCCACGGAACTCGGGATCGCTGTCATTACCTTCTTCATCGAGTTGCTTGACGGTGTCCCAGTACTGTGGCTTGTACAGCGGCCTGTTTTGGTACATCCTCCGCAGGATGGTATAGTCCCGCTCGAAGATGACATAGGTGCCCCCGTAAGGGTGAGATGGCTGTTGTTGAACAAGGCTCGCATTGGCCACAGCGCCATCCCATATGCCAGCGAGGTCGGGATGGCCGTCGGCCGTCCGTGGAACGGGACGCTTGAGCAGGTCTGGGTCCAGGCTGAAGCAAGCCACTCTCTGGTCGGCCATGTGGGTTGGGCACGGACCGGTATTCTCGGGCCCGCCCTTAGTGGTCTGTGCGCGGACGCGGACGCCGACGCAAGACAAAGTAACTACCGCTAAACTGCTCAGCATTCTATAGCTCAACAATTTTGGGGTCATGGGGTCTCCTTTTGCAGACAGCTAAATCTCAAGAACTAGAATCTCGCCAATCTATACGAAATTTGACTCAGAGGGCCATCTTGATCTACTGTCCATGACTAGAAACTGCACGCGAACCCAAAAAAAAACACAGCATTGAAATGCAACGTCGGAGTAGCCATCCTCAATGTGCGGAGAACCACCGCATAGTACGGCCCAGCACGCCTACGGCAAACGATTCTAGTGATGTTCCTTGGTCACGAAATGACTTACGTCATTCTCCTGATATGGCAGCGACTCATCAGGAATCGCCTTGGGATTGGAATTTATCACCATCGTGGTGGTATCCTCCACCCAAGGCTTGATCAGCATGTCGGGATCGTCCACAGTGACGTCATACGCGATGGTGTCGCCCTTGCGAGTAAACCGTTCAATCACGTGCATGTTCTCGCTGTGAATGCAGCCCTCGATGCACAGCCAACTGGAAGAGTTGAATCCGACCGTATCGACAACAAACGTGTCTCCTTCCCAGTGGCCGAGTGACTCCCCCTTCCACGTCCCTTCCAACTTGTCGTCTGGAGTGTGCGGACGACCGTCCGTCGGGATGATGCGGTACGTATCGGAGTTCTGATAGAGGCCGGTATACAAAAAGACCATTTCAGCGGGTAGCTGAATGATCTTAATTGGAGGACCCATGCGAGGAACACCGGCGGGCATGCCACGGAACCGAGGATCGCTGCCATTGCCTTCTTCATCAAGTTCCTTGACCGTTTCCCAATACTGTGGCTTGTACAGCGGCCTGTTTTGGTTGATTCTTCGCACGATGGTATCGTCCCGCTCGAAGTTCACAAAGCTGCCTTCTCGAGCTGCGATGGTATGTGTAAGGCTGCCCTCGGTAATACCCATAGCACCGTTCCACATGCCGGCGAGGTCGGGATGTCCGTCAGCCGTCCGGGAGACGGGACGCTTGAGCAGGTCTGAGTCCAGGCTAAAGCATACCTGTCTTGTGCCGTCGCTGTAGCTCGTACACGGACCGGTATTCTCGGGCCCGCCCTCAGCGGTCTGTGCGCGGACGCCGACACAAAACAAAGAAAGAATCGCTAGGCTGGTGAACACTCTGTAGCTCAATAATTTGCGGGTCATTGAGACTCCTTTCAGATACTGTCCGTACAGCTAGTCTCGTGAATCCTTAAGCGTACACGCGACCAAGCACAACACCCCGTGTAAGACCCTTCCCTGCTCTATGCGCCTTGTGCCGATGCTCTAAGCCCCTCTGCCGCCTGATCATGACAATCGGATGCGCGCGGCGGAGGGGGCTCATCTTGATCCAATCTAAAATAGAATTTTCAACGCCAGCTGAATCTGCCGCGAGGAAGTATTCGTAAATAAACATGCAGCCGCGCTGGGCAGGGCGGAGAAGGCAGTCCCACTCGTAGGCAGCTGCACCTGCCCTGCCGGCGCAGTGGTAGAGTTGTTGATCTGCACAGAGGTGCTAGCAGTAGCCGCGCCTGGATTACCAAAGTTCGGATGGTTCAGCACATTAAATAATTCGGCGCGGAACTCAATCTCCCCCGCCTCGCCCAGGAAACCAGCTTTCGTATCCTTGTTCACGGAGAAATCTACATCCCGCAAATCCGGGCCATTGAATAAGCCTCTCCCAGCGTTGCCACCATGCCCGAGCGGCGTTAGATCAAACATGGTCACATCGTACCAGCGGTTTGGATTCCCGATCACGACTGAACTCGGATTGTAGGACGGGTCAAGGTTGGGTCGGTCTACGGGACCAGTTCCGCCTTGCCCTTGGTTGTTCGACAACGAGCGGAAATCATTGACTGTCAGTGGGGAACCGCTTTGAGCGCTAATGATCGTTCCAAACCACCAACCATTGACAAGCTTACCCGTCCAAGCCTTGGATGCAATGCTTGGGGCGTGGTAAATCAAGTTCATTCGGAAATTTTGACTAACATCGAAAGTGGACCGGCCGTAGTTGATTCTGTTTCCATCAAACACCGTCTGGACCGGCTCCGTCCCGTCTCCGGTGGTTGTGTTTGATATCCCGTTGTCCAGCAGCTTTGAAAATGTGTAGTTAGCCTGGAACTCCAGCCCTTTGGTTGGGCGCTTAGACAATGTAACCTGGAGACTGTTGTAGTGGCTGATCCCTCCCGTTTTCCCAGTCTGATTGCTGCTGATGACCGGGTTAGGCTTGCACCCAGGAGGCAGGGCATCGCCCGCGTTCTGGATAGCTCGGCAGACGGAAAACTGCGACTGCAGCGGCAGAGAAGGAATGAGCGTCACTCCCGGCGGGAGGACCACATTTGAGGGCAGCGTGTAACCAACTGAATTCGTGGGATAGAACGGCAAGCCATTCGGATCCGTACCCAATCGGATGGTAGGATTGCCATCCATGTTCTGCCACAGGTGCCATCCATTGCTGCCGACATAACCCACCGTAAGCGACATATCCGAGGGCAGTTGCCGCTCAATCGAGAGATTGAACTGCGCAATGCTTGGCTGGTGCTGAATTCGCTCAAGAGCCCAAGTACCGAGAGCAAAGCCCTGGCCCGCCGCAGGAGTCGTCAAAGGCAGTGTCCAGGCCACAGGCGGATTTGGACTGTTGGCAATATTGGGGTAAACAACCGACGGGGAGAGCGGAAGCATCGATAGCACGTTGTCTCCGGCCAACATTTGCCCCATCGCAACCCCCTCGTCGTAGTAGATGCCTCCCCCACCGCGCACTGCCGTCTTCCCATCTCCGAACACATCCCACGCAAAACCAATCCTGGGGCTGAAATCATGCAGAGAGTAGTTGTTGTACAAGGGTCCGAATGTGGCGTTATTGGCGGGATCTCTCGGATTCAAGTTATACCCTTCCGGAGGAGTATAGAACTCATACCTCAATCCCAAATTTAGCGTCAAGTTCTTGCGCATCCGATAATCATCTTGGGCGTAAAACCCAAAATCGTTATAGTTATACGTCTTATTACGAGTGCTTGGGGCGTTAAGATAGGCGCCATTGTTCCACTGAAGTGGTGGAGATATGCTAACGCTTGAGTAGGTCGCAGAGAAAAAATTCGCGAGGTTGCTAAAAGACACGGACCCTGGAACAAACCAATTCATCGACATCGGAACAGAAAAGAGACTGATTGCGGTCCCGAATTTAAGCGCGTGCTTTCCCTTGGTCCAAAAGATGTCCTCGCTCCAGTTGTAAATGCGGGTCTTGTCAGTACCTGCTGATACGGTCGGACCAAAACTTGTCACACCCGAGCCTGGGCTGACGGTGCCGATAATTTTTTTGTCGATTCCTGTTTGCGTCATGTATGGACCTGGTGGTGGTAGTGACGGAAGAGTGCCGACCACACCAGACGTAAATCTCTGTATCGCATTGCTCACCGAAAAACGGGCGGTGTTGACTACAGTTGGCGAAAATATATGCGTCTCGGAAACCGTGCCCTCGATATTATCGCTGGTAACCTGGTTCAGGACGGGTTGAAATCCCGCCGGCACATCTTTGTAAGCGTAATCCATTGTGTATCGCAAAAAAGCACTGTCTTTCGTGGAGAAAGTTTGGTCCACCCGAAACTGTCCGAAATTCTCCCACTGATGGTCAATGAAGGGAAAAGTGTAGTTGAAACCAGCGTAGCCGGTGACATTCGGCTGTGGGAATAGGTCGGCTAGCGGAAGGGTGCCGGTGTACACCCCTTGAGCATTGGTGCCATTCGCCACCGGGACCACGGCAGTGGGGAGCGATGTACAAACTCCATATGGATTCGTTGCAGTATTATTAATGAAAGCTGGGATCTGGGAATTCAGTGTGGGTCCTGAAGTCGCAGCCGCAGCACTGGTGTTACTCCCGTAGAAGCACGCCTTGGGCGGAGCGATCAACGCTACCGAAAGCCCAATGTTCGGCCTTAAGCCTTCGAAACTCGTGTAGAAGAACGTCTTATCATGTTTGATTGGTCCGCCCACCGAACCTCCGAAATCGTTCCGCTGGTACGGTGGCAATCGCTTCCCGGGGTAGGGCAAACTCTTGTTCGTGCCGGATCCGTTGAAGTTCGCTGTGTCGAGTACATCGAAGTAATTGCGCGCATCGAGTGCGCCATTCCGAAGATAATCGAATGCGTCGCCATGGAATTGGTTCGTCCCGGATTTGCTGGCGATTGTGGTCACGCTGCCCATGACTTGCCCATATTCGGCGGAAAATGTATTCGTTAGGAGGTGGTACTCCTGTATGCCGTCGACCCCCAGAGTGGTACCTAACGCCGATGAACTATTATTTCCGTACCCGTTCGTCATCTGTGCGCCGTCGAGCAAGATCAGATTGGAAAAGGGCGTAGCACCATTGCTGCTCCATTGAGTTCCCGTAATTGCGAATACCGTTATGACGTTTTCATTACCACCCCCGCTGATGTACGCTTTGGTGATTCCCGGCTGGAGAAGTGTGAGGTCCGTATAATTTCGGCCATTCAACGGCAAATCGGAAACCTTCTCTTCATTCACGGTGCCACCGACAGAACTGCTGGTGGTATTCACAACAGGGGCTTCCTCGGTGACGACCACGGTCTGCGACGTTGACCCTACTTGCAGCGTGAAATCAACGGGGATCACATCCGTAACTTGTAATTTCACGGCATTGCGCTGCGCCTTCTGGAAACCTCCCTTGGTTGCTACAACCTGATAATCGCCTACCTGGAGAGCCGAAAACCGGTAGGCGCCGTCGTTACTGGTCGTCTGGGTCCGGGCTACTCCCGTTCCCGTATTCGTGACGGTAACCATGGCATCAGGTACCGCCCCACCTTGGGCATCGTTAACCGAACCGAAAATGGTCCCTGTGGCTTCTTGCGCGAACCCTGGAGCGGCCACAATCAGGATAAGCCCGCTCACGATAATAACGATCAAGCCTATCAACAGCAAACCGCGCCACTTATCAGCTCCATTCATATCCGTTGTCCCCCTTGTCGCACGACCGCAGGTTATCGCTCACCCTTATGAGTGTTCTGCCCCCGAGACAAGCCTTCTTCGCCCGGTTCCCGGAAACCGTCCAAATGTAAGCTAATCATACTTCCAATGCATCGTTTCCGGACGAGTCACCCCAACACACAGAAAGGCCTGGCGAAAGCGTATAGCTGTTCCGTGAGCCGGCGGCAATCCCGGAATCCCGGTATGGTTCGGGGCAGGGGGTTCCGTCCAAGAACCTCGCCAACCGGTTATCTGTCACTACTTTCAAGACGTTATGCCGCTTCGTAACGACGCGGTAGAAGAGTGAAACGAGACCAAAGCGTACGAGGCGTTCTTCCCGACGACTGCCAATTAGCATTCGAATCACTGTCGAAGCTGCGTGAACACATCAATAATATTCTGCGGCCCGCATTGCGTTTTTAGACCTTGACTGCCCTATGTTCGGTGAAAAATGGCGGTCCTGCTTCATTTCTGGGTGCCGCCGTAGATTTGTTGAAGGAAGTGCTCGAGACGACGCATCGCCTACCGGACTATTGATCTCGCGGGCAGAGTCAAGCCCTTGCGGGCGATCGCGTGCTTGGAGGCCTTTCTGTCGAGTGAGGAAGCATCGTTCCGGCACGCAGCGAAACTCAGAAAGCGGTCTCCGCGAAAGATCCGAGCGAAACACAGCAGGAAGATTCAAACGGTGATCCGCTTGCTCGATGCAAGATCTGTGGAAAGGGGCTCGCGATGATCCTAGAAGAGTTTGGGCTGCTCACCACTGGCAGAAGACGTCGAACCATCGGCTTACAGGCCAAATTGATGTGTCTCGATACCAACCTGCCAGTTGTTCCTCGAAAATCTCCTCGCAGAATGCGCGCAAAACTGCTGCCACTTCCTCGTTTGTATCGCATTCCGGGATGAGGTCGATGGCTGGTTCTTGAACGAGGTCGAGCAAGGTTAGTTCAAAGCTGGAGGGATCGCCCGTGTGAAGCCACTCCGGAAAAGACTGCTTCGCCCTGATCATCACGGCGAACCGATTCAGTGTTTCCGTCTTTTCTTCCAATCTCACGCGGCGCGGAGTTCATGACAGTTGTGCAGCATACCGACCTGCGGTATCGCAATGATCGCATCTCGACGCATGACCGCTCGGGGCCAGGGTGCGTCCTTTGCGAGCTTAAGGTGTGTGCGTGAGCGGTGATAGTAGGCAAAAAAGTGAGCAAAAGACGGCGAAGGTGCCGCTGATTGAGGATCACAACATGGTCCAAGCATTCCCGTTGAATCGAGCCAATCAGCGGTTCTACGAATGCGTTCTGCCAAGGACCCTGAGGTGCGGTCACGATTTCCTTGATTCCCAGCGATTGGACGCGATCGCGGAACTCCTGACCGTAGATCGAGTCCCGATCACTGAGCAAACAACGCTTGGCATCGCATTCAGGAAACGCTTCAACCACCTGCTGTGCTGCCCATTGGGTCGTCGGATGCTCGTTGATGCCGAAGTGGAGGACCCTTCGACGTTTATGCTCGATCACGAGGAACAAAAAAATACTTGAAAACGGACCGTGGGTAGGTGAAGAGGTCAACCGAAACGATTTTGCTGACGTGATTCTGCAGGAAGGTCTTCCAGGTCTGCGGGCGCGGCCGCGTCTCAGTCCGTAGGACACGGGACACCGTCCTCTCAGATGCCGCGATTCCGAGCCGCTGCAACTCGCCATGAATTCGTGGTGCCCGCCACAATGGATTAGCCAGGTCCAGAGTTCGAATCAAGGTCCGAATCTTAACGCCAACAGGAGGTCGTCCGAGTTTTGCAGGCCTCTTCGACAAACTCGCCCAGTACCGGCGGAAATGTTCTTCCTGCCAGCGCACCACCGTGTCGGGACGAACCACGACCAAGGCCTTGCGCCAATTCTTCCACATGATTGAGATCGCAATCCACAACCAGCGGTCGCACCCCGATAGGCGTGGGCGCTTCTGCTTACGCCTGCAAATGGAAAGCTGGTGACGGAGTGCAAGATTCTCCAAGACGACCGCGTGATGACTTTTTCCGAACAGCCAAACGAACCGAAACAGACCCAAAAGGAAGGTAAGCATGTCGCTCGGTTCTTTCTTCTAGACAGTTGAAAAGTCGATGGTCTATCGGCGGAGCTAGTTTTGGCGAACCACACTATGCATTGGGTGAATCTTCTGTTTCGCCTGTGTGCTCCCAGAATCGTCGGGCGTTTGAGTGAACGGTGAACACGAATTCGAAACGCTGTTCACTGGTTCACTCCCAGTGGTCTCCAGCTTCAACGATAGGAACTCCGCGATGGGCGCGAGGTACGGCTCAATGATCTGCCGAATCTCCAAGACATCGGCTTTCGTAACTCCAAGTTCGCTCATGCCGGTCATCACAGAGGTCAAGCCATGGAAAAGCTTTTTGTGTTCCTTGCGGATGGCCAGGTTGTGCCGGTTGGGAACGGGACGGTCCCTGGCTCGCTCACCACGGCGGTAGCATTTAAAACAGAGTCCCCGTGAAGCTATTTCACGCGGTTCACCACAGTTGATGCATTGATCCTCACGTCGCATAAAATCCCCCATGATAGTGTGCCCGACGCGGAGGAGATTGGCTGTATCAATTGGAACAAATGTCGCAGCAAAATGTGAATGTCCGGTTTCATCTCAGTAGGGAGGCGGGATGGAAACGGAGCGAATCGAATTGAGCGAGAGAGAAAGAGATCGACTCAAGGTATTGCTCGAACTGGAGCAAGGACATTTGAAGCAGATCGAAGCGGCGCGGCGTCTGCGCTTGGGGTATCGCCCGCCCGCCGAGTTCGAGTTCGCGGTACGGGCCGGCCAGGTAGCGGCGAGGTCGCTCACAACGGCTTCGGCAAATCAGGAGTCGGTATAAGTTTTTTCAGGCATGAGGAAATCTATCACGCTATGGAGAACCGCAACCGGCCGGGACGGCCTTGGCGTGGCCGCGCCCGGCCTCATCGGTTTGATGAGTTTCCAGCTGGCTATTCCTCGGCGGGTTGCGCTCCCGCAGAGGCCGCCTCCGCTTCGCCAACCGAGGCGTATCTTGCAGGAATCGGACCCAGCAGTACAATCGATTTGCAGCGAACGGCAAACCGTCTCTTAACTCCGTGTCTCACTCAAAGGGACAACCCCAAATCATTCTTGTCTCGCAAATCCTTCTGCTTACAAATGTAGCAAACCCTTGAATCGGAGGATTCCCCGTTTGGGCGTTCTTCTCCTTCTCAACATTGTTTGATTTCTGTTCTTTTTTCGAGGTCAAGCTAATGAAATTCTGAGATACTTACGGTGACGGACCGAGTAGTAGAAATCCGGGCGAACGGTTCCGAAGTGCAACTAGGCGAGGTAGGAGCGACCAAATATTCTGACCGCAAGTGGAGCGTGGAAACGCGCATATGCGGCGGTGTTTGGCGCGCTGATTACCCCTTATTGCTCCCAAGGAGCCGATCATGGACCAACATCACCTGGTGCAAGGCACCCTTCAGTCCCAGCAAGTAGCCACAGAAAAAATCCGACACGGCGCCCCAGACGGCCCGCGACGACAGCGCAGCGAAACGTATGACGGAAGTTCTCCTCTTGAATACCCCGGTCACGAGGCCGTAGCGCAGTACCTCGCCGCTCCCAAATCACTTAGAGAATTAAAGTCTGACACGGACGTCGCTGATTACTTCCAAGTGACGAGAATGACGATCTTTCGCTGGAAGCGAGATCCAGACGTTATTCGGCGGGCTCACTGGCTCACGAGGTTTAACGAAATGGTCGGAGACATAGCAGCTCGCCGCGAGTGGGCCGAGATTGTGAAAAAGGTCATTGACAACGCATTGAACGGCGATCTGCAAGCGGTCAAATTTTGCGAGCTTCGCGCGTGGAGTAAAGACCCAGCGGTTGAACGATCGCTGACTGGTTGCACTGTTTCTATGACGGATCTACTTGGCACAAGCGAAGGTGAAGAAACGGCGGAGCCACAAAACGATAACCGACAAATGAAAGGAGATCTGCGATGAGCGCAGCCCAAATGCCAGCAAAAGAGGCCTTGCTCCTATTGGATGACGCTGTGAGCGCAGTAGACTTCAATGTCGTGAACTTTCTCGAACGTCACTTCTTGCTCGACGGCGGCAAGCTTTGGGGCCGAAGACCAATTCGCTTCGAACCGTGGCAGAAAGAGAACATTCTCAATCCCGTGCTCGAAAAGATTGACGGGAAGCGGCGGTGGGATACGTTCCTAATTGGGATGCCGAAGAAAAACGGCAAATCCACGTTGGCGGCGGCGATCGCATGCTATGCGCTACTTCTTGACGATCCAAACCCAGAAGTTTATTCCGCCGCGGGTGACGAAGATCAGGCCAGAATCATTTTTAACTTCACGAAAAAAGTATTCGAGCGCAGCGCCACACTGGGATCATTGGTGAAGATTTCCAAGAACGCAATCGAGCGCATAGATGGAAACGGGCTGTATCGTGCGCTGGCTTCGGACAGCAGCGGAAGTCATGGTTTCAATCCGACATGTGTGATTTTTGATGAACTGTGGAACCAGCCTTCATACGACCTATGGGAAGCGTTGACACACAGCCCTACGCGCGATAATCCGTTCCATTTCATTGTGACTTATGCGGGATATCAGGCGCGAAGTGGAAACCTGCTTTGGGACTTATATTCTCGCGGCCTTTCCGGGGAGGACCCGAGTATGTATATGTTCTGGCGCAGCGGCAAAGATGCGAATTTGGCTAGCTGGATTAGCCCAGAATATCTTGAACGCCAACGTCGTCGTTTGCCCGATCACATTTATCGCAGATTGCACGAAAACGATTGGATAACTGCCGAGGCGACGAGGGTATTTCGCGCAGCGCAGCAATGCCAGCAAGGGACATTTCATGAGTATGTTCCGGGATCGACTTATATTGCAGGAGTTGATCTCGCAAAATCTCGGGACTTCACTGCATGGGCGATCATCCAACAGAACGTGAAACCGCTTCGTCTCGTGGATTTCGGCAAACTTCCTCACATCGATTACACACGCCAAGTCGAACTGCTTGCAGCGACCCTCAAGCGTTTTGGCAATCCGAAAGTGTTAGTGGATGCGGGTGCGGCCGGCGCAGCGGTGATCGAGCTCATGCGTGAGCGCGACCTTCGTGTCAAAGAATTTACATTTACAAACGCGAATAAAGGGCAAGCCGTGGTTGATTTAGCGGTAGCGTTTGAACAACGCAAATTAGAGCTTCCTTTGACGGGACGCACCGAAGAGGAGAATAGAACGGTTCATGATTTGCAGATGGAACTATTCAACTTCGATTCCACTGTGCTCAGAAGTGGCGCTTTGCGTTACGCGGCAAGTGGTGGTTATCACGACGATCTCGTGATGGCGTTATGCCTTGCTTATTCCGGAGCGTCGCATATTCCACGTGAACCGATTACACATGTCATGGAGCTGAATCGCTTTGTGCCCGCAGGCGAACGAGACGAGGAGGGACATTTTTGGCATAGGATACGCTGATTGACGCCCTCGCAGGAGTTGTGGACCACAACGCGAAGACGTCCTCGAAGGGGTTGTAACGATCAGCTCAATGTGCGGGCCTGGCAGACGCGCCTTGCAACAGAAGTGATAATTATAATGTAAGTTAACGTATAAGTAATAATGCCGCAGAGAATTGTCATGCGCGCAGGCTGTGCTTGCCGAGGGCGTTGCCTCCGCGAAAAAGGGCGATGTCGCCGACAGGTTAAGCGCAATAATGCGGATATTTCTAGATCTGCTCGCCGGCCGGAAAATGTAACGGGATTGATCCGGACGATGTTGCTGTAATGCATTGGCAGAAAAGGAGTAACCCGCATTCTAGTTGTTGCCCAAATCTAGTTACAAGTGGTGACGCGTTCGTTGGGAATTTCCATCCGTCAGCTTTCGGAGTAGCTCTGGCCCTGCGGTTTGACGTATATGCGAGCCGAGCACCCTTACCGTTCACATTGCACTCGAGCGAAGTGCACGGACTATGAGGCGCTTCCCATTCTCAATCGTTGGCGGAAGTTCATGGATCTAAGGAAGGCACACGCCATCAAGCAATCTCTTCACCTTCACTCAGTGATGCTAGAATAGCCCGCGTTAGTGAATCGGCAGAATTGAAATTCCAGAATCATATTCATGGACGTCCTCAAAAGGCTTTTCGAGCAGCATTTTCACTCGCCGGTCGGTCGGATGCAACCACTGCACGGCCAGCTTGGGGGTTCGGGACGTAATATCGTCCGTCTTGCCAACGGGACGTGCACTGCAATTGGAGTCCTGTATGACGTACGCGAAGAGAACGCTGCCTTTATCGAGTTTTCCAAACATTTTCGAAAACACCGTCTGCCAGTACCAGAGATTTATGCCGAGGACTTGAGTGTAGGCGCTTATCTCGAAGAAGACCTGGGGGACACGACACTTTTTGAGTTTCTGTCGACAAATCATGTAGGCGGGGCCATCGCTCCCCAGGTCGTTGAAGCCTATCGACAGGTCGTGGCCTTGCTACCGCGCTTCCAGGTCGAAGCTGGCCGAGACTTGGATTACAAGATCTGCTATCCGCGCGATAGCTTCGATCGTCAGTCCATCGTTTGGGATTTGAATTACTTCAAATATTATTTTCTTAAGCTAGCGGGCATTTCCTTCAACGAACAAGCACTAGAGGACGATTTCGACCGCTTAACGAACTTCTTGCTGAGCGCGGATCGCGGCTACTTTCTGTACCGTGATTTCCAATCACGTAACATCATGTTGCGCGACGGCCAGCCCTTTTTCTTGGATTATCAAGGTGGACGCAAAGGCGCGCTGCAATATGATATTGCTTCTCTCTTGTACGATGCCAAGGCCGATCTCCCGCCGGAACTGCGCCAGCAATTACTCGATCACTATCTCGACGGGCTCGCCAATTTCATCGATGTTGGGCGCCCTGTGTTCATGCGGCACTATTATGCCTACGTTTACGTGCGCATGATGCAGGCAATGGGCGCTTACGGATTTCGCGGCTTTTATGAGCGCAAGGCTCATTTTCTACAAAGCGTGCCCTACGCTCTGAAGAATTTGCGTTGGCTACTTCGCAACGTGGAGCTACCTATCGAACTGCCTACGCTAATCGACGCATTCGAACGCATGTTGACCTCGGAGAAATTGCGGAGCGTGGGTTCCGAAACGCAAACCCTCCTGATTCGGATCGCAAGTTTTTCATTTCACCAGGGCCTGCCGAAAGACGATACGGGACATGGCGGCGGATTCGTTTTCGACGCTCGTAGTCTCCCGAATCCAGGTCGCGAAGAACACTTTAAGAACCTCACCGGCAAAGACGCGCCGGTGATCAACTATCTGGTATCGCATGAAAGCGTGCATCAATTTCTCGGTAGCGTCATGGCACTGGTTGACGCCAGTGTCAGCAATTATCAGACTCGCGGCTTCCAGAGCTTGACGGTGTCGTTCGGCTGTACCGGCGGACAACACCGCTCCGTGTATCTGGCGGAGCAGTTGGCAAAACATTTGCGCGCCAGGCCCGGGGTTGAAGTGGTTGTAAGGCATCTTGCATTGGAAAAGTTGGGCAGATGAAAGCGATGATCTTGGCGGCTGGCCTTGGTACGCGCTTGCGGCCACTCACCGAAAATTGCCCTAAGGCGTTGGTAGAAATCGCTGGCCGGACACTATTGGAGATCACGCTTACTAGATTGCGCGTCTTTGGCATTCAAGACGTGATTATCAACGTGCATCATTTGTCCGAAATGATTGTGGATTTTCTGAAAGCAAAAGATGACTTCGGCATGCATATTGAAATCTCTCGCGAGGACGTCTTGCTCGACACTGGTGGTGGCCTGAAAAAGGCTTCCTGGTTTTTCCTCGAGCATTCCAAGTGTTTGGATGAGCCATTCCTCTTACACAACGTCGATGTCATCAGCACGATCGATATTCAACGCATGGTGCAATTTCATATTGAAAACCAGGCTCTAGTTACACTAATGGTGCAAAAGCGAGACTCTTCCCGATGTCTGCTCTTTGACGAACAGTTTCAGCTGTGCGGCCGGCGGCGCGGAAGCGATAAGCAAGATGAATGTATTCGATCTTCACACCGGATGCAGGCACTTGCGTTTTCCGGTATCCACGTTATTTCTCCTCGCCTTTTGACGATGATGATTGAAGAAGGCGCCTTTTCCATCATTACGTCTTATCTGCGTCTCGCTGCCAACGAAGAAAGAATCCTCGCCTTTCGCGCCGATGAATATTATTGGCGTGATGTAGGCAATCCGAACAGCCTGATGCAAGCTGGCCAGGATATAGAGTTAAAAATGTTTCAGCCATAAACTCAATTCATTAGAACGATGGAACGTTTCTGTCACAGTGCTAATAATCAAGATTCGTTGGGACTCTGTCCGGATGCTGGACGACATTGAAATATGGCTGTGACCGCCGTCCTCAACGACATGGCGAAACAAAGAGGATCCTCCGCATAACTTTTCCGGACTTGTTTCGGCTTGTCCTTTGCGGGCACGCGAACTGATTCTTGTTTCGCAACTGCAGGTTCCCGAGAACACAGCAATCTGCTGAATAGAAGGATTCTGGCCTGATACCGTACCAAAGCTTATGTGTCGCTTGTCTATTTAACACAACAGTCGTGGTAGTCTTCCAGGTTTAGGTTCCAAATTTGGCGTTCTGCGATATTGATGTCGAACGTCTTCCGATCAGCTCCAGTTCACGCTTGCGGATACGAGGAAGTTGCTCAAGGATCGCCATCAGGTAGTACGCCTTGCGTTGCCACTCTGGGAGTGTCCTCTCCAGGAACTCATCGAACGAATACCAATCTGCCAAGACCCGTCGCTCTACGCCCTTCGCGTTAATGGCATCGCTCTGGCAGCCTACACACTGCAGCGTCGCAAATTCAACAGTTTCTACGAGTACTGACTTTTTGGTAGTCACAACAACTGTACTTACTTCGTCCGGTCTTTGACCCCTGTCCCGAGCGTATGAATCCTGTAGACCACCCCGGGCCGACGACATACAGATAGCTTTTATCGGCTCCACCAAAGCCACAGTTCTGATGCGGCATACCGTAAGGAGCCTCAATGTTCCCCACGTGCTCGCCGTCGCTTGCGAAAGTAACAGTCGAAGCAGTGCACTCGAGCCTTCTCCTGCTCGAAGATTGTTTCTACTGCTAGAAGCGTATCCCGTATTGAACAGTCTTGTGGCTGCCGGAGTGGGATACTTAGTGTGAACAAGGGGAGGCTATCTTGGCAGAAACTAGAGTTTTACCTGGGGGGGACAGGAAATCCCGACCTGCTTCTATAGGTGCGGAGTGCGTAGCCGATATTCTCGAACAGGAACTCAACTCTACGATTCATGAGTGGATCGGGCTTGTGGAGAAAGAGCCGGAGTTAATCCGCATCCCGTTGAATTTTGAAGAACGTAGCGGCCATCTTCCGAAACTCCTCCATGAAGTGATTGCTAGGCTGCGTCTCGACAAGCGATCAAAAGCGCCGGTTTCGGTCGCCGCAAGTCATCACGGAGAGCTGAGGCTCAAACAAGGCTACAGCGCTGCAATGGTCGTGGATGAATCCCGAATCCTGCAAGTCTGTATCTTTTCGACGCTACACAGGAATGAGCATCGCGTGATATTCAGCAAGTTGCTGCCGGACATCGTGACTATCGCAGACGAGGTAGATGCGCAGTTGAAGCAGCAGATCATCTGTTTCATGCCAGTCTAGGGCGCCGAGATGAAGCATCAAGAACTGAATTTGCTCCCCAACGCGATTGGCGGTCGGGGCTTTGCGCCG
>Ga0207098_10183_pt1 | contig 20980 bp, 17 predicted proteins | sample Alteio_BWMinHeat_84_FD_153548 | JGI IMG/M metagenome (GOLD analysis project Ga0207098, IMG submission 153548) | Enriched cells from forest soil in Barre Woods Harvard Forest LTER site, Petersham, Massachusetts, United States -... | ecosystem: Environmental > Terrestrial > Soil > Temperate forest >...
ATCCGTAGCGTTCCTTGTTGCGCAGGAACTCAAGCTCGGCATTGAACTGGAAAGCGTTGGGAGTGCCGAACTGATCTACTTGCACGGAGTGGTCAATGACGAGCTCGGCCGGCTGCAAAGGATTGATCAGAGCGGGATCGCCGGAGAGCTGCTTCATGGCATCACGCATAGCGGCCAAATCAACGACTGCGGGCACGCCGGTGAAATCCTGCATCAGGACACGGCTGGGGGTGAAAGCGATTTCTTTGTCTGGCTTCGACTGACTGTTCCACGACGCCAAGGCACGAATGTCTTCCTTGGTCACGCCACGGCCGTCTTCGGTGCGCAGAAGGTTCTCCAGAAGAATGCGCAGCGAGAACGGGAGATGTTTAGTCGAGATGCCCTGCTTATCGAGGGCATCAATGCAGTAGATTTCGTAGTCGTGGCCGGAGGCGCGGAGGGTGGAACGGCTATTGAAGCTGTTCATAAGAATGCCTTCCTAATAAATGGATGCTGCGGGTGAGCGGTATGGACCAAGGATCTGCGGAGGCGCTCGCCCAAACTATTAGTTTAGTCGGTTTGGGGCGGATTGCGTAGGGCACGAAGGACCGAGTTGTTAGTGCCCATCTACGCATGGGATAAAGCGGCTAGAGATTTTCGGTCTGCTAAATCTTCGGTCAAAAGACTTTAACCGCAGAGATCGCTAAGAACAGCCGCGGAGTACGCTAGAGCAATTCCTACGTGGATTAAACGGGCAGCGTCTCTACGGAAGCGTGTACTCAAAGTCGTACGAATGCTTTCCATCCACAATTTTGATCTCCATCTTGCCCGTCAGACCAACCAATTGGCCTGTGCCGGAATCTGGCACGACCGTGACACTCAGCTGCGGGACACCGCGCGTCATGGTGCCAGTGTGCTGCAATGCGAAGCTGCCGCTGCGACCATGCAACGTTCCCGTGACTCGTTCGATGGCAACATAGCCGGCTGAGCCCTTGATGTCCGTCATAGCGGTCAACATCTGGCCCTTACTGGTAGCTTCGAGATCGCCGTGAAATTGTTTGTCAATGGACATCCTGCCCACAGTTGGATCGCCAACTTTGTCCTCCTGCGCTTGAGGGTTCAGTTTTACTTCAAAGGGTCCGGTTGCATGAGTCGGCATGGTTGCGCCTTTCTGAACTGGGGTTGGAGCTGGCGACTGGGTTTGAGCGTATGTCGCTAGTCCGAGGGCTAGATAGAGAGCGACGATGAGACCAATTTTCACGCGAGATTTCATCATGGGGACTCCGTAGCCAGTGTAATTGTTTGGAAACGGCGTAAGAAACACACTACCACTGAATCGTGTGCATAGGTGGTTAGTGCGCGGCGATCCATACTTGATACAGGACAACTGCCATCATGAATAGCAGGTAGATTCGGAGCCCCCAAAGAACGACGAGTTCGGGGCCTTTGAGGTGCCGCCGCGGAATGTGATGTTTTTTTGCGCGAACCAGTTGATCGTGTTCGAGTGAGGATAGGACCCAGCTCTGATCGGAACTGGAGCCTAAAATTTGTCCTTCTTCTTTTCTCTCCATAATTTTCCCTACTTCCCGCCCAAGGCTGCAAAGATGTCGGGCGCGATCACGCTGATTCCGAAAAGCACTCCTGCTGCGGTCAAGATAAATACTACGGCGGTGGACAGAACGTTTGCCCATGCCGGACTGACCAGGTCACCCATGATTTCCTTGTCATTGACCAGCATGAACAGAAACACCAGCGCCGGAGGCATCGCCAGAACCGCAACTACGTTTACGACCAGAACCACGTACACCAGCGGCAATCCGGGGATGAGAACGATGGCCGCTGCAGCTACGGCGCAAAGAGTCAGCACGGAGTAAAAGGTTTTGCCTTCACCCATCGGAAGGTTAAGGCTATGCGGTTTGTGGGTGACCTCTCCGAAAGCATATGCGGAAGACGCTGAAATCGTGATCGAGGCGACGATCCCGGCCTCGACCATGCCGAGGGCAAATAGCGACGCGCCAAACCGGCCGATCAAGGGCTGGAGGGCTTGCGCAAACTCGGCGGCCTGGAAGTTGTCGGCGCTCATCTGATGGGCGAACAGCGGTGCTGTTGCAAGGATGGTAGCCACCGCAGCAGCCGTCGCCAACGCCGCTCCTAATACAGTGTCGATTCGGCCAAAACGAATGTCTTTTGTGGTAAGGCCCTTGTCCACCGTTGCGCTCTGCTGAAAGAAAAGCATCCAGGGAGTGACCGTCGCCCCGATGTCTGCGAGCACGATCAACAGAGTGTCCTTGTTGAAGCCGGGAAGCGGCTGCCAGGTAATGAATGAGTGGCCGACGGAATGCCAACTCGGATGAGTCATGAGCGCGACGGGTATGAAGACGAGATTGAATGCGGCAGCGGCAAGAGTGATTCGCTCCCAAGTCCAGTAGCGGTGACTCATCAGGGCCGCATACAGAATGACCAGTGCTATGAGGACTGCGATCCAGGGGGGAATGCCAAAGAAACCCAAACCCGCGCGTATGGCGATGAACTCAGTGATAAGGGTAAGGAAGTTCCCGATGGCGAGGTCGATCATCGAAAACCATCCCCAGAAAGGCCCGAAGCGATCAAAGATCAGCTCGGCGTGTCCGCGATGGGTCGCGGCGCCGAGTCGCACGGTCATCTCCTGCACGACAATAGCCATGCAAAACGTCAGGACAACAAACGGAAGGAAAAATCCAATGCCAAACTTTGCGCCAGTGGCAGCGTAGGAAAGCATGCTGGGCCCGTCGTTCTCTCCCAGCATGACCAGAACTCCGGGACCGACGAGCAACCACAGCAGGCGCACTCGAGAGAAGACGCCCCGCTGGGCGCGAGCTGCGGATACCCGGACGCGATCATGTGCCCGATCTACGTCTTCATGGGTGATGACGATGGCTTCGTCTGCGACCGGCTTCGTCTGTGGAGGTTGTGGACCTGCGCTCATGGCTGAATTAGTAGAGCCAGTATATACCAGCAGGTAAACTATGGTTAATTATTTTTGGAACGTTTGGTGCCGAGTACAGAAGAGGAGCTCCGTTTGCTCACCCAGATCCTCTGAGCTGCGGAGCGGCCCAGTGTGACGGGACCGGCGTCGGTGATCAGCGTCAGGGCGCGGTTCTTTTCGGACTGCTTTACGCGCACACGAGCACCAGGCCTTATGCCTCGGGCTTCCAGAAATTCGAGCAGGCGACGGTCGCGCTCGTAGATTCCGCTGACTACATAATTCTTTCCAGGTTCCGCTTGGGCCAAAAGAAGCAGCCCCCGGCTGCGACGGCTGGCGGGGTCCTCGAGTTCGCTAAGATTACCATGAGGGCAAGTACCTTCGTTGCCCAGACGCGCCAGCAGGCGAGCTTCAAAGGCGGGCGAGACGGCATGTTCCAGGCGCTCGGCTTCATCGTGGACGCGGTACCACTCCATGCCGAAGATTTCGCCCAGCATGCGTTCGACCAGGTGGTGCCGAAGCGTGACCCGGAGCGCGATGCGGCGTCCGGAAGGCGTGAGCTTGAGACGCCTGCCGTGCACGCTAACCAGGCCGTCTTTCTTCAGACGCCGGACGGCCAAAGTGATGGCGGGCCGTGAAACCGAGAGCCAATCGGCCAGCGTGGTGGAAATAACGGTCCGGCCTTCGCTTTCGGCCTCGAGGATGGCCTTGACGTAGTCTTCCTTGGAGACGGTAATCATCGTGAGAATTATACGGCCAAAGTTTACCCCAGTTAAAGCCGATTGAAGCCGAGCATCATTCGGGCGCCTGAGCGCTCCGTTTGACTTCCGTCTGTCCTCCTCCTAACCTGTTTATCCCGAGCTATGAAGATTCTGGTGATTGGAAGCGGTGGACGCGAGCATGCGCTGGCGTGGAAGTTGCGCCAGTCGGCACGCGTGTCGCAAGTGTATTGCGCGCCCGGAAATGCCGGGATTGCGACGGATGCGACCTGCCTGGCTGCTGACGTGAAGAATGTTCAATCACTACTGGCGCTGGCGAGACAGATCAAGCCGGACTTGACGGTGGTGGGTCCGGAGTTGCCACTGCAATTAGGGGTGGTGGACGAATTTGTGCGGCACGGTTTCAGAATTTTTGGGCCCACGGCGGCAGCGGCGCAACTGGAGTCGAGCAAAAGCTTTGCCAAAGAATTCATGCAGCGGCACCATATTCCAACGGCGCATTATTCGATTTGCAACTCTCTGGATGAGGTGCGGGATGCGCTGCCGCTTTTTCATATGCCGGTCGTGGTCAAGGCTGATGGGTTAGCAGCAGGCAAGGGCGTGGTGATTTGCAAGAGCAAGGAAGAAACCCTGACCGTTGCAGGTGATATGCTCAGCGGGAAAATGGTGGGCGAGGCAGGGGCGCGAGTGGTGCTGGAAGAATGTCTGCAAGGGGAAGAGCTTTCCTTCCTGGTGCTGAGCGACGGTGAGCGGGTCGCGGCTTTGGCTGCGGCCCAGGACCACAAGCGTGTGGGAGATGGCGACACGGGCGCGAACACAGGGGGGATGGGTGCGTACTCCACCGCAGGCATGCTGGATGAGCAGATGCAGAACTGGATTCTCCAGCACATTGCGCGCCCGGTGGTGGCGGGTATGAAAGCTGAAGGCGCGGAATATAAAGGCGTGCTCTACTGCGGGCTGATGATGACGGCGCGGGGACCGATGGTGCTGGAGTTCAATTGCCGGTTCGGTGATCCGGAGATGCAACCGATCCTGATGCGCTTGGAAAGTGATCTGGTGGAGGCGCTGGAAGCTGCGATTGAGGGCCGGGTGAGCGACGGGGATTGCCGTTGGTCAGCGGACGCTACGGCGTGCGTGGTGATGGCATCAGGCGGTTATCCGGGGACGTTCGAGATGGGGAAACGAATCAGCGGGATTGAGGACGCCGGGAAAATTGCGGGAGTAAAGGTATTTCACTCTGGGACCACGCGGCACGACGACGCATATTTTACTGCTGGAGGGCGGGTGTTAGGGGTGACGGCGCGAGGGTCTGATCTGAGGACTGCGGTGGATCGTGCTTATGGGGCAGTGGGGAAGATCAGTTTCGGTGGGGCGCACTATCGCAAGGACATTGCGGCGCGAGCGCTGAAGAAATAATTCTTAAAGAGGAGATTCATGAGCAAGGCATTGGTTTCGATTGTGATGGGAAGCGATTCCGATCTGGAGATCATGCGCGAGGCGGCCAAAGCGCTGGAGGAGTTTGGCATTGCATACGAGATGGATGTGACCTCGGCGCACCGGTCGCCGGACCGTACTGCCGAGTTCGCGCGCAAAGCTTCAGGGCGCGGGATTCGCGTGATTATTGCTGGGGCTGGCGGCGCGGCGCATCTGGCGGGAGTGATTGCAGCGCATACGACTTTGCCCGTGATTGGCGTACCGATTCCGAGCACTTCGCTGAACGGTATGGATTCGTTGCTGGCGACGGTACAGATGCCCGCGGGGATTCCAGTGGCGACGGTCGCGATTGGGAAACCGGGCGCAACTAATGCGGGGATTTTGGCGGCGCAAATTCTGGGGCTGGCCAGCGCGGGGATTTCCAAGAAGCTGGACGCTCATAAAGAGAAGCTGGCGAACGGAGTGGAAGAGAAGTCGAGGAAGTTGAGGATCACGCTGGGGGCGTCGTGAAGGACGGGATTGAATTCGGCGAACTACTAGCCTACACAGAAGAAGAGAATCAGCGCTGGAAGCAGTTTTTTGCCAGGCATCCTGAGGCCCTTGATCTGCCGCTCGACATTGCTGGAAGCGTGCGCGAACTGGTGCGGCATATTTTCGCGGTTGAGCTTTTCTTCGCGAATCGAGTGACTGGCGGACAAGCAAGTCTTGACGAAGTGCCGCCTGAGACACTCGATGAGATTTTCGGAGTCGGGGAAAAAGCCGCAAAAATGTACCGCGAATTTCTTGGCCGGGCGACGCCCGAAGACTGGTCGGGAATGATCGAACTAACCCGGGTGAACCGGAAAGCCAGCAGGAGAAAGCTAGTCACGCAGGCATTGACTCACAGCATGCGACACTGGGCGCAGATCGCAACATTTCTACGCCAGCAAGGGCTGAAGCAGGAATGGCCCCACGATTTTCTGATGAGTAAGGCTATGGAGTGAGGGGAGACGGTATCCTGCTCCAGAAAAACTGCGGATTCCTCGTCGCTAGCGCTTCTCGGAATGACAATTTGAAATAAGTTCCCAAGTGACCCTACAGCTTTAGGTTTTTCAGGTATTCGCGGAAAGGGCCGCCGAGATCTTCGCGTTTTAACGCGAATTCTACTGTGGCCTTCAGGAAGCCCAGCTTGTCGCCAGCGTCGTGGCGTTTGCCCTCGAACACGTAGGCGTACATCTTTTCTTTCTTGAGCAGGGCGCGCAAGCCGTCGGTGAGTTGTAGTTCACCGCCTACTCCAGCCTGAATTCCTGCCAGAGTTTCGAAGACTCCAGGCGTAAGAACGTAGCGTCCAATCACGGCGAGATTGGACGGCGCGTCTTTGAGTTTGGGCTTCTCCACCATGTTGTGGATTTCGTAGAGGCGGCCGCCAAATTTTCCTTCCATTGGTTTTACGTCGAGCACGCCGTATGCGGAGATGGCTTCCCCTTCGACGATCTGCGTGGCGATGACCGAACACTGGGTCTGGTTGAAAACATCAATCAACTGCTTCAGGCAGGGTGGATCGGCGTCAATGATGTCATCGGCCAGAAGTACGGCAAAGGGCTCATTGCCCACCATTTCACGCGCCATGAGCACAGCATGGCCCAAGCCGAGGGCCTCTTTCTGGCGGACGTAAGAGGTGTGGATCATGTCCGAGATGCCACGCACGATCTTGAGCAGATCGGTTTTCTTTCGCTCCTCGAGCATTTTTTCCAGTTCGTAACTGACGTCGAAGTGGTCTTCGATGGCCTGCTTGCCGCGGCCGGTGATGATGATGATCTGGTCGCATCCGGAGGCGAGCGCTTCTTCAACGCCGTATTGAATGATGGGCTTGTCCACCAGTGGAAGCATCTCTTTTGGCTGGGCTTTGGTGGCGGGCAGGAAGCGGGTGCCCAATCCGGCAGCGGGAAATACGGCTTTGCGCACTCTCATGGTCATGGATGAGCCGAAATTCTTCTACGTCGATAAACCGAACTAGCGATTGTACCGGATCGGAATCAATTGCTGACACAAACGGAGAAATCACTTGTTTTGCACACCGTGGGTGTGTTCATCCTCTGTTTATGTTCTGGATGCTAGGATGCCGCGTGAAATCGGCACTTCGCGAGCAGCGAATGCTAAAGAGCAACCAAATTACCCAGGAGGCAGTACCCCCATGAATCTTCGACCTCACTTAAAGCGTGTACTGTTCGCGGTCATGCTTAGCGCCACAACAGCCATGGCTGGAACCGCCAATATCTGTAAATTAACCTCACAAGATGGCCTGAACTCATGCAAGAAAGCAGCGCAGGGTGACTACTGGACTGCTGTGGGAATGTGCGCCAACATTCCGGATCCGCAGAGCCAGCAGGCATGCATAGACAGAGCGAAGTCGGACTACCAATCTGCCTTAACTGCCTGCCAAGACCAGTTCACCTCGCGCAACCAAATATGTCAAAAACTTGGTGGTGGAGCTTACGATCCCACAATCGATCCCAACAACTACACCACTACCATCGACAATCCCTATTTCCCTTTGAAACCGGAGACAACTTACATCTACGAGGGTCCAACTTCGACCGGTTTTATTCACACCGAGTTCGCCGTGACCACCAACACTAAGTTGATTGACGGCGTTACCTGCGTAGAAGTCCACGACCAGGTCTTCACCGACGGCGTGCTCACGGAAGATACGCTCGATTGGTTTGCCCAGGACAAGGATGGAAACGTCTGGTACTTCGGGGAAGACTCCGATGAGCTGATCAATGGCCGTGTGTCCAGTCTGGGCGGCTCCTGGCAGGGCGGATCGAAGAACGCGAGCCCGGGGATTGTGATGCAGGCTCATCCTAAGGTTGGTCAGTTCTATCGCCAGGAGTTCCTCCTCAACACCGCGGAGGACGCCGCAGGTGTGCTCAAGCTGGACCAGACCGTTACGGTTCCGGCAGGAACCTTCCACCACTGCCTGGAGACTGAGGAGATCACCGGGCTGGAGCCGGGCGCGCTCGAACACAAGTTCTACGCCCTGGGAATTGGTAATGTGCAGACCATCGATTTGGTCACTGGTGACACGTTTCCGCTGGTGGAGATCCGGGGCAAGTAATCATGAATTAAGAGAGTGCAGTGCTACGTGGCGATCGAACCTTGGTTGCAGTTAGTCGGACTGGTTCGATTCGCCAGTCTTTTTTGGAGAATATGGTATGGAAGTTTTTTCAATCTTGCCACAGGATTCTCATTTGTGGAGATTGACAAGTTTTCCCACTAAGCAGTCACTCTGGGAGCAGGAAGATAAATACAGAAAGTGCTGCCCTCAGGCCCGGAGTGTTGGAGAGTAAGACGGCCCTTGTGCAACTCGGCAATCGAACGCGCGATAGCAAGACCCAAGCCTGCCCCACCAAACCCATTCGCGCCCACCCGCGCTGTGTCAGCACGAAAGAATCGTTCAAAAACGCGGGGCTGAAGTTCCTCGGGAATACCACAGCCTGTATCGCTCACTGTGATTTCGTAGTCACCGCCGGTTTGGACGAGGCGAATGTCAACCGTTCCACCAGGTGGCGTGAACTTGGTGGCATTGTCGAGAAGGTTGGAAATCATTTGCCGGAGCAGGCGCTCATCACCGCGATAGGGAGTTTCTCGCAGTTCATGTGACTTGATGTGAACATCCTTGAGCTGCGCCACCAGGTCAAAAGCGCCGGTTGTCTCTGTGATGATTTCGTCGAGGTAGAGTTCACCAATTTCGAGCGGAAGCTGGTTCATATCCGCGCGAGTAAGAGCGAACAAGTCTTCCACAATACGGCTCAAGCGACCCGTCTGCTGCTCAATCACGGTCAAGGCCTCACGATATTCTGAATCGGGCCGCTGGGGTTTTTGCAGCGCGACCTGGGCCGCAGTCCTGACCACCGAGAGCGGCGTACGCAGTTCGTGGGAAGCGTCGGCCATAAACTGTCGCTGTTGCGAAAAAGACGCGCTCAAGCGGGATAGCAGGTCGTTGAATCTTGAGGCGAGGCGCCCTAACTCGTCACCGGGACCTACCAGAAGCCGCGTCCCGAGATTATTCGCGGTGATTCGTTCGGCGGCTGAGGCCATAGCTGCCAGCGGGGAGAGGCTGTGACGAGCTAGCAACCAGCCGCCACTACCAGTCAGTAGCAGGGCAAGCACAATTGCAATCGTCAGTACATTTTCAAGAGCGTCCAATTGATCATTAAGCGGCTCCATGGAATCAGTCACGATTACGGTTAGAGGAATGCCGGAACCTCCAGATGTGAGCTGATAGACCCCACGACAACTGTCGTCGGCTTCGGAACTCGACTCTGCTAATTCATAAAACTGCGGGGATGGTAAAGCACGAAGAGGATGAGCAGGAAGACGGAAGTGCAGAGTTGAACTGACCGGCTTTCTGGCAAGCACTCTGCCGTCAGCGCCAACCACAGCAACAAGCTGACTTGGAAAGCGGGGGCTTTCGAGGGCTTCGGCAACTGGCGACTGTCCAACTTGTCCTCCTGCGCCCAAGGAGGACATCGAAAGGTTGGGGTGACTAAGAGCTAGAGTTGTCATCTGAAGAGTAAGCCGCAGATTCGCATCCAAGCGGTCGCGGAGAATGTTTTGCACGAAGAAGTAAATGCCTGCACTGAACAAAAGGAGTACCGCGCTGAACGCGCCAACATACCAGAGCGTCAATCGCAAACGTAGCGGCCTAGACATGGCCGTAAGGTTCTCCGGAGGAGAGCATGTAACCCTCACCCCGAAGGGTACGAAGCAGTTTTAAGGAGTGGCCTTCATCGATCTTCCGGCGGAGACGTTGGATGTAAACCTCAATGAGATTGGAAAATGGATCAAACGCTTCATCCCAAACATGCTCCGCGATCTCGGCCCGGCCCACCACCCGATCAGAATTGCGCACGAGATATTCGAGCAGGGCATACTCCTTGGCCGTAAGCTCGATAGCGCGCTGCGATCGCCAGGCGCGCCGGGACCGGGCTTCAATGACAAGATCTGCAACTTGCAGCGCCTCCGGTCGCAGCACTGGGCCACGCCGCAGCAAGGCCCGCATTCGGGCCAACAGTTCATGAATGTCAAAGGGCTTGTTTAAGTAGTCGTCAGCGCCGGCGTCAAGCCCTTGCACCCGGTCGTGCACAGCGTCACGGGCGGTGAGCATGAGGATGGGTACAACCGAACCACCCGCTCGAAGGCTTCGGCAGACCTCGATTCCATTTCGCCGGGGCAGCATCACATCCAGAAGGATCAGATCGTAATCGTTGATGCTGGTCTGGTAGAGCGCTACCTCTCCGTCGAGCGCGATGTCCACAGCATAGGATTGCTCGCGAAGGCCTTTTGCCAGGATCTGGGCTGCATCGGATTGGTCTTCGACCAACAGTATCCGCACAGATACCTCTTCCTCGCCGGCACAGGTGTTCGCTGAGAAAACCCCCGTAATACTAGCAAAAGGCGCATAAACGAGAAATAAACAGCGGGAGAAGCCCATTTTGGGGACCTGAGTCTCAATACGTATTGGACTATAATTGCGCACCGATGACTCTAGCTTCAGGCACAAAACTTGGGCCGTATGAAATTGTGTCCACGCTCGGTGCTGGCGGGATGGGAGAGGTGTATCGGGCCCGAGATACGCGCCTGGGGCGTGATGTTGCGATAAAGATCCTTCCTGAATCTTTTGCCCGCGAAACCGACCGTCTGCACCGTTTCGAGCAGGAGGCGCGGGCGGTCGCTGCCCTGAATCATCCCAACATTCTTGCTGTGTTTGACATTGGCCAGCACAGCGGCTCACCATTCCTGGTTTCCGAACTTCTGGAGGGTGAGACCCTGCGTGCAATGCTGGATCGCGGAGCATTGCCCCAGCGCAAGACCATCGAGTGCGGAGCGCAGATTGCGCAAGGGCTCGCGGCCGCGCACGAAAAAGGGATCGTGCACCGTGATTTGAAGCCGGAGAATATTTTCGTCACCAAAGACGGACGAATCAAGATCCTCGATTTTGGATTGGCGAAGCTGGCACCGAATCCAAGTACAACAGGCGCCGCGAACGGATTGACTCTCACCAGTTCGCACACCGCGATGGGAACCGTGATGGGCACAGCCAGCTACATGGCGCCGGAGCAGGTGCGGGGCGATGCCGCTGATGCGCGGACTGACATCTTTGCGTTTGGTGCGGTGATGTACGAAATGCTGGCAGGAGAGCGTGCCTTCCGGCGTGATACTGCAGCGGAGACCATGACTGCAGTCATGAAGGATGATCCGCCAGAGATATCCGACCCCGGGCGCCTGGTGTCGCCCGCGCTCGACCGGATTGTGCGACGCTGCCTGGAGAAAAATCCGGAACAGCGATTCCAGTCGGCTAAAGACCTCTCTTTCGCGCTCAGTACACTTTCCGGAACCGACGCGAGCGGCGCGGCCCGGGCCACTACGGTTCCTCGCAGAACACCTCAGCTATCGTGGTTCTCGATCGCGATGGGGTTGGCCTTGGTCGCAGCAGTTGCATGGCATTTCGCCAGCCGTCCCGCAGCGCCTCAACGCGCGCAGTTCGCGATTCCAGTGCCCGGTGAAGTGAGCAATATGGCACTGTCGCAGGACGGATCGAGGTTGGTGTTCGTCTCCCCCGAAGAAACTTCCGGTTTGCCCATGATCTATGTCCAGCGAGTGGGGTCGCCCAATGTCACGCTTCTGCCCGGGACGGAGGGGGCGAATTTTCCGTTCTTCTCTCCGGATGGTGCGAACTTGGCATTTTTCGCAAATGGCAAATTACAGAAGATTGCCATTACCGGCGGCCCACCCCAGGCTCTGGCTACTGTTCTGGCCGCTCGCGGGGGAAGCTGGGGAAGCCGCAATGTGATTATTTACGCTCCCGATGCAGCCAGCGTTGTGTGGCGCGTGAATCCCGACGGCACGGGCGCAGCCCCAGTAACAGACGGCATTCGCCTCCCCAAAGACCAATCGCACCGCTGGCCTGTATTTCTTCCCGATGGAGATCACTTTATTTTCTGGGCGGGTGACTTCGCTGGGACAAAGGATGATCGATTCAGCGGTATTTATGTGAGTTCGATCAGCGATAAGAAAAGCAGAACACTGGTGACTCTTTGCCATTCCAGTTTTGCCTACGATTCCGACAGTTTGTTTTATGTGGATGACCAGATTCGCCTAGCCAGTGTGGCGTTTGATCCCAGTAACGCGAAGGTCTCCGGGGTGGCACGCGTAGTCGCCAACGTAGTTGGATTCGCGCCCTCAACCTATTGGGGCGCAGTCACGGCGGCCCAGGACGGAACGCTGATTTACGACGCCAGCATCGGATCGGGCTTCTTATCGGCTTTGACCTGGATCGATCGCACCGGCAAAGAACTGGATCGAGTGGGTGAGCCGGGCGTAATGGCCAATCCGTCGCTCTCTCCAGACAGCAGCCGCGTCGCCCTCGACATCAGCGATCAGAAAGCCAACAACGTAGATATATGGATTGAAAATGCGCAGTCGGGCGGCAATGTGCGTTTCACCTTTGATCCCACGGAAGAGGTCGGGGCGGTGTGGTCACGCGACGGAAGTAAACTGGCCTACCGTTCCGCAGGGAAAGGACCGGGGCTGCACGTAAAGGCAGTCAGTGGCCTCGAACCAGACAAGCTCCTCTATATGGCCAGTAGCATGGACGACCTTGTCCCCAACTCCTGGTCCTCGGACGACCAGAAGATTCTTTTCACGCACATGTTCAGCGGGGGATCGCACTTGGAACTGATGTCGCTCGCTGGCGGCAATCCAACTCCGTTTTTGTCCGGGCCGGGCAGTCAGATCAACGGGATGATTTCTCAGGATGGAAAGTGGGTTGCCTATGCCTCCGATGAGTCAGGCGCCTGGGAGATCTACGTCACCACATTTCCTGGCGCCACCGGCAAATTTCAGATTTCCCGTGGAGGTGGAACCGAACCACGCTGGAGGGGAGACGGCAAGGAAATTTTCTATGTAGGGCCAACCGGCATGCTGAATGCGGTGCCCGTCAAAAGTGAAAGTAGTTTTTCCACCGGCTCTCCGGTGCCACTGTTTCAGGTTCGCGGGCGCGCGGCGCTCTCCTCCACTGATGTAATCTCCTACGACGTGACCAAAGATGGGAAGCGATTCCTGGTGAACCGCTATGTTAAGCCAGAACACGTACCGCCTTTAACGGTTGTGCTGCATGCGGGCGCAGAGCAGCCGAACTGAACAGCAACCTTTAATCATCTTACTTTCAAAGAGCGTCCAGCCCTTCTACGCGTTTGTTTGTTCCGTTTTCGTAACAAGACGCAAGTTCTTTTGGCGCTGCACTGCGGGTGTGTTAAGCTGCGGCGGTTTTTAGGATGGGAGTGCAACAGCGCGTTAACTTAGCGCATGTGGAAATGTCGTCCGATATCGCAGAAAATTAATTTGCTGTAAATACTTTTGTCAGTGGCACATGCTAGAGTCGGCAAAAGTGATGTTCGGACATATGGTCAACGCGGAGCGCCTGAAAGGTTGCGCAGCTGTCGTTGCGAGCCGAGAGTATCCAGCGGATGCTCACAACAAACCCTAAACATTCATAACTAGCACGAGGAGAAATCGCATGAGAATCGCAAGCCTGTCAGTTTCTCGTCGCCCTTTCTTGGGGGCGATGTTTGTTCTACTAGGTTGGCTAACTGTTTCACCGGCTCCCATATCAGCACAGATTGTCACCAACGGCACCCCCGGCAATAATGCAGTCTGGAGTGATTCGACACACATAGCCGGTTCAGCAGCATTCATCGACGCCAGTGTGTTTGGTAGCACCTCTACCCCGCCGGACTTTTGCGTTGCTCTCAACAACGCATTGAACGTGATCCCTTCGGGCAGCGCAGCTGTGATTGACGCGCGTGGACTTAACCTGATTAACACAACAATGACCTGCGGTGACAGCCCTTGGGCAAATCCTCACACCATTTCTGCGCCGTCAACAGTTTTGTTGCCAGTGGGTCCTATCACCATCAATAAGACTTGGAGCCTGCCTGATCGAACCAGAGTCATCGGTGCCGGGATGGTGAACTCAGGTGGCAGCTCCGCCGGAACTATCATCCAGGCTTCATCGAGTATTACGAGCGGCCCGATGATTACATGCAGTTCGTGTAACGACGTTTCAGTCGAAAACCTGGACTTAAATCCCGGAACAGCAGTGACTAACACGATCGACGGCATTGCTGACATGAGCGACCTAAACCTGCTTAGCATTTCTTCAACAGGCACCCAACCTCACTTTAAAACAGCTCTGACGATAGACTCGTCAGCAAGTCAGAATTCTGGACCGTACTCCAATCTCGTCATCAACCACCCAAAAACCGCGTGCATCAAGCTAGGACAAAACTACACCCGTGGAATCCATGGGATGACATGCATTGGAGGCCCTGCTGGCATACTCCTGGACTCCTCAAATGGAAGCATTGAGGACCTGCATTTCGAGTCTGGGACTGATGGGGTTGTTGTGGGGCAAGATGCCCCCGCCGCAGGTAATGTGCTGTTCAACATCAACGGCTCAGTCGCAGGCACGAATGTCATACACATCTGTGGCCCGAATCCTCCTGCTTCGGCTTGCAGTACCGAGTTCGCAGTCAAGGATCTAGCCCTGCTGGGGGTGGCAGACTCTCCCCGCACTGTGACGCATGCAGGCTACACCAACATGATTCAGGATGATGTTGTGGGAACAATTCTAGCCGCTCCCTCTGGTACAACCGACGGAGCCGTGGGGATGTACGTCCTCGGTGAACAAGTTACGGACGGTGGCAGTCCGATCGGATATTCGCGATTCAGCACGAGCCCTAATACTCCGACCTGGGGGGTGGGCAGTTCCGTACCAGGAATTTCCAGTTGTGCGACGGGGGCTCTTTACTCCAATACCCTCGGCACGTCTGGGAGCACTTTGTATGTTTGCGCCCTCGGAGGTTGGGTAGCATTCAAATGAGCGCGAACCCGGCAGGTGTCCCCCAAAAAGCTGCACTGTTGAACCAGTGAATGACGATGTCAGAGTAGGGCCCGAACTTTAACAGCGATTGGATATTACGAGGAGAAATTATATGCGCAGCGTAAGACGATTAGCATCGAGCTGGATTTCCTTAGCAATCTTTGTGGTTCTGTGTTGGTTGCTGATGCCCCCTACCCATGCACAAGCACAGACTCAGGGCAACAATGCGGTGTATAGCGGTACGAACACACTGACAGGCTCTTCTGCCTTCATCGATGCCAGTGTGTTCAGCGGAACCGATATTTGCGCCAAAATCTACTCCGTTTTGACAACGAACTACCCCCTTTTTGGAGCAGTCGTTGATGCCCGTGGCATCAGTACCCCATCGACTTGCCAGAACAGCCCGTGGGGCCAACCAAGCAACGCCTACGCCAACGTACCATCCGTCATCCTGCTGCCCGCTGGAGTAATCACTATCAACAGTACGTGGAAATTGCCTGACCACACCAGAATTATCGGTGAAGGAGCAGGTGCGCCAAACTCGAGTGGCCCCCCCATCACCGGAACAGTTCTTGCGGCGGGGAGCAGCTTCAGCCCGATGATTCAATTTGGAGATCTTAGCAACACCATTTGCAATGATGGTGCGAACGCGGGAATCTGTTACGGCATCTCGGTTGAAAACTTGGCGCTTGACGGAGCCGGACAGAACATCACTGGAATCTTCAACGAACACTCTGAGGAGCGCTCATACGTGAAACAGGTGACGCTTAACCGGATAACAGGAACAGGCTTGCACATAGGAGGTCCACAGTCACAAAACTCCGGGCCGTACTCCAATATCACGTTCGTGGCTGGCAGCATGGCTACCTCGTCGACCGTGTGCGCCGAGATCGCAGCGGACAGTAGTGGTCAACCTCCACTTCCGCTACGCGGCATCCACGGACTCAGCTGCACGGGAAACTCTGTCGCTAACAGTGTCGCCGTGTATTTGGACACAATCAGCACCACCATCGAAGATGTTCACATTGACGGATTTTACGACGGCATCCTCGTAGGAGCTAACCATAGCGCGAGGAGCGACGTGTTGTTCAACATCACCGGCGGCGCCAATGTGACAAATCTCATTCACATATGTGGTTCGCGAACGGCGATCAATTGTCCAGCAACGGCGAAAACAGTGACTGATATTAGCGTTCTCGGGGTTGCCAGTTCAGCCGGTAACACGATTGACGATGACGTGACCAGCACGACACTAACCAACTCGACTGACCAATACGTGGGCATGTACGTCCTTGGCGAGCAAGTCGGCAATGGGTATTCCCGGTTTAGCACCAGTCCGCGTTTTCCTACTTGGATTATTGGGAGCAACGCAATAACTGGGAACCCTTCATGTGTCACCGGAAGCTTGTATTCAAAAACGACGGGCACGACAGGCACTACCCTTTGGGGCTGCGTACAGAGCGCATGGACAGCTATCCGGTAAGACTGGAGCCGTCGTTGGTTGGGGTGGCTACGGATCTCAGTGCGTCTCTAGCAACGATACGCTGCGACGGATATTGCAATGTTGGTCCACCGAGGCAGGATGAGAGTGAAAACCAAATCGATCATACGGAGAGAAATTATATGAGAAGCACAAGAATATTCGCGTCCGACAGGTTGTTGTTCGCGGTCATAGTAGTTCTTCTGATGGGGTGGTCGATCTCGCCCGCCCACGTACTAGCCCAGAGTCAAGGCAACAATGCCGTGTATAGCGGCCCAAACACAGTGAGAGGCTCATCAGCCTTCATCGACGCCAGCGTTTTACATTTAAGCCTTGGTGGTGGCGTCTTTTCGGATATTTGCGCCAGAATTAACGCCGCCTTAGTGTCTCTACCTTCCACCACTTTCGGGGCCGTCATTGACGCCCGCGGAATCAGTGGTTCAGACCTAACTTGCTCAGCAGGGAACACTCCTTGGGTATACACTTTCGGGAGCTCTCAGTCGACCTCCACCCATCCTTCCACCATCCTGCTACCCGCTGGAACGATCAGCGTTAACAATAGCTGGGGCATGCCAAATGGAACTCGACTTATCGGCGAAGGCCCAGGAGGCCCGGGCACTGGTGTAACTACTCTTCAGGCTGCCTCCGGATCCAGTTTTACATGGATGATCCAGATGGGAGGCGTCGCCCTTTGCTCAAACCCCTGTATCGGCGTTTCGGTGGAGGATTTGGCGCTTGATGGGAACAATGCAAGCTCCGGTATCTCCGGTATCCTTAACGGCCAATCCCAAGAATTGAGCTATGTGCAGCATGTGAGGTTCTATAACCTGAGCGGAGTCGGCTTGGAAGTACAGAACCATGCCCAGAACTCAGGGCCCTACTCTGATCTCAGTTTCTCGACTAGTTCCGCACAAATGAACACCAAATGTGTATCCATCCAGGTATCCACTCGTGGAATCCACGGCCTAACATGCACGGGAAATACTGGAACAGGAACTATTCCCAGCGCCGGCATACTTCTAGACGGCGACAACAACTCGATTGAGGATGTGCAGGTTCAGGGGTTCCAAGATGGGATTCTGGTCGGGTCGAACGCTTCTGCCCAGAGCAACGTCCTGCTCAATATCTCTGGCGGGACGAATGTAACCAACGTCGTCCACATAGCGAATGTGTCGGGAAATACGGTCAGCGACCTGAGCATTATGGGAGTTGGGAACATGAGCACCGCAAGTGTGAAGACCATCCAGGATGACCTGACTGGGACGACGATTTCTGATGCGACCGTCGGCATGTACGTCCTCGGTGAACCGGTCTCGGTTGGAACGGCGCACCCCGGATATTCCCGGTTCACCACCAGCCCCAGTGCCGCCAATTGGGGAGTCGGAGGAGCGGCCCCGGCGACGGGCACAGGCGCCACATGCACCACAGGGTCGCTTTTCACGAACACGTCAGGTACGACTGCAAACACCACGCTCTTTGTCTGTGCGAACGGTCAGTGGCAGCCAGAATAGACTCCCTTGGCCCCAGAAACTGGAGTGTGTATCGGGTGCAGGAGACGAGGAGGCTGTATCAGTTCTTGTCGAAACGTTGCGCGAAGGCGGTAATTGTCCCGTATGTTTACCTCGCGGCCGATTGGATTTGTTGGTAGTCCGTACAAGGACGCAAGCGAGATTCCCAAGGGACTGGGCGCTAAACACGAGGTTGATGGCGTGCTCAAGATCCTGCCCGAGTTCGAGGCGGGGCTTACTGATATCGAGGGGTTCTCGCATCTCATGGTCATCTGGGAGTTCGATCGCTCGCCTAAGTTCGGATCAGGCGAGTTTGAATTGCTGGGTACACCGCCCTCCGACAATCGGTTGCATGGAGTGTTTGCGACCCGATCGCCGCGACGTCCGAACCCGATTGGCCTGACCACGGTCGAGTTGCGACGCCGCGAAGGCGTCGAGTTGCATGTTCGGGGTGTTGATATGCTGGATGGGACACCGATTCTCGATATCAAGCCTTATTTGTCTAGTATTCCGGCTGAAAAGCTACGCCGGGGGTGGCTGGCAGAAGCTGAGGCGCGACAGAGATAGAGATTAAGGAAGCGAGCCGAACGCGCGGTTAATGGGTCGCAAAGAACGCGACCCATCGCGCGGCTCGCTCAGATCCCTCGCTGCGCTCGGGATGACAGTTGAACTACGCCCTACTAAAAGGGAAGAGTACGTTTGTCCAGTCCTTAGCGTGGTAAACTTTTTGCATTGTTGCGAGACAGGCTTTTTCTGGGCTAGGGCCCCTTCGACTTACGCTCAGGGCGGGTCCGTAGCACACACTCTGGAGGCCATTTGATCGAGCTAGCACCGTCGATTTTGTCGGCTGACTTTGCCCGTCTGGCGGAGCAAGTCCAGGCTGCCGCTGAGGGAGGAGGGACCGTCATCCATGTGGATGTGATGGACGGGCATTTTGTGCCCAACATCACCCTCGGTCCGCCCATAGTGCGATCTTTGCGGAAGGCCACCGAGCTGCCTCTGGATTGTCATCTGATGATTGAGAACCCGGACCAGTACATTCCGGAGTTCGCCGATGCAGGAGCGGATTGGATTTCGGTGCATCAGGAGGCCTGCCGGCACTTGAATCGGACCCTGCATTTGATTCGTGGGCATGGGGCGCAGGCTGGGGTGGTGATCAATCCGGCGACTCCGGTTGAGACCCTGGGCGAAGTGCTGGATATTGTGGATTATGTGCTGGTGATGTCGGTGAATCCGGGGTTTGGGGCGCAGAAATTCATCCCGGGGGCGATAGGGAAGATCCGCAGATTAGCGGAGTTACGGGCTCAGCGCCGACTCAATTACCGGATTGAGGTGGATGGCGGAGTGGGGCTGGATACAGTGGCCGAAGTGGTAAGGGCCGGAGCCGAAATTTTGGTGGCAGGCAACGCTATCTTCGGTGCAGGCGATCCAAAGAGTAACGCCCAAAGATTGTTGAAGGCGGCGAACGAGGCTGCATTGGTGAAGGTGTAGTTTCGGGGTCGAAAACCCCCGCCCTGTCGCAAAGTGCGCGACAAGGACGGGGCACCCGCCCGGAAAATGGGCACCCGCTTTTTGAATTTTAGAAGAGGTCTTATGTCACGTTGTGGCCGGCTAATCGTGGTTTTGAGTGTGCTCGCGGTCGGAGTGGCCTGCACCAACAAGAAGGTCAACAACCCCATCGCCAATGTGGATTCGAAGCAGCCGGACAAGGTCCTGTTCGATCGGGCCATGGACGCTTTGAAACACAATCGCTACGAGGTGGCGCGGCTCTCGCTGCAGACGCTCATCAATACCTACCCTGACTCGGAGTACATCGCGCGGGCGAAGTTGTCGGTGGCGGATTCCTGGTACGCAGAAGGCGGGTCGGCGTCACTCGCCCAGGCGGAAATTGAGTACAAGGATTTTGAAACCTTCTTCCCTAACATGTCGGAGGCGGCCGAGGCGCAGCTCAAGATCGCCAATATTCATTACCAGCAAATAGAGAAACCGGACCGTGATTACACCCACGCAGTGCGCGCCGAGGAAGAATACCGGCAACTGGTGATGCAGTATCCGGACAGCAAGCTGGTGCCGGAAGCCAAACAACGGCTGCGGGAAGTACAGGAAGTCATTGCGTCGCGGGAATTCAACGTCGGACATTTCTATTACCTACGACAGTCGTACCCGGCGGCTATTGCCCGCTTGCGATCTTTGGTGGATAAGTATCCGCTGTACAGCAAGGCCGATGAGGCTTTGTACTTGCTAGGGCAGTCGTATGAAGGCGAGATTGGTTTGTTGCGGGCGGGCAAGTTGCCTGAGACAGCGAAAGCCCGCATGATCGAGGATTTCACTAAGGGCGCGGCGGAAGCTTATGGGCGAATTCTGACCCGCTATCCGTTGATGGACCGGGCGCCGGAGGCCAAAGCCCGGTTGGAGGCATTGAAGCAGCCTGTTCCGCGTCCGACCAAGGCGGCCATCGCGCAGAATAAAGCTGAAGAAGACAGCCGTCGCGAAGCAAGCACAGTCTCGAAGATGCTAGGGGTGCTCGAAAAGCATCCCAACGTGGCGCAAGCCAGCAAAGTAGGTGAGCCCACGCTGGTGGATCCAACGCCCATGAGCGCCAGCCAGGTGATGCTGCACGCGACACAAGCGGCACTGAACGGCGGCGGGGGATCGAATAACGTTTCCGTAGAAACGGTGAATGGAGGCGCACCGGCACCGGACCAGCCAGCCCCACGATCGGATACTCCTGCGCCGGCCGATACGCCAGCGGCGGCTGACAATTCTACAGCTGCAACGGACTCGACTGCGCCAGCGGCTGCGCAGCCTGATCCCAATGAGTTGAAACCCAATGCGGCGGCGGCTGATCCGAATGAATTGAAGCCCAACGTCACCCCCGACAGCGGTCAACCCCTGCCTCCGCCACAGCAGGTAAATGAGATTCAGACGGGAGGGGGCGCTCCGGCTGCAAGTGACGGCGGTAAGTCCAGCGAT
>Ga0207098_10184_pt1 | contig 20908 bp, 14 predicted proteins | sample Alteio_BWMinHeat_84_FD_153548 | JGI IMG/M metagenome (GOLD analysis project Ga0207098, IMG submission 153548) | Enriched cells from forest soil in Barre Woods Harvard Forest LTER site, Petersham, Massachusetts, United States -... | ecosystem: Environmental > Terrestrial > Soil > Temperate forest >...
TCCCCGTTCGGCTAGGTCCTCGACTGCCTCAGCAAAACTCAGCCCTTGCATTTCCGTTAAGAATGCAATTATATCCCCCCCTTTTTTGCATCCGTAACAATGGTAAAGCTGCTTTTGCTCACTAACGCAAAACGAAGGAGTTCGTTCGGAATGAAAAGGACATAGGCCGCTATAGTTGCTCCCCGATTTACGGAGCACTACATGTTCGCCGATCACTTCAATAATATTAGTGGAACCCTTTAGCTTTTGCAGCAGGTCAGGCGAAATCCAGCTTTTTTTCATTTCTTTGTCTTATCCAGATTGCGAAGATGGCGTGTGAGACCTATTTTGTTTAACCCAACTTTTCCCGAACAATTTGATTCACTCTCTTACCGTCAGCCTTGCCCTGCACCTTGGGCATCAAGACTTTCATTACTTGCCCCATGTCCTTCGGCCCAGTGGCCTTTGCCTCATGGATAGCCCATTCGACGGTCTTACGCAGTTCTTCGTCGTCCATTTGGGCTGGCATAAAACTTTGCAAAAACTGAAGTTCGGCCTTTTCTTTGGCCACTAAATCGTCGCGGCCCCCTTTTTCGAACTGCTCAATGGAGTCTTGGCGCTGCTTTACAAGGGTAGAGATAATCTTAAGAACGCCTGTATCATCTAAATCGATTCTATCGTCAATTTCTTTCTTACGAATTGCCGCGTGAAGATTTCTCGCAAACGAGAGCAGTTCTTTCTGCCCCGATTTCATCGCACTCTTCATCTGCTCGGAAAGGAGCTCCTTAATTGTAGCCATAGGTAAGCCCTCATAAAGGTAAAAGGTATCCGACGAGGCGCGCTGCCCAGCTATCGGATACCTTGGAAAACACGAAAAAACTAAATTCTAATCGGACGACCTTTTTTTACAAGACGCTTACGTGCCGCAGCAGCTTTCTTCTTGCGCTTTACTGAAGGTTTTTCGTAAGCTTCACGTTTACGTACTTCCGAAAGGATGCCGGCTTTCTCGCATTGCTTCTTGAATTTTTTTAAAGCGGCCTCAAATGAGTCGCCATCACGAATAACAATACCAGCCATAAATTTCACCTCCTCTCGAAAGGATCTTTTTTAAAGGAAACAGAGGATGAAAGTCAAACTCCATCTTTAGGGCTATCGACTTCTTTGGTTAGGACCACAAAGCCACGACCATTCCACCTGCCCCAGCTCCCGTGAGCTTAACAGCAAGAGCCCCCTCATTAAGGAGCTGATCTTCCAACTTCTGGACTTCAGGGGGGACTAAATCCCAAGCATAGAAACAGCTTCTACCCTTCTCCATAGCCTTGGTAAGCAAACTCAGACCCTGTTTCCGATTCTCCAAATGATAGTGAATCAGACCCGTTTTTGCGAGTTCTGATGCTGCCTTCATTTCATGGTCCACTTGCCTGCCCTTTTCAAGAAACTGGGTCCGAAATAGGTCAACTTTTTCGATGCAGAGGCTAGTTTTACACCTGAGACCAGTGTCATGGAGAGTAAATCGAGGCAATTTCTTAATGGGTAGGGGGGTAGGCCCCTCCTTACTAGTAAACGCAATGGGTGCGCCGACCGAAACTACCGCAACGTCCATACCGCTACTCTTTCCGTGAAAAAGGTGCTCCAACCTGGTAGCAAACCCCAAGACCTGCGAAAGCGGAAGCTGTAACGGTCTGGTCAACCACCGAGTGAGAGCGACGCAAAGCGCGGCGGACGAGCCGAGGCCTGCTCCGATCGGAATGGTGCTTTCAATGCGAAGTTTCCCAGATGGAAGCTTGAAGCCTTCAATGGAAGTAAGCATTTTTAAAATAAGCGGTTCTGCGATTAGGGGTTCGACCGAAAAATCCCCTGCGCTGCCCTCAGGCGGCGAATTCAAAAAAGGTTGAAATCGAAGTTTCAAAAAGACTTCTGGATGAGGCAAGGCAATCGCCTCCGCCATCCTCAAGACAGAATGTTCTCCGGTCAAGACCCACTTTCCACCAACTGTTGTTTCAAAATTCGACCACATCACGTGAAGCGACACCCTCCCCCTAATTCATCCTCTAGAATAAGACCATTGCCAAACTTTTCTTTTAGCCGATTCCGCCAAACTTCTCGCATGGATAGTTCAACCGATACATGCACATTTGGACCGGCATCCAAAGTGACTATTGGAGGTAAATCACTTAGCACAAAAGAAGACAACCAGTGAAGGGCTTCGATTGTTGCCGGAGCCCAATAACTGAATGGCTCCTGCGCCGTATGAAAAAGACTATGCATTTCCCAAGCGTCTGACCACGCCAGTCTTGCCACTGCACCTAAATCACCCGCTGCCAAAGCAACACGCATTTTCTGGGTTCGATGCGTTGCTCGTTCAGGTCGGCCTTCCCATAGTGGCGATGTTCGAACCAACGCATGGGCTCTCGATGATGGTATTTTCTTAGGTTGCGTATCAACAAGAACAACAAAATGCGCTAACGATGGCATCTTCGGACAATCTAAGACATGGATATCTTCCTGTTCCCAAAGTACCCACTGCCCTTCAAACGACCGACACGAACTCCCTGAGCCTTGTCGTGAGATTCTTGCCAAATCTTTGCGAAGTTCACGATGGTCAGCCCAGCTTGATTCAAATTCTCTTGGTTCTTCGGCGAACGCGCTACTCAACGCCAGAGTCATCGCAGCAAAACTCGATGCGCTCGATGCAATCCCAGACGACGCCGGAAATGTGTTTCCGGTTTTGATAAGAATATCTCTCTCTTCCCAGTTTTTTGGATTCCAGCGGATCTTGTATTTTGAATAGACTGGGGGCAAAAGCGTTTTCATTCGCGCCACGTGAGCAACTATTTTTTGAAGAACTCCCGACTGAAGTCGGGAGATTCTTCCAGGTAAAGAAGTGTCGACTTCATAGGTTTGCTCACCTCCCCTTGAAAGGGGAGGATTGCGCAAACCATCCTGTTCAAGACCGGACTGATGCAGATCCGGCACCTGATATCCGTTCAAAGGGGCCCATTGGAATTGACCAGATCCGTTCTCATGCACGCTCACTTCGGCGAATGTACAAAGCGCATTCAAAGTCATGGAGATACTTGGATTCTCGGGAATATTTAAGGCCGAGTCTTTTTTCCCCATATATTTTATGAGCGCAATATTTGAGGGTGCTCGAACTCTGACGATTTTCACGTTAGCGTCTGACATGCCACTCCCATTTCACAAGTCAACCCGTCACAGAGAAGAGAAAGACCACGTTCTCGGACTGCGTGAATCACTTGGTCTTTATTTGAGGTTCTGTTCGCGGAGTTTCTATTAGAAGATCCCAGAAAAACAACTATTCCATCGGACTGCAAAGCGCCCGTTCCTTTCACTCCCAGCACACCTGGGAGAGACTTCAAAAACTTTCGATCTTCCGTCGTAGCTGGCGCTTCGAGACCTTCTTGAAAAAGAATTTCGGCGTAATCGTTTAAGCTTTGCCCAAATTTGGCGGGGTCGTTGTTTTGGATCGCTTGAATTCCTAAAATCAGCTTTTTTTCTAAAAGTCCCAACCATCGCTGAGCGTTTTGCGGAAATCCAGTTCGATAGAGCTGATCCAAATGTTCGTGGGTCGCTACTTTTCGTCCGGACTGATGGGTTGCAGAAAAAACAAGAAGATTAGACCAATCAAAAAGCGGCCACACATCTTGGCAATGCCCGTCAGAAGGATCAAAAAAAGTAACACCGCCTTGCCATTGGGCGACTAGGTCTGCGCCACTTGGTAAAACTTGCTTTGAATTTACACTGTAACTCGGATCTGAAACCGGAAATGCCATGAGTTCTCGATAGAGATTCCAAACCGTCTTCCAGTGCCTTATTTTGTTGTCAGGAAACAATTCCGGTAACAGGGTTTCCAAAAATCTTGAACAGGCCGCATAACCGAGGGCAAACTGTGCTGACGACGCCCCAAAACCACCCTGACCTTCGAACGGATCATTGAAAACCAAATTTGAGAAAATCAAATCCGGAAAAACAAAATCCGACTTGGGAAATCTCTCAGCGGTTTGTTGAACCCACACGCGCAGACGTTCTAAAGGCACGGGCAAAGATGTCGAGAAAGGCTTTTGTTGGTTCGCCTCTCCTCCTACCCTCAGACTAAACCGCGGCGGAATAGCCGCGACAACTGCAGGAAGATGGCTCAAAACAGCATATTCTCCCAGGAGAAAAACTTTTGCGCCAATAGTATAAATTCGTTCTCCTTTAGTGGATGGAGGTACGCTGAGCTGCGACACGAATAGCCTCTAATACTTCCTTAGCTCGACTGAGATTGATGGTCTTTTCATCCTTTAACACTTGAGTCAATCGATCTCTGACTTGAGCAATTTCATGAATTTCCGCACCCGCCGCTATCGCCAAATTCGCGGCATGGAGCTGCATATGACCTTTAACGATTCCTACTGTTGCTAATGCTTTGAGGGCTCCTAAGTTTTGGACCAGACCCACAGCTGCACAGATTCTAGCCAAATCTTCGGCGCGGCTGGCTTTCAACATTTTGATTGCTACTCTTGCCATAGGATGAATTTTCGTTACTCCTCCGCACGTTCCCACTGCGATAGGAATTTCAATTCTACCGACAAGATCCGCACCTTCCATATGCCATTCCGTCAATGGCTGGTAACGTCCTGTCCTGGCGGCATAGGCATGGGCACCAGCTTCTACTGCACGCCAATCATTTCCGGTAGCAATTAAGATGGGGTCGATCCCGTTTAAAACACCTTTATTATGAGTAGCAGCTCGATACGGATCTGCCTTTGCAAACAATGTCGCCTCTTGAATTCCCGAACCAAGCTTTGGATCAATATCTCGTAGGATCACTTCGGCTGCGACCAACTTTGTGTCTACTAAATTCGATAAAATACAAAGGCCGACTTTCTCATCCGTCAGCTCTTCGATTCTCGGTTTCAGTGCTTCGCAAATTTGATTGATGAGATTCGCGCCCATAGCATCGCACGGATCACACAAAACATGGATCACTAGCATTTCACCGTCACCGGTTGGTCTAGCTATTTCTCGCATTGCAATATCGCGGATCCCTCCACCTCTTCGAACGAGGCCAGGGATACAAGCATTTGCTAGCCCCATTAAAAGATCCCGATTTTCATGAAGTAATTTGCGAGCGTTCTTTACATTTTTGACTTGTGGAAGCTGAATTTGCCCAATAATTAAACTGCCTTTGGAGTAAGTTCGAATATTTCCTTCGCGCCGAATCCATTTTGCCGATGCGCTTGCAGCCGCAATGATCGAAGTCTCTTCGACGGCCATAGGAATCAGTAAGTCTCGCCCATCGATGGTAAAATTGGTGGCAACTCCAAACGGAATCGGAAAATAACCCACCACATTTTCAATAAGGTGGTCGGCAATTTCGATCGGAACCGGAATCTTACCCGACAAGACCTGAATATCCTCTTCCGACAAATCGCAAAGTTGCTGAATTCTTCGTAGGCGCTCATCCCGTGTCAGTCGATGAAATCCTTCGGTCAGTTGGCGATTGTCCATATTCGTTCCTTTCCCCGCAAATTCTCGCAACTAGCTGAGCCAGTACAAAAAAGAGCCACTCTGAGCTCGTACTCTTGAATTTGCATCCATTGATCCAATTTTGCTTCACCTTCCAATGCGGCCTTCAACACTGGTTGGGCATACCCCACACGCGTAGCTCCGATAGCAATGAGTTTCGCAGCATCTAGTCCTGATCGTACTCCACCCGACGCCCATATTTGTATGGATTGGGGCAAGGTCTCTTTTGCAGAAATGACTGATGAAACCGTCGATTCACCCCAATTTGCGAACGTTGCGGAAACTTGTGCTTCTAAAGAATTCGAACCAGCCCGTGCTCCCTCGATTCGACCCCAGTGGGTTCCACCGAGTCCACTCACGTCTACACCTCCCAGCTGAAGCGTCGCCAGACGGGTAAGCGTGTCTGGTGAAAATCCGCATCCCGTTTCTTTCACGATCACGGGCGTCCGCAACTCTTCACAGCATTTTTTTAATGCCGCAAATCCGCCCTTAAACTGAGGAGTTCCTTCTTTCTGAATAACTTCTTGTAAAGAATTAAGATGAACTACGAGAGCTTGCGCCGAAATACTCTCGACCAATGCTTTCAGATGTTCGATTCTAGCTGGAATCAGCTGTGCGATTCCCACATTAGCAAATAGAACGAGATCGGGTGCTTCCTCTCGAAGGCGCTTCCACTGATCGATTCCCTCGCTCGATCCATTCTGAAATTCCTCCAACTGTCTGCGCTGTGAACCGATACCCATCGCCCAGCCTCGTTTTTGGCAAAGTGACGCTATTCTTCGATTCAATAAAACAGCATCCGGATGGCCTGCTGTCATTCCGGCGACATAAAAGGGAGTGGCTAATTTTTTTCCGAGGCAAGCAGTAGCCACATTGATATCTTCGAAATTCAAATCGGGCAGCGCTTCGTGAATCAAGCGCACCCGATCCAGCCCGTTCAAACCGCTGGCTTGGTGGGCCAGATCCAGCGACTGAAGAATGTGCTCACGTTTGCGAGCCTCAAAACGCTCGATCTGCATAGAAAGATTTATCTATCTCAGAAGGAGATTATTGACCACAGATATTATAACGAATGCATTAACTCTATAAGTTCGTAGGCCCTCTGGAGAATTTCATCACATCTGTTAAAGTGAATTTATGTTTTCTCGAAAGTCCGTCCGGCCCATTCTGTTTCTGATATTAGGAGCCACGATTATTACCGAAATTGTCGCTTTGTCCCCCTCTTCGCTCGAAGAAGAATCGATCCCACAGCCAAAGCAGATCGATCCAGCTACGTTAATTCCAAAGAATCAGGAACCGACTCTTGCGCCAGGCATTCCGATCGATCGAGTGGCCGACTATAATGTCGAGAATTTTCGATATGTCTCAGTCCAAAATAAAGTTAAACAATGGAAAATTGTAGCGGATAAAGCAAACCTGTACCATGACATTGACCTGGTCCACGCCCGCAGAGTTAAAGTTCAGATTTACGATACAGATGATCAAATCACCGAGGTTACCGGTTCCGAGGCAAAGTACTTTCTTGGCAAACGGGACTTAGAAATGTATGGCAACGTAAAGACGGTTTTTCCGGATGGTTTCGTCCTTCACTCGGAATACATGCGGTACAAACCCAACGAATCTCAGATCTATATCCCGACCAAACACTATGTTCAGGGCGATAATAAAGCGGCAACTAAATCAGATAAGTCTAATCCCACTGATGCTGATGACGAGTCCCCTAGCACCCAATCTCAATCTCCATCGACATCCTCCGAAGGGAGGTTCGAATTCACCAGCTATGGCCTGAATTACAATATGAAGAAGGGTCTAATCAATCTACTTAAGACCGCCCATGTCATTTTTTATAATGGATCTGAGGTGACCATTATTGACTCTGACAAATGCCATATCAACCGAAATACGAAGATCGCCCACTTTACCATGTATCCCAATCGCCCTATCAAGAAGCGTTTTGTCTATATTTCACAGGAAACCCTTTTCACCAAGGCTAGGTGGGCCGTCTTAAACTACGCTTCCCTAAACAAAGATGTTGTCCAGTACCTGACCGCTTACGACGACGTCTTTATCAAGGAACTCGGAAACCACAAATCCCTTCGCTATGCGACATCAGGAAAGGCGGAGTTCAACCAACCTCTGAACCTGATTGTTTTGACCCAACTGCCCCAAGTCTATCAAGATGCCGATACCGTGACTGGGGACATTATTTTACTGCATCGCGACACTGATGTGGTAGAAGTCGAACATAGTAATGCCTATACGGAAGGCGACGGAACCTGAGCAATGGGACCGACCTGAGCTTTTCTTCCTTAAATAGATCCTAAACAAAACTGCTTTGGTCCTACCAGAGTGTTTATGCTAAAGTGCTCTCACGATGAGTCAAACTTCACAAAACTCAGCCTCCATTAACCCGCAAGCGACACTAAAGGCACATCAACTCGAAAAGGCCTATAAAGGCCGCCGTGTAGTCAATTCAGCTAGTTTTGAAGTAAAAGCGGGTCAAATCGTCGGGCTACTAGGCCCGAACGGAGCAGGTAAAACCACTTCCTTTTACATGGTGGTAGGTTTGATCAAGCCAGATACAGGGTCCGTCTATTTCTCGGGCGAAAATATTACAGACTGGCCAATGTATAAGCGTGCGCGGCGCGGAATCGGATATCTTCCACAAGAAGCTTCTGTCTTTAGACGCATGACGGCAGAAGAAAACATCTTATCCGTCTTGGAGACGTTACCTCTCACGCGCTCTGAAAGACAGAACCGGCTCCATAGCTTGTTAGACGAATTTAATATTAACGCGGTGGCGAGGCAAAAAGCGTATACTTTGTCAGGGGGTGAACGAAGAAGAGTAGAAGTCGCGCGTGCGTTAGCTTTGAATCCGGTATTTCTTTTGCTAGATGAACCGTTTGCTGGGATTGATCCCATTGCTGTTGCCGATATACAAAAAATGATTCAAGTCTTAAAAAAAAGAGGAATCGGGGTACTGGTCACAGATCATAACGTACGAGAAACATTGGAAATATGTGATTTAGGTTATCTACTGAGCGACGGAAAAATAGTGGAAATGGGAACTCCCCATGAAATCGCTCAGAGCAAGACAGCTCGAGAGACCTATTTGGGGGAAAAGTTCCAATTTTAGGGCAATTTTAAGATAAGAAGATATCAACATGGCATTAGAAATTAAACAGAGCCTTAAGCTCAGCCAACAGCTAGTAATGACGCCGCAACTGCAGCAGGCGATTAAGTTACTTCAGCTCAATCGGATGGAGCTACAGGAAGTCGTCAATCAAGAAATGATGGAGAATCCCATTCTTGAAGAAACTACCGAAATCCCGGAAGGTGAAACATCTACGTCAACAGATTCTCCCTCCGAAGTTGCCGACCCAGAAGCTGAGCAGCTGAGAGATGAGCAATCGTTTGTAAAACCCAAACTCCAAGAAGAGCAGTTGGTGGTCGGAAAAGATGATTTTAATTGGGAATCGTACGTAGAGGATTTTAATTCGACCTCCAGCTCTACGCCGTCGATGCGAGAAATCAACGATGAGCTCCCCAGTTTTGAAAATGTCTTAACCAAGACAACCTCACTGGAAGACCATCTAGCTTGGCAGCTTTCGATGGTTTCTTTGACAGAACATGAAAGACACTTAGGGGAACTAATCATCGGTAACTTATCGGATGATGGGTACTTCAATACTAATCTAGAGGATATTGCACGCGAGGCAGGATTAGTTCTGGAGGACGCTGAGGAAATTCTTAAGATAATCCAGAATTTTGACCCGGTCGGAGTTGGCTCCCGAAATCTTCAAGAGTGCTTGTCGATTCAAGCAAAATTTCTAGTTCCGCGACACCCTCTGGTCGAACAAATTATTGAACGGCATCTCAATGATCTGGAACGTAAGAATTATTCGGCAATATCAAAGACGCTTGGAGTTTCATTAGAGAAAATTATTGAGGCGACAAGACTCATATTAGAATTTGAGCCCAAGCCGGGCAGGTCTTTTCATACAAGCGATACACAGTATATTACGCCTGATATATACGTCTACAAAGTCGCTGACGAGTTCATGATCGTCTTAAACGAAGACGGAATGCCGAAACTCAGAATTTCGCCGTACTACAAAAATATTCTGGCCTCGGCGCAGAAAGAGCAAAACAAGATTACTAAAGAGTATGTCCAAGACAAGCTCAGGTCCGCGGTTTGGCTGATTCGATCGATCCATAACCGCCAGAAGACTATCTACAAAGTCACCGAAGCGATCGTTCGACGACAGAGAGAATTTTTTGAGCGGGGCGTACAGCACCTCAAGCCTATGATCCTTAAAGACGTGGCTAATGATATCGGAATGCACGAATCCACGATTTCACGAGTTACTACCAACAAATTTGTGCATACTCCGGTGGGCATTTTCGAACTAAAATACTTCTTTAACTCAAGTATTAATGCTGCCGATGGAAGCGATTCTCTAGCGAGTGAGGCAGTAAAAGAGAAAATTCGTCAGATGATCCAGAGGGAAGACCCCAAAAATCCATTATCCGACCAAAAAATAGTGGAACTCCTTCGAGCTGAGAACATTGACATAGCCCGCCGAACTGTTGCAAAATACCGCGATATGTTGGGTATTCTATCCTCTGGAAAGCGAAAGAAGATTATATGAATTTAGTCATTAGCTTTAAGAACGTAGATACAAGTGATTCTCTCAAATCATTCATCGAAGATAAGTCCCAGACGTTAAAGAAGTACTTCGACGGCAAGATTTCGGCTAACTGGACGATTTCAACAGAAAAGCAAAATCGAATCGCCCATTGCCGTATCAAAGGCAACGGGATGGATTATTTCGGTGAAGGCGTGACCGAGGACTTCAAGGCTTCAGTCGACGTCGCCTTAGACAAAATTGAAACCCAGATCCGTAAACATAAAGAAGTCGTCAAGAATCATCTGCATCGCAACGGCAAAAAAGAATAAAGCTCTCTCACCAGGGCTTTAGGGCGCGTAGAACGATCGGTATTGTGGACGCTGATGTTCCACATATTCTCGCGTTGCTGGACGATTCCAAATTGCTGTGGCGTATTTCTTTAACTTTTCGTCCACCGGATCTCCGTTGCAGATCATTCGATGGAGCATAAACGCTGTTTCCGTATCGGCGATCGACCAATTTCCAAACAAAAATGGTTTTCCGTGTCGCAATGTATCGCTCAAAAAGCGCGTCCAATCCTGAATTTCCTCCTGAGCCACTGCACTCAACGGAAGACAGTTACTGCGTTCTTCGGAATAGAAAATAGTCTCCGCAGATCTTTCATTTCTTAGTGTCTGCAGTCCCGTCCGGTACCAACTCATCAACATTCGCGCACGCGCACGATCCTGGACAGCCTCTGGAAAAATGGGCTTAACTTTCGGCGCAGGAAACTTCTCTTCAGCATATTCCAAAATCGCCATCGATTCAGAGAGCATAAATCCATCATCATCGATCAACGGAATCAGATCCGTATAACTTCGATCTCGAAAGGTTTGGGTCGAACCATGCCCGCTCTGAAAAGACACCTCTTCGAGTTCGAACAAGACTTCCTTTTCTTTTAATGCGCAGTAGACCGAATACGTATAGGGACTAATCCAAAGATTATCAATAAACAGCTTCATAAAGTGACTCACCCTTCCCACCTCACGCCTGCATCGTGCAATCTTTCGATCGCCTCTCGCAGAGCCTCTTTGCGTGGGGCTAAGAAAATTCTAAAATGCGGCTTATTCATTTCAAAGAACACTGGATCCCCCGTAATGCTGCAGTTGAGATTACACTGACTGAATAGAACTCCGGTTTTGAAGAAAAGCTCCGTCCGGTATTTCTCAACGTCCGCAAAATTCCCCATTTTGCGAGCTCTCGATGCTGGGGCCTGGAATAACAAATAGCTTGTACAAGTGCCAGCAAAATACCCGTTCTTCGGATAGCCCAGCAGAGTCTCCAAATCATGCCCCACTTGCTCTCGTTTTTCTTTAAACTCCTGATTTTTTTCCTCCAAATAAATTTTGGATTCGGAGCTCGTAAGCCAATCAGCCATAGTGTACTGGAGCATACCGGAATAAATATAAGTTCGACTCAGCAGCAACTGGTGGATCATGCGTTCCAAAATTACTGGATGCGAGACCATTGCTCCAATGCCCCAACCATTACAATTAAACTGTTTTCCCAAAGATCGAACACCCATCCACGGAATCACCGGAAAATCACTGCGCTCGTGGCCCCGGGCAATGCCCTGCCGCGATCGCCCCGAATCTTGATGGTGCTTTTGTAACTCTTCCGTCAAAATCCCTAACGTCGACGTCGCTTCGGTTCCTGGGTGGAGAATTGAATAGTACGCATCATCCGCCAGTACTGCTGCTCCACGGTCAATCGCAATCTGAATAAGCTTTCTCACAAACTCAGGCCGCCAATTCACTCCTGTGGGATTCTGTTGAGCATTAATCACCACTAATCCCAGATATTCATTTGAGTATGCATCGATTTGCTTCAGCAGCACTTCGAGATCTTCCATGCTCGGATGAAAATCATTTTCTCGCCTGAGCGGCAGCCATTGCATCTTAAATCCCAGTGGGCCAAAAACTCCTGGATAGTCCCACCCCGGCGATGTCACCAACGCCACTGGCGTCTTCCCGCGTGGCGCTTCCATCATCAGCATGCGTCCAAAGTCGAACATCACATTTCGTGTACCTTGACACGAAACCGCCACCTCAAAATCCCGCCCCAGTTCGCAGTCTTTCGAAAAACGATGTTCCTGTGGAATAGATTCACGCAGCACATTCTGCAGCTTGGGCAAACCATATTGCGAAAATAAATAGCCGTTTAAATACGTTGGCCACGGTTTTTTTGCGAGTTCTACCAATCCCGGTGCTACTTCCGTCCATGTTTCGCCGATCCCTAGATAAATCGGATCTCCCTTAGAACTGCCTTCTTTGAGATAATTGATAACCAGATTTTGATCCGTCATATTTGACGGTGTCGACAGATCTCCAATGACGTTCTTTAAAACATCCCCAGTGACATGCGTAAACGTAAGCGCCATTCCCCACCCCCCTGCTGAATCCTAATGCTACCCCACTAATGCACACGTGTTGCGCGCTCATTATTCTTAGCAAAAGGGAAACGAAGTTGAAAGAAAAGAACGGACGAACCTAATTCGAACTATCTAGCTTGAGAGGCTGGTATAAATAAATTTTTACTGGGGAAGGAACAAAAGAGAACGGAGCAGATTGAGATTTAGATTGAGAATGTTTTGGACCTGCGGGAGCCAACACATTCGTAGGCATGGTCGAAGAATTGCTGCCCGCAGAGGCATTAGAAATAGTCGTTTCAGATTTCGGGGATGCAGGAACACTGACGTAATAGTTCGACTTCGGACTCACCGATAGACTTGAGGTTCCACTCGGTAATCCTTCAAAGTCAGGCTCCTTCTCAACGAGCGAACCCGCTTCAGGGATCATGATGCTCAACGCCTCAGTAGGACGAAGCTTTGGAGAAACAGGTGGACTTTGATGATTATCAAGGTCATTTTGAGGACTGCTAGGGGACAATTTTTGCATGTCTCTCTTTAGTTCCACAAAATGCGTCGTTGGATGCGTCGTTCTGTGATTTTCACTGCCCGAGCAGGTAGTACTTGAGTTAGAGCTCGGAGTCGCAGCAGTAGCTGTTTCGATAGGCTGAGAAACGACTCGAACATATAATTCGCGGTCTGCGTCCTCATTTATTGCAACTGAATACTTACTTAGCAACAGACCGCAACCCCCGAGCAAGGCCCGTCCTCGGGAGGGGGCCAATGCGCGATTCGCAATCCAAACTGTCCAGTCCTTCAACCAGTCATCCAAAGCAATCAATAGATACATGGCCCTCAGCGATCTAATTTTTGGAATTCTCATTCCCGTGAATACCTGAACGCTCGAAAGAAAAAATTCTTTATCCACCACTTCATTCTCGGCATTAAATCCTTGACTCACGTCTCTTGAAAGTTTTTGCAACTCACTGCTCAGAATAACATGCAGATCCTCGGGCAAAAGCTCGTTAACAAGCCCTGTCCTATCGGTACGTATCTGATTCCATTTTGCCATTACCTCGGTAAAGCCAACTTCACTCTCACCCTCAACTAGCTGTACGCGCTCGGGACTATCCTTAAATCGAATCTCAGGAATTTCGAATTGCCTGACGACTTCCCTAAACTGCTCAACGGTGAATTCTTCTGACGCTATCCTATTAAATTCTTGCGCCATCATAGGAAGTCCGGTGTGGGTCGCAGCCAACAACTCGGCTCTCCGATATAGATTCCAGAACTCAGGATGAGTCGTTGCAAACGAACCTCTTACTTTTTTAAATGCTGCAAAGGTACTATGGGGCAAGTTTAAATCTTGTTCGGAAATTTTTGAAACGTTACTCTTCGCCTTTAATTTCCGGAATACCTCTAAAGCAAGCTGAAACCGCCGAACCGATTCTGTCTCTTGCCTTGCCGTCTGAGATTGTAAAGCTTTACTCTCATTTTCTATCCTTTCTTTCTCGCTATTTATTTTAGTGAGTCTTCTTGAAGCATCCTTCACCCAGTCTTCCATTTCCCCGACAGGGATCTTTAAAGAGGTGTTTGCATCCCTCACTACTTTCGTGTTTTCAAGGGCAATATATATCTCGGTGCCGACCGGATCGGTTCTCCTGGGTCTGCATTCTGGTGCACCATGGTCAAATTTCGCTAGATTTAACGCATAATCTACATCTCTTTGATAATTACTCAGTAATCTTTCGTTGGGGATTGTTATCAACCCCTTTTCCAATAATGGTCGTATGAGTGCCAGGCCTGCTTGCCAAGCAGCATGCAACTCAGTCGTAATCTGCCTCTCGGCCGCAAGGATACTTCGCGCTTGTTCTAATTCTGCCTTCTTTTGGGCTTGCGTCGCAACTTGCGCTTTCAGCGCGTCATGCTCTTGCCTTAATCTCCTATTGGAATCCACAAGCGAAAGCAGTTCCGCTCTAACTCCAGCTCCTTCTCTGTCGGCTCGCTTGTTCTCTCCAATTAAATTTTCTACTATTTGCTTATATTTACGGAGACCTTCTTTAGCTCTCTCTTTTTCTCCATTCACTTTCGCTGCGAAAGCTTTAGCTCTCTCTGCGTATGCTCTGGCATCCGCTATTTTATTTTTAGCCTCTTCTCCTATTTGAGCTCCCCTTTTCGCAAGTTCTGCATTCTGAGATAACAAAGTTTCTTTCTCAGCAGTTAATTTTTCAACTCCCGCCTTTAGTTTACGAAGACCTCCTATGGCTCTTTCTCTGTCTCGGTGCAGTTTCCCAATGGCGGGACGCAACCTAGCCAGTTTTTTGAGTCGCTCCGCAAGTTCCTTTTGGGCTGGTAAAATGAATTCATTTTCTAGATCTGCTAGGGCTTGTTCCATGGCAGTGTTTTGTTTCTGCATTTCCTCGATGTTCTCTAGTTGGGGTCTCTTTTCGTCTGCACCATCTGATCGGCTGTGATGATTCCAAGACCTTGGCGTACTTTCCAACCATGATCTGGCATCTCCAGCCCAATCTGCTAGAGCCCCTAATTCCAAGAGAGAATGCAATGTCTTAGACTTCTCCGCCCAAAGTGCACGTAAGGTTTTATTTTCTGCTTCCAGAAGTTCTTTTCTAGCCGCCTCTAATTCGATTTGCGTCAGAGCAGCGCGTCCATATTCCACTTCCTGCTGTACCAGATGAGAGTGCAGGGCTTCTTCAACACTTTCTCGCTGCCGAAGTTCTTCGTGGAGATGGGCTTCCAATTTTCTGTGAGTAACTACCTGTCTCTCAAGCTCCGCTTCTGCACCATGTTTCTCAGCTGCTAATTGTCCTAAGAGTCTGGGAAATTCTTCCAAAACAGATCGACGGTAAGGTTCAAGTTCATCGAGAATTTGGTGCAATACCGCATTATTTCCCTGGGCTTGCTGGATCCTTGCTATAATGGCACTTTGTTCATCCTGATCAGGGAATGTGGTATCTAAATTGGCTGCGGCTTCCGCCCTTGGTCTAGCATGCTCCTCTAACCACCCGGTTGGGTTCGGATCTAAGATAAGTCCGTTGTTTAATAAATCTATCAAAAGATTGCGTCGTTCAATCCAACGAGCGTAAAGAATTCCATTCGTTCTCATCTCTTCAGCAAATGTTGCTCTAGCCTGTTCTAGAGCTCGAGTATCATTCTCATCTCCGCGAGAGACTTGTTGTTGATCCCGCTTGGTTTCACCACTATGAACACCCGACCCCTGCTCTAGTATTACTTGCTCCAAGCGCTGCATCCAAGGAACAACCGTTCCATCCATAGCCACGGCAACACTATGCGCTGCTGCATTTGCGGCCGCTGCACCTGCAACTTCTCCTATTGCATGAGTTGCAGCTCTCGCCGCTTCAGTTGCCACTCCCGCAGCATTAGTTGCAGTTCTCGATGCCTGAAGTGCTTCGCCGAGTTGCTGTTGGTGAGCTTGGAGTTGCTGTTGGTGAATTAGGTTTGTTTGAGCTTGCTGTTGTAGCAGTTCTTCAAACGCGCGCGTATTCCCATTAACTACATGAGTATACTCGTGAACATGATGTTGCAGGGCTTGAACGTCCGCCACTTTTTGCTCTTGCATTTCCGCTATCGTATTCTGCAACTGCTGTTGACTCTGTGTTAACTGATCTACCCGCGCAGAAATTACTGCTACTCCATCCGCAGTCGCCCGAGTAGCTGCAGTGGCCGCGGCTCGAGTTGCCTTCTCTTCAAGGTCTCTTGCTTGAAAGACAGCAGCCTGAATCGCTGCTTCCCTTGCCACATTTATCGAAGCTAACGCCACTTCATTTGCTGCCGTTCTAGCCGCATCGGCTGCCACATCTGGTAGCGTCCTTTGCGCTTGCCAGAGTTCCTGTTGATAGCCCTGCATCATTTGAGTTTGCTGCTGTCGTTCTTGCTTTAATTCTTGAATCGCCTGCGTATGCGTCTGAAGCTGCTGCTGACCTTGTTTCAATTCATCTAAACCGGAAGAAATCGCTTCAAGTCGTTGGTAGAGTCTTTGATCAAAAGGAGGATACGAAAAGGAATTCGCAGGCTGCGAAACATGAGAACTCGGCCCAGGCTGCGACGGAAATGAAGAGTAAGGCTGAGGCTGCAAGGGCTGGTGCTGCAGATGGTGTGTGTTGTTCAACCATGGCAGTGTACCATTCGAATTTGTATTAGTAGCCGAACTAGAATCTCCTTGCGCTGAGTTTGATTCTGTCGAGTCAACTTGCGTGTGTGCACTCGGTTGTGGCTGTGCATATGGCTGTGTCGTGTGTGAATGCTGCTGAGATGAATGCGGCGGCTGCGGGTTTGAAAAATGTGAGCCTTGCATATGTGAATTCTGGTGGTCTTCCCAAGAATATGATTGAGAATCACCGCTCTTTTTCCCAACCGATCCCCATGTAGTATTCCCTTGAGTCCCCTGTTGTCCCCATTGCGGTTGCTGCTGCGCCAGCATAGGATTGTTTGGTTGAGGGGGGCCGTAAAAGGATTGTTGCGGAGCATGCTGGGATTGGGGAGGCCACTGCCACCCCTGAGGCCCCCACGGGCCCGGCTGAGACCACCACTGCGTGTTCCCCCACGGATTTGTTTGCTGCGGTTGCGCTTGGTTCTGCGGCTGTTGTGATTGGTTCTGCGGCTGCGTTGCCGGCGAACTCGTGTTGGGTTGAGATGCTGGTGTCAGCTGTTGCTGTTGCGGCTGTGTCTGCTGCTGCTGCGGTTGCTGTTGAACTTGTTGTTGAAGTTGCTGCAATTGCTGCTGCTGCGTTTGCAACTGTTGTTGCTGAGTCTGCAGCTGTTGGTTCTGAGTTTGTAATTGCTTTTGCAGTTGGTTAAACTGCGAATTATTCTGTTGTTGCTGCTGTTGTTGCTTCTGCTGGCGAGGTTTTTGTTGCGTGCCTTTTGTCCCTACTCTCCTTTGCCTATTTTCTAAATTTGCAACCAAGAGTTTGCTAGCATCTTCGAAGTCACTATAGTTCAGAAGACGTGCTCTAATATCTGTTAGGGCTGTCGCAATTTCGTCTTTTTTTTCTCCTAAACTACCGACAATCCACTCAGCCCAACCACCTTCATTATTAAGTCTTTGCTGCTCTGCTACCAAGGCCGTCTCGGCAATTTTCAAGCTTCCCACAAATCTCTCGACAAGATGGCCCCTAGCCTGTTCCGCCGCAAGCACGTCATCTAGTGCACTACCTTGTAGCATGGCTTGTGCTTGGGTCTCGGCTGCAGGGGGCAAAGGGTGGCGTCCATTTATGCTATTCTGGTACCATTGGTAAATATTTCCAACACGGGGTGCTTGAAGATCCACTTTAATGCCGTGATGATCAACGTAACTTTCGACTTCCATTCGAACATTAAAGTTTACTCTTAATTCCACCGCGTACGCACTCGAACTGACTCCCCCAGCAGACAGAGCTAGACACATCAGAATCAGCGAGTTTTTTCGGAATTTCAATAACCTAGATAAAACCATAAAATTATACAAAACCACTTACACAGATGAATGCTCACTAAATTTATTTAGTATGAAGCGCCACCTATGGTCGTGGGATTATAGCAGATTCTAGATGCTATGTAAACGAAATGTAAATCTATGTTATTTAATTGAAATAGATCAAGTTTAGTAAAATGTGGTATTTAATAAACTAAATTAATTTAATTTCCATGTACCGAATGACTGCTCGGACTAACGGTTCTCGTAGAGCCGGGGGTACTAGAATGCAGAATGCTGGAACCAGATCCTCTCGAACCGGTTGAAGAGTTGGATGTAGTGGAATCTGGCATGCTGTAATCCGATGCACTGGAATCGGGCGTACTACTACCAGTTGACGGTTCTCCTACGTAAGCGTCACTGCCCCGATGCTCATGTGAGTGGGTGGAGCTCTGCTGTGATCTCGACGGGACCGGTGCTAACCCACAAATGGTCTTAAGATCCACAATACCTGCCGTATCTGTAAGAACTTCGGTAGCACTTGGCTTGGTGCAGGTAGAATGGAGGACGGTAAAATAGCTTCCCTTTAAACTCTCCAGTGTCTGACGAGTCTTAATTATGTCCGCTGTTATCTTATCTATTTGCTGTCGCTGTTCCGACGTCCGGTCCTCTCTTTTGGTTGTGCCCTTCACTTGCTTTAAGTGAACATTATGCTTCAATAGCTCCATTTCGTAGTGTTTCGTCATCGCCTGGTAGCGAAGCAACGCAAAATTTTTCTGAAGTTTCTCAACCTCTAACTCTTTTTTTACCAGTTCAGATGTCCTATTTATTAAACTTTCTTCAAGACTCTTTACCTCACTTAGAGCACCTTCTAATTTAATTTGATTCTCGAGGGCCTGGTGTTCAGCTGCTTCGCGAGCCTGATTTGCAGTCTGAAGTGCTTCCTCAGCTAATTGGCTTTGCCTCTTTGTTTGCACATCCTTCAATGCAGCTTGATTAATAGTCTTCGAAGCAGCATCTACTTGTCGCTGCAATCCGTCACGAATACTGACAAGTTTTTGTAGACGACCTATTAAATCGTCGTCGCCCAAAGGCGGTTTAATTTTATCTAGTAACTGTTTTACGCTTGAGAGTTGAGTTTGAAACTCAGCAATTACGTCTTTATCACTAGCGATACTACTCTGTAACTTTTGAATGTCCTGATCTTGTGACTGCAATATAGCAGTGTTTGTTGCTAACTGACTCTGAGAACCAGCTAGTTCCCTCATCAGATTACCGTTTCTTGCGCTAACGGAATCTAAATTGGCTCGCAAAGCTTCTAAAGTTTCTGCTAATTCAACTGCCTTTGCTTCAAGGCCTGATTTCTCTTTTCCCAATTTCTCAATGCGTCGTTTTAACTCTTCCAGGACCCCTTGGTGGGAACTCTGATCGTTCTCTTTCTCGGACTTAGCCGCTGCTACCACGCGTTTTGTTTCAGAAAGCGCCGCATCTAGTCTATCTGAGAGTTTTTTAATACCCGTACTTAATTTAGAAACGTGATCTTCCAGCACGGTTTCGCCGGTAGTAATCTTCCGAGCTTGATCAGCAATAGCATCGCCCTCCCTATTGGCTTCAACAATCTGCTGAACTAAGAGTGGGATAGATTTTTTGACTGGTTCGAGCTCTCTTTCAGCTTTATCTGCCCTTGATTTTTGGACACTCAGATCGCTTCGGGCATCTTTGAGATGCATCTCTGTTACACCCAGATCCTGCTGCGCCTTATCTAATTGGCTTTTACTTTCAGCTAAACTGCTTTTTAGTCTTTCTTCCGTTTGTTTTCTCAATGAAATGTCTTTATTTAAAAGCTCAACTGCTTTTCCATTTGCTTCAATTTGTCGATTGAGTCGGGCATTAACATCGACCAATCTATTCTCTAGCCCTGCAGCTTTGTCCCGCATGCTCTCAAAAGCCTTCTTGTCTTGGGCATTTTTATGTTCCTCAGATCTAAGCTGAGCTACTTCCGAGCGCAGGTGTTCTATATGCCTTACCTTGCCGACTAACAGTTCCTTTTCTTCCTGAAGCGCATGTGTCTGTTTCTGAAGGGTCTGGACTATAGTTTCCAATTCTTCTCGCTGGAGGCGATGCGCTTCTTCGTTTTCTAGGTGTTTCTTATGTTTCTCGCGCAAATCACCCAATGCGGATAAAAGGCTGGACAGGCGTGAAAAGACGCTTGCGACTCGCTCCTCCTGAGTTTCTCCGAAAGGTCTTTCTTTAGTCTCTTCAGTGCCACTATAACGTTGAATCAGATCTTCTAGTTCTTTCAGATTGGATTCGATCCGTGTTTTTGTTGCTTCGCTTTGTTCCCACAAGGTACCCATTAGATCTTCATTATCCTGTTGCAATTGCGCAATAATTGCGCCGTCCGCACCTTCGCCATGACGCCCAAGGAATTCCATCACATGGTCAGTTTCATCGCGAAGAACTTGAGCCTCCGCCACTCGGCCCTCTAATTCCTGATTTAATAGGCGGTTTTGTTTTTTGGCCTCTTTCAGCTCCTGCAAGCGTCGATTGAGAAGCCCTTGAGATGCTTCCATCTGAGATTTTACTTGGTCCAGATCGGCCCCGGCGATCAAGGCTATCTCTCCTGACTCCACTGAAGCACTGAACTTCGATGCTTCGGCTTCGGCTTCTTCTAACTTCCTTTTGAGTGCGGTGTTTTCATCTTTTGCGAGATTCAAATCATGCTGAATACTAGCTGTTTCTGCTTGTGACTGAAGTAATTGCTTGCGAGCATCTTCCTGCTTATGTCTTATTCCACTGAGAACAATCGTATCATGTGCATAGCCTGTTGAGGCAATAATGGCCTGCAGTTCATTAATTTTATTTCTACTGATTTCGAGTCTTTCCTCGAGGATTTTTTCTCTCTCTGCAAAACTCTCCGATTCTGCTCTTTGCTTTTCGGCGAGTTCG
>Ga0207098_10187_pt1 | contig 20839 bp, 18 predicted proteins | sample Alteio_BWMinHeat_84_FD_153548 | JGI IMG/M metagenome (GOLD analysis project Ga0207098, IMG submission 153548) | Enriched cells from forest soil in Barre Woods Harvard Forest LTER site, Petersham, Massachusetts, United States -... | ecosystem: Environmental > Terrestrial > Soil > Temperate forest >...
CTGCTGGAGCAGATTGTGGGCGAGATTCGCGACGAGCACGAAGACGACGCTCCGGTCGAGGACCTCCAACATGAGCCCAATGGCGCATGGGTGGTGCCCGGCAGCTTCGCCGTCGATCAGTTGGGAAGCCTCTTCGATAGTCCGCTCGATATTGGCAATGGATACGAAGCCACAACGGTCGGCGGCCTGGTCAGCGAACTGGAGGGGCGCATTCCTCTTGTGGGCGAGGTGGTGATGCTCGAGAATGCCGGCTTGCGCATGGAAGTGGTGGCTTCGACGGACCGAAGAGTGGACCGCGTGCGCGTGTTTCCCCCAGCGCTCGCAACTGCCGGGCAAGCGGCGGGGTAGATATACTCTAGTTCTGTCAATGGCTCTTATCACTGAACCAGCCCTATGAAATATGACGTTCTCATCGTCGGCGGAGGGCCGGCCGGTTCCATGGCTGCAATCCAGCTCATGGGTAGCGGCCTGCGCGTCGCAATCCTCGATCGAGCGCAATTCCCGCGCACAAAGCCGTGCGGCGGAGGCATCAGCTGCCGCGCCTACAGGAGATTCGCGAAGCTTGAGCCCGTGTTGAAAAGTGTCCCGACGAACCTGGTGCACAAGCTGGTCTTCGAGTCGCCGTCAGGCGATGCGGTCGAATTTAGCGCCGACGGACCGCTGTACGCCATGATTCGCCGCCTGGAGTTCGACAACGCGCTGCTCAGCCACTGCAAAGCCGGGGGCATTGAAGTCAGGGAGGACGTGACTGTTTCCCGCGTCGAAGTGGGTGTCGATGGCGTTCGTTTGACCTCAACGGCGAACGAGGAATTTTTTGCGGACCTGGTGATCGGCGCCGATGGGGTGAACAGCACGGTGGCGGTTCAAACCGGCATGCGCGGCCCGTGGAGACACAACCAGATCGCAATTGATGGCACAGAAGAGAGTCCGCGCACGAGCCTGAACGTCAACCCGGACACGATGTATGTCTATTACGGGTATGGCGGAGGGTACGGCTACGGATACCTGTTTCCCAAGGCATCGCACGTAAATGTCGGAGTGGGTTATTTTCTGGAGTATTTCAAGCGGGATGTTTCGCAGAAGCCATATGTCCAGCATCTCGACTTTCTCGACCATTTGAAGACAACGAGTGTGTTGTCGGGCCAATCGCAGCGCGAAAATTTTCATGCCTACGTGCTGCCGGTTGGAGGACCGCTCGAACGCATCTCCCGGGATCGCATCCTGCTCGCGGGCGATGCAGCGGGGTTTGTAAACGGATTTACCGCCGAGGGGATCTATTATGCGATGGTCAGCGGAGAACATGCCGGCCACACGGCTCTTAATGCCATCAGGAACCGCAATACTACGGCGGAGTTTCTTCGCCGTCATGACCGCGCCTGTGAAACCGAGATAGGTCACGAATTACGCAAATCGATAACGCTCCAGAAGCGCCTGTTCGCAAATCCCGCTGTGATCGACAGCGTTGTCCGGTTCGCGAAACGCAACGCCACGGCTCGCAGCCTCCTCGCTCGATACGGGGTGGGCGAAATATCGTATGAAGAGCTCAAGTGGCGTATGGTCACGGAGACTCTGCCGGGGTATCTCCGGTATCAGTTCGACAAGGTGTGGCGGAAAGCGACCCGCTTCTCCGGAACTGCACTTCAGACGCCTGGGTCGTAAGTATGCGGCCCTATGGCTTCCGTCCTGGCGGCGGCTCATAATCAGGGTGAAAGAGCGGAGTTCGTCTATGGTATCGGGAAGTCGCAGAACTCCTATGCGATCGGGATTTGTTGCCATTCTGGGGCGGCCCAATGTGGGCAAGAGCACCCTGCTCAACGCACTGACCGGCGAAAAGGTCGCCATCGTCACCGCCAAGCCGCAAACCACGCGCAACCGCATCGCCGGGGTTGTTGAAGTTCCTGCGCGGAAGGGAAAACATCCGGCGGCCCAGATCGTTTTCGTCGACACGCCCGGCGTTCACAAGCCGGGATCCCAACTGGACCGGCGCATGCTGCAGGAAGTATACGAGGCGCTGGAGACGCGCGATGTCGTGCTGGTCCTTGCGGACGCGACGCGGCGCATAGGTTTGGAAAAGCCAGCGCCAGAAGACTCCCAGGCCTCAGAAGCAGGCCCTGAGGCCGTCGTTTCCCCGCAGGACGATCCCTCGAAGGCCTCAAAAACGAAGCCTGGTGCACACCGGTCAACGTGGGCCAGCGAAGACGAGTTTCTATTCAGCCTGGTACGCAAGCTTGATTGCCCGGTCTTCCTGGTGCTGACCAAAATCGATCTTGTGGCCAAAGACCAGCTGTTGCCGCTGATCGATTCGCTGACAAAGCAATACAACTTTGCGGAAGTGATTCCGGTGAGCGCGCGCAAGCGCGACGGGCTCGATCTGCTGCTGAACAAGATCGTGGACAAGCTTCCCGCCGGAGAGCGTTATTACCCTCCGGACCAGTACACAGATCAGCCCCAACGTTTCATGGTTGCGGAATTGATTCGCGAGCGCATCCTTGTGGACACAGGCGAAGAAGTGCCATATGCCTCGGCGGTCGTGATTGAGCGCTTTGAAGAGCCTGAGCCTTCGCCGTTGAACAAGAAGGGGCAGCCGGTGCGATCGCCGTTGACGCGGATATCCGCCGCCATCTATTGCGAGCGCGACGGACAAAAAGCCATCCTGATCGGCAAGGGCGGAGCCAAGCTGAAGGAGATCGGGACCGGCGCACGCAAGCAGATCGAGTCGCTGCTGGGAACGCGCGTGTACTTGGAACTCCACGTGATCGTCGAGCCCGGTTGGAGAGATTCGAACAGCTTTATTCAGTCGCTCGACTGGCGCCATCAGTTGGAGAAGCTCGCGGAGAATCCCGGCGGCGACGACAACGAATAGAGGTTTGTGCATTGTCTCAGGATCAAGACATGCGGCCCGAACAGCAGATTAGATTCCCCGGACGTGGCCTCGGCCGTTGGTTTTCACAGCGTACATGCGGGTATCGGCAGCGCCGATGATGGCATGAACAGTGGAGCCGTCGTGGGGGGCTGTGGAAAGGCCGATGCTGGCGCTGACTGCCAATTCCAGGCCGTTCTTCATGCGGAATCGGGTCGTCATCAACGTGCGATGCAACTGGGTGGCCTGGGTAAGGGCAGTGTTGGCCCCGGTTTCCGGCATCATGATCACAAACTCGTCCCCGCCGTAACGGAAACAGTGGTCTTGCTTGCGGCTCAGTTCCTGGAGGCGCTGGCCGGCGCGCGCGAGCAGTTCGCTGCCCACCAGGTGGCCGTGCACATCGTTCACGAGCTTGAACTGGTCCAGATCGATGAAGGCCAGGCTCACAGGAGATCCGGTCCGCTGCCCGCCCTCTAACGCCCGCCCAAGCACGTCGTAGAGGTGGCGCACATTGAACAGGCCGGTCGTGTCGTCAGTAATCGTAAGCTGTTGAATGCGCGCTACGTCGTGAGCGTTCTCGATGGCGATAGCGGCATGGTCGGCGAGGATGTGCAGGAACGCGATGCTGTAGTCGGTGAGCTGGCCGGCGCGCGGATTGAGGATTTCGATCACGCCATGGGTGCCTTTGCGGCCGCGCAGGGGAAGTGCAATTACTGACCGGACCTTGCGCAGCCGATCTGAGTACGGGGTGTGAAGGCGGGGATCGTCGAGGGCTTCGGGCACGATGAGCGTCTCTCCATGCTCGGCCACCCACCCGGCCACCCCTTCACCGACCTTCACGCGAAGCTCCTTAAGAGCGGCTTCCTCGCCTCCGGCAGCGAGAGCGTAATAGAGTTCCTGGGTCGCCTGGTCGAGCATCAGAAGCGTCCACAACTCGGCATCGATGAAGCGCTCCATGTGCTCCAGGATGGTGCGCAGGATCGCGTCGAGGTCGAAGCTCTCGGTCAGCGAGCGCGCCAGGCGGTGGAAGACAAGTAGGTCATCGAGCGGGATGCGGTTTTCCGTCTCGTTCGTCATCCGTGCAACCATGAGTCAGCTAAATTCCTAGCAATTCTGTCATACACGGGTTCGATCCGCGTAACAGAAAAAATGGTTTGTGACCGACTGCGATAGCGATACGCAACCCGGATCCGAGGACAGGAGAATTCCGAAAATCCGGCGTCATCCCCCGATGTGCACCATCGAGCGGGATGGCTTGAGGAAACCGGGCTCGCCGATATGGTGGCGAGCTTCCTTCTGCTCAACAGTACGGAAGATGTACTGACGCAGTTCCGCATCATCGGCTCCGGCGCGCATGCGTCCATAAAGATCATGCTCCACCTGCGAGAACAGGCATGTGCGTATCTTGCCGTCGGAGGTCATCCGGACGCGGCTGCACGCGCCACAGAAAGCCTGGGTCACGGGCGCGATGATGCCGATTTCGCCTATGCCGTCGGCAAAGGTGTAACGGCGGGCGGTCTCGCTGACCTCGTTGGGCGGCAACTCGACCAACGGCAGCACGCGGCTGATGCGGTCGACGATCTCGCGAAGCGGCACGACGATCTCCGGGGTCCACAATCGTCCCTCTTCGAGGGGCATGAACTCAATGAATCGGACGATGACGTCTTCGTTGCGGGCAAAATGTGCGAAGCCCTCCACCTGGTCGTCATTGAATCCGCGCATCAGAACGCAGTTGATCTTGATGGGAGTCAGACCGGCCGCGCGGGCCGCGCGAATTCCACCCAGCACCGTCTTGAAGCTTCCCGGGACGCGGGTAATGCGTTCGAAGATCGCCTCGTCGACCGCGTCCATGCTGATTGTCACGCGATCGAGGCCGGCGGCTTTGAGCGGCGCGGCGAGCGAGTCAAGCAGATGGCCGTTGGTGGTGACTGCCAGGTCGAGTGGATCACCGGCAGGGGTGCGCAGAGCGGCAAGTTCGCGGATGAGGCCGACAAGTCCGCCGCGCAGGAGCGGTTCGCCGCCGGTAAGGCGCACCTTGGTGATCCCGAGGTCGACGAACAGCCGGATCAGGCGCAGATATTCAGAGATCGCAAGTTCCGGATATTGGGGACCGTCCTCGCCAGTGCGGCAATAGACGCACTTGTAATTGCATCGGTCCGTTACCGAGACCCGCAGGTCGTGGATGACCCGCCCATGGCTGTCGGTGAGCCGGGCTGTGCGCATTTCCGAAAGCGAAGAAGTTAGGGAAGCAGCCATTGCCACACTCAGGCTATACCCTTTTGCCGCGCGGTGCATCCGACAAGCAGTCGCTGCCCGCTGCGCAGCAGGGAAACACCATTTCGAGCAGTTGAACCGAATGAAAGTTGCAGCTAATCGAGTCGCGGAGTTCCCCGGCGCAGGACGAGCCCGGTAATCCCGAAGACCAGAATGATCCCGCACGCCAGGATGAAGTAATACGCCATGGGGTGAGCCCATCCGGGAGAATAAGTCAGGTCCTGGCCTACCCAGAGCAGAAGCACGGTGGCGATGACGGCAAACTGCCCCGCGATGACCAGGAACGTGTGTCCCAGGTCGCGCCTCTTGTCCAGCGCCTCCACCTGATCGGGGGTCAAGTTGCGTTCTTCCGGGGGAAGGAGGGAATTTGCCATGGGAATCTCCTACGGGTGCTGTCGCGACCGCCAGACAGGTGACCTTACAGTTTCGATTCAATCACATCCGGGCCGGAAGCGGCTACACCGGCAGATCCGGACCGCGGTCCATTTCAGTGTATGAGACAGTTCATTGCTGAACGGCAAACACCAGCAAACGGGCCTCGCTCGCCGCCTGGCCAGGAGCGGCGACGATAAGCTTGTGCCACTCCGGAATGTAAAGGCCGGTTCGCGCTCCCGGAGCGGTTGGCACTCGGGCGCGCGATACCATCGCGTCGTGTTCCCTGACGTACAGCACATCGACGAATCCGTCTCCGCCGATGACGTACAACATCCGGAGGGCCTCGTCGATGAAGATGTCGTCGGTATCGCCCACGGTCATGGTCCATGCGGTGATCCGGCCTATGTCGGAATTTATGACCTGCAGTCGAGCTGGCTGGCGGCAGGGGATAAACAGGCGGTGGATGGTATTGTCCAGCGCCATCGAAAAGTTGCCCGATGCGCTGGGATGACCCCAGGTTGGGTTGACCGATTGAGTGCCGAGGTCGATGGAGGCGATGCTGCGGCTGTCGGGCAGATTAACGAACAGCTGCTTTCCATCTTCGGTGAGCTGGAATGATTCCGGATGGACGGGAAGGGCGAAGTTGGCCCGCCGCGAAAGGTCGAGGCCCAGCGCAGCGATGGCTCCCGTCCCATATCCGACCAGCAACTGGTCGTGGATCTTGTCGTAGCGTATATTGTCGGCGTCTTCGCCGAGGCTCACGTCGTGGAGCGGCTTGAGTGTGCCGCCGTCGAAGCTACGCACCGTCCCGTCCCCGCCGCTGGCGACGTAAATGGTCCCATTGGAAGGTACGTAGGCCACGCCCTGGGGGCTCTTCAGGCCCTTGATCTGCGCGGTGCGCTGGCCCTGAGAGACGTCGACCACCTCGACGGTTCCGTTACCGAGAGCGGAGACAAAAACGCGCTGGCCCTTGATATCGGCGGAAAGATGGTCAATGCGGCCCTCCACGCCGGGAAGAGGAATCTCGCGTTCGAGTTTGAGCGATCCCGGGGGTGCTTGGGCTATGGATAGCGCGCAGGCAGGAATCAGGCAGGTCAAGGCAAGAGCAAAGCTTCGCAGCATGGTTATTTTTCGCCTCGCGTGGTTTTGGCTTTGTTCCGGACTAATCGTTGAGAAACGCCAGGGACTGAAGCCCGACGATTTCGAACGGCTTGCGGCAGCGGACGTTGGAGCAGGCCAGCTTGTCGTCGCGGCGCACCATGTAGGACTGTGCCTTGGCGAAGCGGGCGCGGTCGCGTTCATCGGCATGGCGGGGCAGTTGCGCACGCTTGCGGCGGACGACCCAGGTAACCCTGTATTCATTGGCCTGTCCGCATTTCGGGCAGGTAAGTGAGTGAGTGCGCTGTTCAGTAGTTTCTGTAAAAAACTCCCGTTCTTCCATTTTCCCGATCTCCACCCTTTAACGTTTCAGGAATACCGCATCCCCACACATCGGTCCAAGGTCATTGCGAACAACCGGGAGCAGTGACCGGTACTCTCATCGGCATACCTCTATTCCTGAAACGCCGGAGAGGCTCCACTCCTGCCTGCTCTTCCCCTCGGGCAGAATCTATTCCATACTCATCTTTGCCACCGGGAAACGCAAGAGGCCGAAGCAGCGAAACCGGAGCGGGAGGCAGGGTGCCGAAACGCAAGCCAGGGCGGTTTTCCGCAACCAAGGCGGTGAAGGCGAACGCGCGGGAGCGCGTGGGCCAACCCAAGCCTGCGCGCGTGGTGGAAGATGCGCCGCGCACGGGGCGCAGGGCCAAGCACAAGCCCAAGATGGACGAGTTAATCCAGCAGGTAGAATGATCCGGGAGGGGACAATCGTGGCCAAAGCCGTCGGAGTGGGAGGAGTGTTCCTGAAAGCCAGTGACCCAAAGGCTCTGAGTGCCTGGTATGAGACCCACCTCGGCATCGGGCGCGTCCACGACACGGCCCTCACCTTCGATGGTCCCGAATCGACGGGGATGACGGTCTTCGCCCATTTCTCCGGCGATACTTCATATTTTGGAGGGGGACCGCAGCACGCGATGCTGAACTTCCGGGTCGACGATCTGGATGCGCTGCTGGCCCAGATGGGTGCTGCGGGGGTGCGCATCGATCCCAAGCGGGAGGATTATTCCTACGGGCGCTTTGCCTGGATCTGGGACCCTGAAGGGAACCGGGTGGAGTTATGGCAGCCGGCGACGCCTTAGGCGCATCGCAACACGTGAGTGCCTTTGACACTATGGTTACCGGTCGCCACGATGACCGGAATCTCGTCCAGACCCTCCAAAGACTCCGATGGCGCCGAAGAACAAAAACGCCACCACGGCGAACACCACCAAATGCCATGGCTGAAGCAGGTCAAGCAGATCACGCATTCAGACACCCTCGGGCGCCATTGTCGCACACAACTCGCACGCCGCGCAGAGCGCTGGGCTGGCTGCGGAGTCCTGATTTCGGTGTAAATATTCCCACCCTGATTTGACGTTGTTTTGAGCGGGCACGGCTCCCGCCGGGCCGCAAACACCGCATCTGCAGCGCGGCTTTTAGCCGCCGAGGGATGGTGTCGTTGCAGTGTCAGACGGCGTAAGACGTAGGTCGTACAAAAGACCGACATACTGGCGCCGTCGTCAGACCGGGTTTTACATGCCTTCACCGACCGTCCCACGGGCAAAAATGCTGGCGCCTCCCCTCAATTTCTCACCTAACGCCGCACAGCCCGTCCCGAATCGATTCCTGAGGTCACACAACATGCCTTCCGAAAGAATTCTCCTTCGCGCCAGGTTTGCACAAGATTAGGGCCCCATGCCTCAAACCTGGAGTTGGAGATACCCCATGTCCTTTCGTCGCTGTGTGAGCATTTTTCCGGTCCATTCTGTCAGACATGCGCGGTTTATAACTACCCCGATCTTCTACCCCCCACCCCCGGGGGGTCATTTCGCCTTTCTTTCGTTTCTTGAAGCATATTGAACAGAATCGAAAGGCTTTACGAGCCTGATTTTCCGTCTGAAACAGCATTTTTTGTTACATTTGGTCCGTTTTCCACAATTCAACCCTTTCTCCTGGACACGCTCGTTTCGCGGCTCGAATCGAATAGGGGGAAATTCGCACTAGGCCGCTTGGGAATCGAGCCAATCGGCTAACTCGGTGTGACCCCGCTCGCGCGCAAAATCCGCAGCGGTTTTCTCGAGGTCGCAACGATGATGGGCCCTCGCGCCGCTCTCGATCAGCATTGCGGCCAAGTCGCGGCGGTTGGCGGTAGCTGCCGAAAACAAGGGTGTAAACCCGCCCACCTGGGTGGCATTTGGATCCGCGCCGTGGGCCAGCAGCAGCCTGACTGTTTCCGCATTACGCGAGAGTGCAACGGCGGCGTGCAAGGGCTGGTTGCGCTGCGCGTTGCGCGAGATTGCGTCGACCTGCGCGCCATGTTGCAGAAGCATGTCAACGGCGTCGGGGATGCCGAACGCAGCGCCAAGATGGATAGCCGTCCAGCCATCTGCGGTAAAGGAGTGACTGGCGCCCGGATCGGCAGTCAGAATGTCCTCGATGCGGAGAACATCACCTACGGCAGCGGCTTCGAATAGATCGAGAAGGATTCCGCGCGCGGCCAGCTGCGCCAGCAGGTAATCGCGCACCATGGGCTGGCCGGCGTAGACCGACCACAGCAGCGCGGAGACGCCCTGGGGGTCGCGGGCCTCGACAAGTGCCGGGTCGGCTTCCACAGCGGAAGCGATTTCAGCGGTTGCACCGGTCTGGATCAGCTTGACGAAATGTTGGCTCATGCTTCTTTCCGAAACGTTCTACTGCTGCTTGGCTACGGGTTGGTTTACCGTGTATGGGCCGGGGAGGGGGGCAGCCTCCGGTCCGCTCAGGCTGGCTGCTGCTTCCGGGCTGCCCGTCCCGCCCGTTTTCTTGGAAAAAATGCGGAATTGCACAATCAGGTCGACCACCACCGGAACCGGTTTGCCATCTTTCATCGCCGGCCGAAACGACGCCTTGCGGATGGAAGCTACAGCGTTCTCGTCCAGGCCAAACCCGATGGGGCGTCCGACAGCGACTTCTGCCGGCTTGCCGTCGGGCGCGACCACCACTCGATACTGAGCTATACCCGCCACCCCGGCGTTCTGCGCGAAATCGTTCGATGGCGGCTCGAAGGTGGTCAGCAGCCGCGCCTTCTGATCGACATCGCTCTGGCGCAGAATCGATGGGTCGCTCGGCCGGTAGTTGGATTTTTTTGCGGCGGCCTGGTAGTAGAGCTGCCAGAAGTCAGGAAGAGACGCGATCATGCGCTCGTCCATTCCCCTTGAGAAGACGCGATCGAGGGCCTGTTCGAGTAACTGATTCGCCTGAGCCTTGGTCAGCGAAGTTGTCCCGTCGGGGTTCACGGCGGAAACGGATTCTGGCGGTGGCGGCGCTCCGTTCTTCGCATCGGATTTGGACTTCTTCTTTTTCGGTGCGGTCACGATGGCGCGATCGATAGCGATTTTGACAAACTTCTTTTTGGGAGTGATCCGGACCTTGTCCGAAGCCTGCATGGGATCTTCGGTTGGCGCCGCGCCCAGGAAGTGCAGACCATAGCGGATGCCTTCGAATTCGAGCTTGCGCTTGCCCAGGTGAACCTTGTTGATCTCGATCAGGCTCAGAGTGTAGGAGGCCTTGGGCGAATTGCCTGCGTATTGGCCGTGCTCATCGAAGCGGAGCTCGTTATCTAAATATCCGCCGCGCAAAAAGAACGTCTTGTCGGCGAATTGCTGCTTGAGTTCGTCTTCGGTGATGGTGTGAACCTCGGGTGCCTTTTGGGCGCTTGCGGGCTGTTGCGCGCCGACAGGACTAAGCGCCAAACCAAGAATCGCAATGCCAGCCAACGACATTAATGGGAGGAATGGATAACGGCGATGATGAAAACGAGGTAAATGCATGGGGAAGCTCCCTCGACCGCACTGTAACAGGAGACGGGCGGCGGTTTGAAGATTTCTCAGGTTACATACGGTATTGCTTGGCTTCCGCTTTTCGGTGGTCAGCGGTCGTGGGGATCGCCTGAACGATTCAGGCGGTAGAGGATGCGGCGAAAAAGCCCCAGCATGCGCCGTGTGTCGAGCGCAGACGGCGCGAGGCGGCGCAGAAGCAGGCGAAGGTCGTGGCGATTGGCGGGCTGCATCACGCGAGGCGAGTAGCCGGCGGCAGTCATGGTCTCTTCAATGAGGCCACCGAGGCGATCGAGCGCGGAATTCGAAGCCGGCCCAACCTCCAACTCTCCGTGCCCCACCCTTTCGCTTTTTTCCTGGCGAAAGGGTGGGAGACCACGAATCCCACCGGCGTTGCTTTCATCGTCGCCGTGCACAACTCGCCGCGAGAGTTCATACAGGCACACCGCGGCTGCCTGGCCAAGGTTCATCGAAGGTTGGCGTGGGTCGGTCGGGATTTCGATCAGCACGTTGCAATACGACAGATCGTCGCGCGTCAGGCCGTGTTTCTCGGGGCCGAAGACAAGCGCCATGCGTCCGGCGCCATCGAGTTGCTGGGCAAACGTCGGGCCTGCATCGGGCAAAGAGATCACCGGCTGTTCGGGCCTGCGGTGCGTAAGCGTCCCGGTCCCCGCGACGAAGGTGCACTCCGCAACCGCGTCGGCGAGGCACTCCGTGCATTTTGCGTTTTGAAGTAAATCTGGCGCACCGACGGCCGACCGGGCCTCCCGCCAGTGAGGCGCATAAGGAGCAGCCACACTGAGCCGCGAGAAGCCGAAGTTGGACATGGCGCGCGCGACGGCGCCGATATTGAGCGGATTACGCGGAGAGACGAGAACGATATCGATGCGGTCGCGTTGGGACTCGGTGAACAAGAACTGATTGTAGAGCGAGGCAAGCTTGAGTGAAATTGCTACACTCGGAGCAAGCATGGTCCCTGATACGCACTCGATTCAATCCGAAACGGAAGTCCTGTGCGCCACAGCGCGCTGGTGTTATAGCCGCGGGTGGGTTCCGGCGACCAGCGGCAACTTCAGCGTGCGGGATCGTGTGGCGGGGCAGATGTTGATTTCACCCAGCGGGTTCGACAAGGGCCTGATGACCACAGCCGACTTACTCGCCACCGACATGGATGGCTGTGCAGCGGACAGTGCGAAGAAGCCTTCGGCGGAGACCGCGCTCCATGTAGTAATTTATCGCGCGCGCCCGGAAGCCGGGGCGATTCTGCATGTGCATTCGATCTGGAACACGCTGCTGTCGGGTCGGTTTGCCGAGTCGGGCCATGTGCCTCTCAAGGGATACGAACTGTTGAAGGGCCTCAGCGGCGTAAGCACGCATGAGCACGAGGAGCGGGTGCCCATTCTCCGCAATTCGCAGGATTACGAACAACTGGCGGCCGAGTTGGTCGAGGCATTGCGAACGTATACCGACCCACACGGCGTGTTGTTGAGCCGGCATGGGCTATATACTTGGGGCAAATCGGTGGCCGAGGCGCGCCGCCACCTCGAGGCGCTGGAGTTTCTGTTCGAGGTCGAGGGGCGCCGGTTGACGAGTTGGCCACACGATTGAGGAGCACGCCATGGCTGTTCTTCGCTTCCCTGATAACGACGAAATGATTGAGAGGGAATCCGACATTCGGTCTGCTCTGGCTGGCATGGGCATAGACTACGAGCGCTGGAGCCTCGATCGCGTGCCGCCCGACAGCTCGGCTGACGCGGTGCTGGCGGCGTATGCCAACGAGGTCGACGAGATGAAATGCCGCGGTGGCTATGTCTCCGCGGATGTGATCGATGTGAATCCGTCCACACCGAATCTCGATGCCATGCTGGCGCGCTTCGACAAGGAGCACACCCACGACGAGGACGAAGTTCGATTCATCCTTGCCGGGCGGGGGATTTTCTTTCTTCATCTGGGTGAGCTGGTCGTCTCGGTTGAAGTAGGCCCCGGCGACATGCTGCGCGTTCCGCGCGGCACCACACACTGGTTCACGCTCTGCGAAGACCACCGCATCCGCGCCATTCGCTGGTTTCAACAAACGTCCGGCTGGACGCCGCACTATACCGATTCGGGTGTGGACAAGGGTTATCAGCCGTTGTGCTTTGGGCCGGCGTATCTCGGCGCGCGCGCTGAGACGCGACTGACACTCGACCAAAACGCATGACCGGGAAGCGCCTCTACCTGCTCGATGTGGAAGGCACGGTTGCGCCGATTTCGCTCGTTTCCGAGCAGCTGTTTCCGTATGCGCGGGCGCATTTTGAGCCGTTCCTGAGGCAGAGAGTAGCCGAGGTCGAGCAGAAGGGGGATGTTATCAAGCCGGATGATTTCGGCGAAGGCAGCGTGCTCTGGGATCTGGCGATGCTGAGACGCGAGAACCGGGCCGAGTCGGATCCCGAGGCTCCTCAGATTTTGCCTGATTCTCTATCGGAACTCGGATTCATAGGCGATCCAGAATTGGCGTTCCTGAGCCCGGCCTTTGGAACCCCTCGCATTCTGCAATACATTTACTGGCTCATGGATCGTGATCGCAAATCGACCGCGCTGAAAAGCCTGCAAGGCAAGATCTGGAAGGCAGGGTTCGAAAGCGGGGAATTGAAGGGAACGCTATTTGAGGATGTGCCGGAAGCCCTCAAACGATGGTCGGCGGATGCCAGGGTTGCGATCTATTCGTCGGGTTCGGTCGAGGCCCAACAACTGCTATTTCGCCACTCAATTTTCGGCGATTTGACGGCGTATATTGCGAGTTATTTCGATACCAGAACAGGCGTGAAGACGGCCAGCGCGAGCTATGCGGCCATTGCGGCGGCCATGAACCTCCGTTCGGATGAAGCGCTGTTTCTTTCCGACGTCGTCCGCGAACTGGATGCGGCGCGCGAAGCCGGATGCGAGACAGGACTGGTGGTGCGGCCCGGCAACCAGCCGCTGGAAGATGCACATGGGCACAGCGTTGTTGAATCATTCGCTGGTTTGTAGGCTCTAATGATCGTGATCTGGACCAATCCAGCTGAACAGGCTTTGACTGAGCTGACTCGGGCGCCACTGGTGCGCTTCTCGCTGCTGGCCCTGAGTTCCATTTTTTTTCTGGTCGACCCTTTCGCTGCGATCGGGTCGTTCCTGGCCATCACCGCGGGAGCGGACGCCACGCGGCGCAAGCGCATGGCACGCAAGGCTGCGTTGACGTGCTTCATCGTGCTGACGTCGTTTGCGCTTGCGGGGCAATTCATCTTTCGCATGTTCGGAATTACGCTGCCTGCGTTTGAGATTGCGGGCGGCCTGATCCTGCTGCTGATCGGAATCGACATGCTGCAGGCCAAGCGTTCGCCAACGCAGGAGGCCTCCGGAGACAAGGAAGAAGCTGCAGAGAAGGAAGATGCCGGTATCGTGCCGTTGGGTATTCCCATGCTGGCCGGCCCCGGCGCGATCTCGTCGGTGATGGTGCTGGTAGGCCAGGTGGTGCACATCTGGCAATGGCAAATGTTCGCGATCCTGGGCTCGATTGCCATCACCGCGCTGGCCAGCTATTGGGTGCTGGCCGGTGCGGACCGCGTGCGTAGTGTAATGGGGGAGACCGGCATACGCATCCTCGTGCGCATCATGGGGTTGTTGCTGGTTGCGCTGGCCATGCAGTTCTTTGTGAACGGGCTTACCGACCTTGGGGTCATCGCGAAGCAGGGGTGAGCTCGTGCCTGATCACCCTTCTATCAGAAAGAAAGACCCAGCGGGGAGCAGGCACGATACGGAAAGAGCCTCGTGCCAATGGGCGATTCCCACAGAAGGACGGGCTTTCCCACAAGAGTGTGGCTTGCGTTAAAGCCGGGCGATTGTTATTCTCGTGAAGTTGCGGTCAGGCGGCAGACTCAAGACCGGCCGCAAGTTGCAAGCGAGGGTAGCTTGTGCTATTCTTAAAAAGTTGCAGATGAGCGATGGAGCCTCCCGGTGGCCGTTAGGCCTGCCCGATGAGGGAAGTGGGAAGCTGGTTCGTAGGGTCAGGTGAAGGAAAGCACGATCCCTGAGCCCCTGTAGGGAATCCCGCAGAGAACAAGCCATTGCATGACCCGAGAGTTAATCTCTCGCGAGCCCTAGTGGCTCGGGTAGATACTGGTCGCTATTTGATATTTTGCGCTGTGCGAAGTTGCTGATCCGGACGGACTTGCAAGCCAACCGTTTCGAGCTCAAGGCATTCGAGGAACGACCGCCAACAACCAGTTTGGACGGCCCATGAATGTACACGATGAGTGCGAAAATCTGGTTGACATAGAGCAAGAAGTTCGATAGGTTTAGAAAGTTCGCGCAAAAACGCCGGCAGTCGCAATCAGATGCGGTTTTCGGTGAGCGCAACAAGTTCGAGGACACCTTGGCGTAACAGCCCGGGCCTCGATCCAAAAGGGCGCCGCTCAGGCGGAGGCTCTCACGGATCTTTGACAATTAGGTTGAATATGCCAGTTATGAGAACAGATCAGGTTTGGCTTGATCATTCTCACAAGTAAGGTTCCCTGCGCCCCAGTCGAGAGATTGAGAGCGCGGGAACAGTCGACCCGCGTCTGACCTCCGTCAGAGACGGGTTGACATCAGGTTTCAAACGAGAGTTTGATCCTGGCTCAGAATCAACGCTGGCGGCGTGCCTAACACATGCAAGTCGAACGAGAAAGTGGTAGCAATACCATGAGTAAAGTGGCGCACGGGTGAGTAACACGTGACTAACCTACCCTTGAGTGGGGGATAACTGAGGGAAACCTTAGCTAATACCGCATAATACCCACGGGTCAAAGGAGCAATTCGCTCGAGGAGGGGGTCGCGGCCGATTAGTTAGTTGGCGGGGTAATGGCCCACCAAGACGATGATCGGTATCCGGCCTGAGAGGGCGCACGGACACACTGGAACTGAAACACGGTCCAGACTCCTACGGGAGGCAGCAGTGGGGAATTTTGCGCAATGGGGGAAACCCTGACGCAGCAACGCCGCGTGGAGGATGAAGTCCTTCGGGACGTAAACTCCTTTCGATCGGGACGATTATGACGGTACCGGAAGAAGAAGCCCCGGCTAACTTCGTGCCAGCAGCCGCGGTAATACGAGGGGGGCGAGCGTTGTTCGGAATTATTGGGCGTAAAGGGTGCGTAGGCGGTTTGGTAAGTCTGATGTGAAATCTATGGGCTCAACTCATAGTCTGCATCGGAAACTGCCGGGCTTGAGTGTGGGAGAGGTGAGTGGAATTTCCGGTGTAGCGGTGAAATGCGTAGATATCGGAAGGAACACCTGTGGCGAAAGCGGCTCACTGGACCACAACTGACGCTGATGCACGAAAGCTAGGGGAGCAAACAGGATTAGATACCCTGGTAGTCCTAGCCCTAAACGATGACTGCTTGGTGTGACGGGTACCCAATCCCGCCGTGCCGTAGCTAACGCGTTAAGCAGTCCGCCTGGGGAGTACGGTCGCAAGGCTGAAACTCAAAGGAATTGACGGGGGCCCGCACAAGCGGTGGAGCATGTGGTTTAATTCGACGCAACGCGAAGAACCTTACCTGGGCTCGAAATGTTATGGACCGGGGTGGAAACATCCCTTCCCCGCAAGGGGCCGTAATATAGGTGCTGCATGGCTGTCGTCAGCTCGTGTCGTGAGATGTTGGGTTAAGTCCCGCAACGAGCGCAACCCTTACCCCCAGTTGCCATCATTTAGTTGGGCACTCTGGTGGAACCGCCTCGGATAACGGGGAGGAAGGTGGGGATGACGTCAAGTCCTCATGGCCTTTATGTCCAGGGCTACACACGTGCTACAATGGCCGGTACAAACCGTCGCAAACCCGTGAGGGGGAGCTAATCGGAAAAAGCCGGCCTCAGTTCGGATCGTAGTCTGCAACTCGACTACGTGAAGCTGGAATCGCTAGTAATCGCGGATCAGAACGCCGCGGTGAATACGTTCCCGGGCCTTGTACACACCGCCCGTCACATCACGAAAGTGGGTTGCACTAGAAGTCGGTGGGCCAACCGCAAGGGGGCAGCCGCCCAAGGTGTAATTCATGATTGGGGTGAAGTCGTAACAAGGTAGCCGTAGGAGAACCTGCGGCTGGATCACCTCCTTTCTAAAAGAGAACCTGATGGCATTGCATTCCTTCCGCGATAGCGGACTATACCCCTGATGTGCGAGTCAAATCGCGGGTCAGACCGTAGCGAGTGCATTGTCCATCTACCCCGCAAGCGCCGTCCCTGACGGCAGGCGCGGGAGTCCTGATACAAGCCTTCTTTGCTTGATCTGGATCTGATAATGGTCACGGGCGGCGTAGCTGCCCAGCATGTTCAACCTAGTCCTCGAAACCCTTTAGCAATGAATGAGAGTATCTGAGAGCCGCCGGGCTTATCCTCGGCGGGGGAGCTGGCCAGCTTAGTTTCAAGCCTCGGGCCTGTAGCTCAGTTGGTTAGAGCGCACCCCTGATAAGGGTGAGGTCGGTAGTTCGACTCTACCCAGGCCCACCATCTCAGCCGCGGTTCCGTAGTGGGGCTGTAGCTCAGCTGGGAGAGCACCTGCTTTGCAAGCAGGGGGTCACCGGTTCGATCCCGGTCAGCTCCACCAGAACTCATTCACTGCTTCCAGATTGGCGTCTCCTTGGTCTAGGACGAGGCTTCAATCTGGAAGCAGGCCGTTTCCGTCTTTCGAGACGGTTTTGGCAGGTTTCACAGCCTCAGGGCTGGTCCTCTTCGGCGAAAGAAGAGGATTTGATGTTTGACAACGAAATTGATTGGGTAACGCGTTTAGAAGCGTTGCCGCTGCTTTGAACCGCCGTGAGGCGGATGAAGGCGGCGTCAGCAAAATCTAAACACGTATACATACAAGGCCGAGCACAAGCAATCGAGTTAGTGCAAGTTACTGACTCGGGCAAGTGTTCAAGTAAGAAGAGTGTCTTTAGGAGTTGTGACTTGTGCAGCGCGTGAGCGCAAGCGAGTTACTCTCAAGGCGGATAATTTAGGTTATCTCTGATCAGGACCGCAGTGATGCGGCTCCCTGCGCTGGAGTTAATTCTATGGTCAAGCTACTAAGGGCGCACGGTGGATGCCTTGGCAGAGACAGGCGATGAAGGACGTGGCAAGCTGCGATAAGCTTCGGTAAGCCGCACACAGGCGTTATAACCGGAGATCTCCGAATGGGGCAACCCTCCTAGGCAAACCCTAGGAACTACCCGCTGAATACATAGGCGGGATAGAGCGAACTCAGGGAAGTGAACCATCTCAGTACCTGAAGGAAAAGAAAGAAACCTCGATTCCGATAGTAGTGGCGAGCGAACTCGGAAGAGCCCAAACCCGTAGCATTTCGGTGTTTCGGGGGTTGTAGGGTCCGCAACAGTAGAGTTACCAATCTGGCTGCTAGCCGAATCTTCTGGAAGGGAGATCCATAGAGCGTGACAGACGCGTAGGCGAAAGTAGTCCAGACTCGAAGCGGATACCTGAGTAAGGCGGGGCACGTGAAACCCTGCTTGAATCCACGGGGACCATCCCGTAAGGCTAAATACTAGTCTCTGACCGATAGTGAACCAGTACCGTGAGGGAAAGGCGAAAAGAACCCCGTCGAGGGGAGTGCAAAGTACCTGAAACCGTGTGCCTACAAGCAGTGGGAGGGCTATGCTCCGCAAGGAGAATGCCTGACCGCGTGCCTATTGCATAATGAGCCGGCTAGTTATTCTTGTCAGCAAGGTTAAGCGTAAGCGAGCCGAAGCGAAAGCGAGTCTGAACAGGGCGTTCAGTTGGCAGGAATAGACGCGAAGCGGGATGATCTACCCATGGCCAGGTTGAAGGTGGGGTAACACCCACTGGAGGACCGAACCGGTGTTTGTTGAAAAAAGCTCGGATGAGCTGTGGGTAGGGGTGAAAGGCTAATCAAATTCCGTGATAGCTCGTTCTCTCCGAAATAGCTTTAGGGCTAGCCTCGGACGAATTGCGTTGGTGGTAGAGAGATGGATGGACTAGGGGGCTTTCCGGCTTACTGAATCCAACCAAACTGCGAATGCCAGCGACAACATATCCGGGAGTCAGACGGTGGGGGCTAAGCCTCATCGTCGAGAGGGAAACAGCCCAGACCGCCTGCTAAGGTCCCCAAGTTACAGTTAAGTGGGAAAGGAAGTCGGAACGCTCAGACAGCCAGGAGGTTGGCTTAGAAGCAGCCATCCTTTAAAGAAAGCGTAATAGCTCACTGGTCAAGCGGTCCGGTGCCGACAATACAACGGGGCTAAAACTGTACACCGAAGCAGCGGATGCACACCTTTCAGGTGTGCGTGGTAGGAGAGCATTCTCAACAGCATTGAAGCCAGACTGAGAAGACTGGTGGAGCGTTGCGAAGAGACCCTGCCGGCATAAGTAGCGATAACGGAGGTGAGAACCCTCCGCGCCGAAAGTCTAAGGTTTCCTGAGGAAGGTTAATCCGCTCAGGGTTAGGCGGTCCCTAAGTCGAGGCCGAGAGGCGTAGACGATGGACAGACGGTTAATATTCCGTTCCTCCCAAGGTTCGTTTGACGATGGGGTGACGCAGAAGGATAAGCATGCCGCACTATGGCTAGGCGGTTGCTGCACGTAAGCTGGATCCGATAGGCAAATCCGTCGGGTCTTAACAGTGAGGTGCAGCGGAGTCCCGTATGGGGCATAAGTTGCCGATTCCACGCTGCCAAGAAAATCCTCTAAGGAGAACTGCGGGAACCGTACCCCAAACCGACACAGGTAGACGAGGAGAATATCCAAAGGCGCTCGAGTGAAAGCTCGTTAAGGAACTCGGCAAATTGGCTCCGTAACTTCGGGAGAAGGAGCGCCCACGCAAGTGGGCCGCAGTGAAGCGCGTACGGCGACTGTTTAACAAAAACACAGGTCTCTGCTAAGTCGAAAACGACGTATAGGGGCTGACGCCTGCCCGGTGCCGGAAGGTTAAAAGGAGAGGTTAGCGCAAGCGAAGCTTTGAATTGAAGCCCCGGTGAACGGCGGCCGTAACTATAACGGTCCTAAGGTAGCGAAATTCCTTGTCGGGTAAGTTCCGACCTGCACGAATGGCGTAACGATCGTACGACTGTCTTAACGAGTTGCTCGGCGAACTTGTAGTACCGGTGAAGATGCCGGTTACCCGCAGCTAGACGGAAAGACCCCGTGCACCTTTACTACACCTTAACTATGAGTTATGGTACTTGCTGCGCAGGATAGGTGGGAGGCTTTGATACCAGGTTCTCGGACTTGGTGGAGCCAATGGTGAGATACCACCCTGCGAGTGCTGTGATTCTAACCTCCTCCCGTGATCCGGGAGAGGGACATAGTTAGGCGGGTAGTTTGACTGGGGCGGTCGCCTCCTAAATTGTAACGGAGGCGCGCGAAGCTACTCTCAGACTGTTTGGAAATCAGTCGTCGAGTGCAAAGGCATAAGAGTGGTTAACTGTGAGACCTACAAGTCGAGCAGGTGCGAAAGCAGGCCTTAGTGATCCGGTGGTTCTGTATGGAAGGGCCATCGCTCAACGGATAAAAGGTACGCCGGGGATAACAGGCTGATCAATGCCAAGAGTTCATATCGACGCATTGGTTTGGCACCTCGATGTCGGCTCATCGCATCCTGGAGCTGTAGAAGGTTCCAAGGGTTAGGCTGTTCGCCTATTAAAGCGGTACGTGAGCTGGGTTCAGAACGTCGCGAGACAGTTCGGTCCCTATCTGCTGTGGGCGTAGGAGATTTGCGGGGGGCTGTCCTTAGTACGAGAGGACCGGGATGGACGAACCTCTTGTGTTCCAGTTGTCCTGCCAAGGGCACGGCTGGGTAGCGAAGTTCGGTTGTGATAACCGCTGAATGCATATAAGCGGGAAGCACGCCCCAAGATGAGATCTCCCTGAAGGGCCCAGGAAGACGACCTGGTTGATAGGCTGGAGGTAGAAGCGCAGTGATGCGTGTAGCTTACCAGTACTAATCGCCCGTTCGGCTTGTCCATAGAATTAACTCCGCGCAGTAAAGCGGACACGATTCTTACAAGCCTTGTACCAACTCAATCAATTTCGTGTCATTCAGCTCTGAGCTGAGCAAAAGTTTTGGCGCCAGATTGCAGTCCGCGTTCCTACCCAGATCCGGGTGAAAGCCATCCGAGACCACGAGTAGACGCCGCGGCAGGCTGCGGGCAACCACCCGCCAAGCGCCATTCAGGTTTGCCGGTGACCATACCGCGAGGGATCACCCGTTCCCATCCCGAACACGGAAGTTAAGCCTCGCTGGGCCGATGGTACTGCACGGGCAACTGTGTGGGAGATTAGGTGATCGCCGGCAATATTTTTGAAGCAAAAAGGCCATCCGAAAGGATGGCCTTTTCGCGTTTAAGGCTGGATCGCAAACGGGCGGCCTTGG